>Ga0075163_10006661_pt1 | contig 15329 bp, 17 predicted proteins | sample JI1023141ADNA_FD_71478 | JGI IMG/M metagenome (GOLD analysis project Ga0075163, IMG submission 71478) | Wastewater effluent complex algal communities from Wisconsin, to seasonally profile nutrient transformation and Carbon sequestration -... | ecosystem: Engineered > WWTP > Effluent > Algae... | reverse complement strand
AACAAGAATGGCTTCCCCACAGGCGCGCTGCATCCCATCTCGTGGATCTTGCCCATCAAGGCGGGCGGCATGGCAGCGCGTCGGACCATCCTTGCAGAAGGGGACCTAACAGCAGCCATTGCAGGCGGCAAGAATGCCGAGGCCAGCATTGTGGGCGTCGGCGACCTGACAGGCACCGGGGCGCTGATCATCAGCCTCCAGGCTGCAATCGGCGGCTCTGGCGACATTACCGGCGCTGACCTGCTGGCCTTCCTCAACCTCGCAGCGGCGCTGTCGGGTGAAGGTGGGGTGGCGGCTCAGCTAACCGCGATCGGCCACCTAGCGGCGGCTGTAGAGGGTGAAGGCACGGTAGCAGGGACCACGGTCCTGACGGCTTTGGGCACGCTTGCAGCAGCCATCAACGTGACAGGCGATGTGCTGACCACGGGCAACGTCGCTAACGCCATTCTGGACGCTGTGAACGGTGTTGAAGAGGGGCTGACGGTCCGTCATGCGCTTAGGCTCATTGCAGCGGCCACGGCGGGCAAGATTAGCGGCGCGGCTACGACCACGATTACGATCCGCAACGCAGTCGTTGACGATAAGGACCGGATTGTTGCCGTTGTGACCTCAGATGGGGACCGCACGGCCATCACTTACGACCTGACGGATAGTTAAGCCGTGAGTGGGGATAACTTCCCGAACAGATACTTTCCGGAGCGGTATTTCCCCGGCGGGTATTTCCAAGGGGGCGAGCAGAACCCCGGCGCGATGTCTGCGAGCCTTTCCGGCTCTGGCACGATTACCGCCGATCTGGTCGGCATACAGACCGAGACGCGCAAGCCGAAGGACAATCGGCGAACGCGAACGCCGATGTTCATATCGGCGGCAGAGGAAGACGAGCGCAGGCGTCAGATCGCAGCCCTTGAGGCCGCGAAGACCGCCGCACTTGAAGCCGAGAGCGCAAAGAAGGCCAAGGCAAGACGTGAGGCAGTCCGCAAGGTCTTTGCCCGACTGCGCGAGGCTGGAGAGATCGAGGCGGCTAACCGCCTTGAGGAAGATACGCAAGCCGCCCTTGAGGCCAAACAGGCCCAGGAGCGTGCCAGGCTATACGCGCTCTACATCGAGCGCATCACGACCGAGATTAACGCCATTCTGGCCGAGCAGCAGAGGTTGCTTCAGGCTGAACTCGCATACCGCCACGCCTACAGGCAACGGGCATTGACCCTCCTGCTAGCGGCTTAGGCGGCATACCGCACCGGGCGGAACCCCGGGTTCAATCCGTCCCCAAAGGATGCCCATGTCAGACGTACCTGAAACACAGGGCGGCCAGATGGCTGCGCCTGAAATTGTGTTGCCCAAGACGCCTGTTGCCGTCGAAGTCCCCCAAGCAACTGCCCCGGTCGAAAATGCCGAGACTGCGACCACCTCGGAACAGAATGCCCCGCCTGATGATGCTGGCGCAGAACCCACGGAAGCCAAGAAGCGACGTGGCGTTCAAAAACGCATCGACGAACTCACCGCAGAGCGTGAAGACGCAAGGCGAGATCGGGACCACTGGAGAGAACTGGCACAGAAGCAGATAAGCCCCGCAAGGGCCGAAGCTGCAACTGTTGACCCAGACCTGAAGGAACCACGGGAAGCAGATTACACGTCGTATGACGACTATCTGCGCTCACGTGATGAGTATCTGGTTGAGAAGGGGCGTCGCGCCACTCTCAAGGAACTTGAAGCCCGGGCAAAGACGGTTGAGGCTGAAAAGGCCAGGACCGAACAAGCCCGCAAATTCAAAGAGGCGAGGGATCGCTTTGAGAAGACGGCTGACAGTGTTGCAGAGCATTACGAAGACTTCGACGACGCAATGGCTGACATGTGGGCGGGGAAGATCCCCGTTATCGCCCAGAATGACACCGTTGCCGAGTTCATCGTGGAAGTCTCCGAGCGCGGCCCAGAGCTTGCCTATCACCTTCGGTCAAATCCAGCGGAAGCCGAGCGCATCGCGAAGCTGTCACCCCTCGCTGCTGTGCGTGAGTTGACCCGGATTGAGGCGAATTTGCCCAAGCCGGAAACCCGCAGCGTTAGCAAAGCCCCACCCCCTGCAAAGCCCGTGAAGGCGACAGGCGGGGCAGGCTTGAAGGACATTGAGGCAATGGCTGAGAGCGACATGGCGGCATACAGCCGCCTGCGCGCTGAGCAGCGCAAGTCCCTCAATACCCGATAGCCCCACTAACGCGGCGTCCATCAACATTCACTTGAGGACTTCCCCAAATGGCTAACTCAGTTCTTACTACCTCGATCATCGCCGCTGAAGCAATCGACGTACTCAACAATAACCTGGTCACTGCCGGGTTGGTCTACCGCGCCTATGAAGACGAATTCGACAAGAAAGTGAACGGCTACAAGCCCGGCTCGACAATCACGATCCGCAAGCCTGCGCAGTTCACGATCCGCTCCGGCGCTGTTGCTTCGTCTCAGGACGTGACCGAAGGCTCGACCACCCTGGTTGTCAACAACCAGCGCGGCGTGGACTTCGAATTCACTTCCACTGAACTGACGCTCTCGATTGGCGAGCTTTCTGAACGGGTCATCAAGCCCGCGATGATCCGCCTCGCGAACGAAGTCGATTCGTCCATTCAGGACCTGTACAAGAATGTGTGGAACTGGGTTGGAACGCCCGGCCAGACGGTCAACTCGTACAGTGACTTCACGGTCGGCCCGCAGCGTCTGGATGAAATGGCGGTTCCGACCGATGAACGTTGCTCCACGTTGGCCCCGGCTGACTGGTGGGCGATGTCTTCGTCTCTCGCCAGCCTGACGGCACAGTCAACGACTGCTGAAACCGCACTCCGCAAGGCTCGCCTTGGGATGCTCGGCAACGTTGACACCTACATGACCCAGAACGTGAAAACCCACACGGTCGGTCTGAAGGGCGGTACGCCGCTGGTCAACGGTGGCTCGCAGAACACGACCTATGCGCTGTCAATGACGACCAACACGCAGTCCCTCATCACGGACGGCTGGACCAACTCGGTTGTGGCGATGGAAGCGGGCGACGTGTTCACGATTGCCGGCGTCTATGCCGTCAACCCCGTGACTAAGGCTACCCTGCCATACCTGCAGCAGTTCGTGAATACGACGCAGGCCACGGCGAACGGCTCCGGTCAGGTCACGCTGACGATCTCCCCGGCGATTATCGCCTCGGGCGCTTATCAGAACGTCTCTGCGGCTCCGGCTGACAACGCGGCGCTCACGGTGCTTGGCACGGCTTCGACGGGCTACGTTCAGAACATGGTGTTCCACAAGAACGCCTTTGCTCTGGCGATGGTTCCGATGGAAGTCCCGCAGGGTGCGGTCAACGTCTCGCGCAAGTCCATGAACGGCCTCAACGTCCGCGTTGTGCCATTCTATGACGGCACGAATGACGTGAGCAAATGGCGTCTGGATATCCTGTACGGGGTCAAGGCGATCAACCCGGCTTACGCGGTCCGTCTCTCGGGCACGGCGTAACCTAAACGGGATGGGGGAGGGTAACACCTCCCCCTGACCTTTCGAGGCAACATGACAACCACCTTTCCGGCATGGTTTTACGGTCCCAAGGGCGCGTCTGATATTTTCCACTCTGAGGAAGAAGTTCCCAAGGGCTGGAAGGACACGCCTGCCGCGTTCAAAGAGGCGAAGGCAGATGCACATCCAGAACTTCAACCTCACAGCGGGGGAGGATCGGACGCTAACGATGCGAGCGACGACGCAGGCGGGAGCGGTGTTGAACCTGACGGGGGCAACGATCCTGTGGCGTCTCAGCCAAAGCCAAGGCGGAACCGCCGTGCTTGAAGAGGCCGGGTCCATCGTATCGGCATCAGCGGGCACATTCTCGGTCACGCTGTCCGATGAGGAAACAAGCGGGCTGGGTGGCCAATACTACCACCAGGCACTGGTTACGATCTCGGGCACGACCACGGCAGCGACGGCGGGCAAGGTCTTGGTGGGCACGCTTAACCAGCCGGTGGCCTTCTGATGGCGACGGCAAACGAAGTCATCAAGGGCGCGTTTAACAACCTCGCGATCTACAGCCCCACGGATTCGGTGGGCGCTGATGATGCAGACGCAGCCCTTACCAAGCTGAATGACTACCTGAACGGGCTTAACGCGCGCGGGTGTGTGTTCGAAAGCGTGGCTTTGACGCTGACCGATCCGGTGCCAACTTCGGACCAGAACCTAGGCGATCTGAAATGGGCACTCGCCAAGTACATGGCTCCGATGTGGGGCAAGGTCTTGGAGGGTGACGCGCTCAGAATGGCATCCACTGCCGAGCGCCGGTTCATCGCAGCCAATACGGTCCTGCTCCCTGCGAAGGCGGATGGCGGGCTTCTCAACATGCCGGGTCAGAGGACCTGGTGGTAATTTCGAGGAATTGACATGACCAAACAGCAAGTCTCTGCGGGTGGTTTCACGCCCGATTGCTTCGCCACGTTCACACGCCCTGCGGACACGACTGCATACGCAGCAGGTGACATTGTAGCGAACTCGACAACGGGCGCATCAGTTGTGCCCCTGCGCTTTCCGGCGCTTCGGACGGCGAACGGCTCAGGCATCATCACAGGCGGTCGCATTATCAAGTCAGACGACGACTTGGTGAACGCATCGTTTCGCCTCTGGATCTTCTCGCAGCAGCCTTTTGCGGCGGCAGGCTATCCGGCTGACAACGCGGCGCTCACACTCACCTACACGGCCATGCAGAAATTCGTCGGCATGATCGACTTTGCGACATTCATTGACGCTGGATCGGCAAACGTGGCGGTGGCCAACCCCACACGAAACCTGCTCCCGTTCAATTGCTCCCGCGCCCAGAGAATGCCGACGAGTGACACAATCACGGTCGGCGGCGTGACCTATGACGGTACGCAGTTGCTCTATGGTGTGTTGGAGGCTCGCGCGGCCTATACGCCAGCGAGTGCCGAGCAGTTCACCGTTTGGCTTGACGTTCAGCAGGACTAGGCCAGATGCTCCCAAGACGCAGGCCGCGCGGCTCGTTGCATGACGGCATCAGCCTGGACTTCGCGACGGGCCGTTACTACACGAAGGCTCAAGGTGGCCCTGCGAACATCCGCGCGCTGACATCCCTGTTCACTTTCACCGGCGGGGCTGAGAGCATGTACATGGGCCCTGCGGGCTTGCTTGTGCAGTCGGCAGTCAACACGCCACGCATTGAGTATGACGCAAGCGGGAACTGTCTGGGGCTTCTGATGGAGGCGGCGAGGACGAACCTCGGGTTGCGCTCGCAGGAGTTCAACACAGACGGCGCGGGCGCTCCGTGGCTCAATACCAGAAACACCGTAACAGCAAACGCCACTGCAGCGCCCGATGGAACATCTACCGCTGACAAAATAGTCCTAGACGCCACTGCAGCTAACACACACTTCTTGCAACAGAATATCGGCGTAACGTCAGGGACAACGTATACGTTTTCGGTTTACGTCAAGGCTGCTGAGAACTCTTGGGTTCTCATTGAATATGGGGCTGGCGGGTTTACATCCTCAACAAGCGCCTATTTCAACCTATCAACGGGTGCAGTTGGAACTTTGGCAAACTCGCCAACTACTCATGTGACACAGTTAAGTAATGGTTGGTGGCGCGTTGCTATCACCAAGGCTGCGACCGCCACAGTCACTGTCGCCACGCGAATCTACATCGCTGAGGCAGACAACGACGCCACCATAAACGGGGACAGCGCGTCAGGGATTTTCGTCTGGGGCTATCAAGTCGAAGCAGGAGCGTTCCCCTCCTCCTACATCCCGACCACCACAGGATCCGTAGCCCGTACAGCAGATAGCTGCATTCGCACGCTTGGCTCGGAGTTCAGCGCGACGGCGGGGACTGTTGTTGTGGCTGGAAGGGCGAGCGGGGGGCAGGACGCGGCGGCAGGTCAGTTGCATTGGTCAATAGATGATAACACGGCAAATGAACGTTACTCGATAACCCGCCCCGTCGCATCTGACGCTGCCCGACTTATTGTTGTTGACGGGGGAGTTGCTCAAGCGACGCTAGACGGAACGTTTGTGAACCTTGCAGCGTTCAAGTCTGCGTTTGCCTACGCCGTGAACGATTTTGCACACAGTTTCAATGGTGGTGCGGTGCTTACAGACGCATCTGGAACGCTCCCAGCACCAACGCAAATTTGCATCGGCAGTCTTGGCGGGTCATCCCAAGCCAACGGCCACATCCGCCGCTTCGACTATTGGCCTTCACGCCTGCCAAACACCTACCTCGTGAGCGCATCAACATAATGCCCCGCAAGCGCGAAGACGAACTGACACCACATCAGCAATACATGCGGGCATATTATCTGCGGCGGCGTGTTGTGAACAATGTCGGCAAAAGCAAGAGCGGCACACCTTTGACGCAAGAGCGCCTGCGCGAATTGCTCGACTACGACGCAGCCAACGGCCATTTCACGTGGCGCAGGTCGGGTATGGGCCGCAGCGCGGGGCTTCGTGCAGGGTCTCTCCACAAGGCTCTCGGGTACGTGGTGATTAGTGTGGATGGCAGGAGATATTACGGTCACCGCTTGGCGTGGGTATACGTAAACGGGGAGATGCCATCGCTTCCTATCGACCACCGCGACGGGAATAAGGCTAACAACCGCATGGACAACTTGCGCCTTGCCCCGCAGACTTTAAATTCAGCCAACTCAAAGAAGCACAAGAACAATACCACTGGATTCAAGGGCGTAATCAAAAACGCAGCCCGCAACTCTTGGTCAGCCAGGATTCGCGCCTTTGGTGTCACGCGGCATCTGGGCTCGTTTAAGACGCCGGAAGCAGCGCACGCCGCCTATTGCGCAGAGGCGGCTAAAGTGTTTGGCGAGTTTGCGAATTTCGGTGAGCATGCAAGATGACGGGCCGTAAAAGAATTCCCCTTGGATTTGGCCTCAGACGTGGGCGGTCTACAGTTGCGGGCATGTCGGGGCTGGTCAACCTGTATTCAGAGCCGCAGACCTATGAAGGCCGAACGCGCATCGTTCTCTACCCCATGCCTGTCCGCACGCTGTTCTCCACCATCGGCGGCGGCGATGTGCGCGGACAGATCGACATCGGGAACACGCACTATGCAGTCGTGGGAACAAGCCTCTACTCGGTAGGCTCAGACGGCACCCCCTCCAACCTCGGCACGATTGAGGGTGAGGAGCGGGTGGACATGGACTTCAACGGAAGTCAGGTGGTCATCGTTGCCGAACTCAAGTCATACGCTTGGTCCCCGACAGCCCTGACCTTGACCGAGTTTACAGACCCTGACTTCGGCCTTGCCACATCAACGGCAAGCGTCAACGGCTATTCCCTCTTCACGGTTCCAGACGAAGACCGCTTCATTTGGGCAGAGATTGGGGATGCGACCAACATTGATGCGCTATCCTTCGCATCGGCTGACACTTACGGTGACTTCAACGTCGCGGTGAGGGTGGCAAAGAAGGATGTGTGGATCTTCGGCAAGAAGTCGGTCGAGTGGTTCTACAACTCAGGCAATCCTGACCAGGCATTTGAAAGCAAGTCAATTGCCCCGCTTGAGATCGGATGCCTTGCCCGCGATAGCATCGTCCTAGCCGACACAGGCTTTATCTGGCTTGGCCGTGATGGCCAGTCGGGTGGTGTGGGGGTGTACCGCGCTGGGGGCTATCAGGCGACGAAGGTTTCAACCCCGGCGGTCGACCGCTATCTTGAAGACTATGCGACCCCTGAGGATGCTTACGCCTTGGCCTTCCAATATCAGGGTCATCTGTTCTACGTCCTGACGCTTCCCGGCTCCATCACGCTCGCCTTGGACATTGCAACGGGTGAATGGTCATACCTGCATTCCGGCCCCTATTCGATGAATGAGGAAGTTTCTGGAACGTGGGACGCCGTGACCTTTGCCGTGAATGGGGCAAACCGGATTGTAGGGGCTGCGGATGGCAACCTATACAAGCTGGACGGCACGACCTTTGTCGACGCTTCAGGCGATAACATCCGCGAAGTGACCTGCTCGCAGCTTTCCTATGGCGGCTTCGGGGCCATCATGCACAGGCTCGAACTGGACCTGGAAGTAGGCGTCGGTCTCATCTCCGGTCAAGGCTCAGACCCCATCGTCATGGCCTCATGGTCGAAGGATGGCGGCAAGACGTGGTCAAGCCCGCGCAACGCCACAATGGGCCAAATGGGCGAATATCGAAAGCGTGCCTTCTGGACAATGATCGGCCAGTTCCGGCATCTGATCGTCAAGTTCCGTGTGAGTGATCCGGTCATGGTTGCCATGCTCGACGCCTACGCAGACATAGAGCCGATGAACTCATGAGCGCGGATGAAGTCTTCGGGCGGGGCAGGGATTCCAGGCGCATCCCTGACGCCCTGACGAAAGACAAAGACACAGCCGACTTCATGCAGATGCTGAAGGGCTACCGCACACACTTGGTCCCCACAGGCGCGTTGATCCGCTGGCCTACGGGTGCGACAATCCCTACCAGCACGCTGAACGCAGATGGCTCTGCAGTCTCTCGCACGAAATACGCGGCGCTGTTCTCTGTCTTGGGCACAAGCCAAGGGGCGGGGGATGGGTCGACCACGTTCAACTTACCAACTCTTGCAAACCATGTGGTGCAGACTTGATCGTCCGCGATGCAGTAGAGACAGATGTTCCCCACATCATCGAAGGCATCAAGCATTTCGTGGCTTCATCCAGTTACCGGGGTGATCCAGTGGACGAGGCGCACGTAGCGAACACGATCAACGTGCTTCTGGCGAATGATGATGGCTTGGTGGCCGTCATGGAGACGGACAATGGCGAGTTTGCTGGCTGCTTCATTGGTATGGCCCATCCTCATCTGTTTTCTGCCCAGCGGATTTTCGCGGAGTTGTTCATCTACACGACCGAGAAAGCCAGAGGCCACGGAAACAAACTGAGACGCTTTGCAGAGGAGTGGGCACGCGATGCCAACTGCGTCTGCTTTCTAATCGCCCATCCGATGAGTGAAAGCCATCTGGAGCGGGTTTATCGACGCTGGGGCTTTGAGCCTCATGAGGTCCACTTTCGGAAGGAACTGACATAATGCCTGTAGCAACGACCACAGCCCTGTTGCTTGGTGGCGCACTGGTAGGCGGCGCTGCCATGAGTTCAAGCGCTGCGAGCAAGGCCGCAAAGGCCCAGCAGAACGCGGCCAATCAGGCGTCACAGATTTCCAAGGATCAGTATGCTCAGACGCGCGCTGACCTCGCCCCATACCGCGACACAGGGGCAAGCGCCCTGCAGAAGTATGCGAACGCCGCTGGCTTGAATGGGGCCGATGCACGCACGGCCTCATTTGCTGATTTCAGGTCAGACCCCGGCTATGAGTTCCAGATGTCGGAGGGGCTTAGGGGCGTGCAGGGAAGTGCAGCAGCCGGAAGCCTCGGCATCAATGGCGGTGGCGTTCTCAAGGCCCTGCAGCGATACGGGCAGGGCGTGGCAGATCAGGGCTACAATACCTATCTCGGTCGCCTGCAGAACCTCTCGACCATGGGCCAGAACTCAGCGGCGCAGACGGGGACATTCGGGGCCAATGCAGCGGCGCAGCAGGGACAGTTTGCGATGGACGCCGGTGCGGCAAAGGCGGGCGGGTATCTCGGACAGGCCAATGCGTGGAACGGGGCAATCAACAACGGCCTGAAGATTTACGGCCAAGGCCAAGGGTGGGGGGGTTAGTACCATGCCGCAACCTTATGACTACTCGACGCAGCCAGTGAATGTAGACAACTACTTCAACTCCCTGCGCCAAGGCCGCGAGGACCGCGCCCAGCAGGAGACTGCCACCCGCCAGACTGCCCTGCAGAAGTACATGCCAGGGGCTCTCAATGGTGAGGCTGAAGCGCAGCAGCAAGCGTTTGCTAACGCAACTCCAGATCAGGCGGTGCAGTTGAAACAGGCGCTGATGCAGATGGAAGACCGCGACCTGCAGAAGGCGAAGGCCATGCAGGACAAGTTCGCGGGCCAAGCCCAGTGGGCAAACACGCCGGAAAGGTGGGCGCAAGTAACCCAGATGGCAGAGGCCGAAGGGTTGAAGGGCGCGGCTCAGATTCCCTTCGAGCTGCGCGGCGCAAAACTCGCTGGCATGATGACCGTCAAAGAGCAGCTTGACCAAGAATGGAAGCGGCGGGAATTTGAACTGCAGACGCGCGAAACTAACGCATCGGTCGCGGCCAAGAATGCAGCAGCAGACGCTTCGAGGCGGTCGGGGCGTGAGTTTGAGGGTCGGCCCAAGCCTCTACCACAAGGCCCGCAGCGCCAAGAGAACACTTGGATTGAGCAGACGCAAGTTGCCGCAAACAACGTCTCGGACGTGACGTCCTACGTCAACAAGATCGACGCGGGCCAGTTTGACCCCGGACTGCTCAAAAACAAATACGATCAGGCCAAGTCATTCTTCGGCGCTGTTGACCCGAATGACACAAGCGCCATCAACTACAACAACTTCATGGCCGATATGAACAGGCTGCGGAATGAGAGCTTGCGGCTGAACGTAGGCCCGCAGACCGACCGAGACGCAAAGCGTGCATGGGACGAACTGTTCGACAACATCAACGACAAGACCATCGTGCGCTCTCGCTTGGCCAAGATTGCCGAGATCAACAAGCGCGCGGTCAGGCAGAAAGCGGCGCTTATTCAGAACCAGCGCAAGAACTACTTCGGCGCTAACGCCGACGCGCCGGATTGGGGCTCATTTGGTGTAGACCCGACCCTGTTCGACCAGCCAGCCGCGAAGCCAGCTGCCACGGGTGGAAAGCCGGGCGCTGCCCCAGCACCTTCAGGCGCTCCAGAGCCACCCCCTGGCTTTGTGATTACGAGGTAAGCAATGCCCACGGCATACAACGAACAGACAGGCGAGATTCTTGTTCTCGGCGGTGACGGACAATGGTCCGCGCCAAAGACTGCTAAGAACCCGCAAACCGGAGAGGAGTTGTACCTTGACGGCAGCGAGTGGAAGCCGTCCCCGGCAAAGAAGCCAGACCCCTACGCGAAACTACCGCTTGAAGAAATCCAGAAGCGGTATCAGCAGCGCAAGTTTGTAGGCTCCAAGCCTGAAGAACTGGCCGGCATCGCTGACGCCTATGTCAGCCGGGAGCAATCCGACCGTGCCAAGGCTGGGGGCATCACTGGCGTGCTGAATGCTGCTGACAACTTCGTGCGCGATGCCGCACGGGGCGTTCCCGTGCTAGGCGGCGCACTGGACGAAATCAACGCAGCAGGCTCTGCCTTGACGGGCGGGGATTACAGCGAGGCGCTTGACTACCAGCGAGCGCGCGACCGTTTCAACGACAAACAGTTTGGTAACTTGAGCACCGCGACGCAGATTGCTGGGGGTGTAGCTTCTGGCCTTGGTGCCGCAAAGGCGCTTGGCCTTGGTGGTGGGGCAACTGCGGCAGGTGTCCCTGCACGTATGCTTCCGACCGTCCCGCAGGCGCTGGCCTCTGGCGGCGTCGGTGTGGGCGTCGGTGGTGCAGACATGTACGCACGCGGTGAGGGTGGCGTCGGCAACCGCGCGCAGAACGCGGCGATTGGCGGGGCATTCGGCGGTGTGCTTGGTGTTGCGGCACCCTATGTCGGTGGGGCGCTTTCAGCCGGGACACAGAGGGTGCTTAACTTCCTCACGTCAGATCAGGCGTTGCAGCGGCTTGGCATTTCACGTGAGGCCGCGAATGTCCTCATCCGGCAACTGTCAACCGACGACACAATGACGGCAACCGGGGCTCAGCGCATCCGTGATGCGGGACCTGATTCCATGCTTGCAGACGCGGGGCAGGCGGCGACCAATCTCCTGGACACATCTATTCAGAGGTCTGGCCCCGGCTCTACAGCCGCGCGTCAGGCAATTGAGCAGAGGGCAGCGGGAGCTAATCGCGGCCTCGCCAGCGAACTGGACAACACATTCGGTCAGGCAGTCGGCGTAGAGACAAGGCAGGGCGGCATTCGTCAGGGCACGGCAGCAGCGCGCGGTCAGGCATACGACACGGCCTATGACCTTCCGATTGACTACTCGACGCAGCCGGGCCGGAACATTGAGGACCTCATGGCGAGGCTTCCACAAGAGGCCATCAACCAAGCCAACCGCCTGATGCGCGGCGAGGGGCAAGCCTCACGTCAGATCCGGGCCACACTCAACGATGACGGCACTGTGACCATGCAGGCCATGCCCGATGTGCGTCAGCTTGATTACATCACCCGCGCCTTGAACGAAGTGGCGCGCGGCGCTGAAGGTCAGGGCGCAATGGGCGGGACAACTGCTGCAGGCCGCATCTATGGCAACTTGGCGCAGGACATCCGGCAGAACATGCGTCAGGCGGTGCCGGAATATGGCGTTGCGCTCGACACTGCCGCAGACCCGATCCGGCGCATTCAAGCAATCGAATTTGGCTCCACATTGCTCAACAAGGGCGTGACGCGCGAGCAAGTCACCGCGCAATTGGCAGGGGCAAGCGCCGCAGAGCGCAGGGCGGTTGTTCAGGGCGTGCGCGACCAGATTGATGAAATCGTAGCGAACGTCAAAGGCATGGCATCGGACCCGAACGTAGACGCGCGGCAACTTAAAGACGTGCTGCAGACGCTCTCATCCCCGGCGGCGCGGCAGAAGCTTACGTCAATCCTTGGCGAGCCTGCTGCCCGCAGTTTCTTCACACAGATCAACCGTTTTGAGCGTGCAACGCAGTTGAGGGCCGCAGTGGCGACCAACTCCCGCACGTTTGGGCGATCCGCGACAGACGCGCAAGTCAAGGCCATGACAGAGCCTAGAATCATTGGGTCTGCCCTTGAAGGCAATTTCGGTGGTGCAATCAAGAAAGCGGTGCAAGGTCTTACGGGCGCAACGCCAGAGCGCAGGCTCGCGATGGAGGATCGTCTGTATGGCGAGATAGCCAGAGCGTTAACGACCGTGCGCGGGCGCGATGCTGAAACCATGCTGCGCCGTCTTCGAGCTGCTGTTCAGGCTCAATCAGCCAACCAGACAGGCGCGCGGGCACTTGGTGCAGCGGGCACAGGGGTGACGGCGGGCGGTGGTCAGGCTGCGATCCAGACGGCAGTCACCGAATAATACCCTTCGTCCGCAGGTACTTCATCAGTTCAACGACATGCAGGTCCGCCCCACGCCCGACCCAATACCCGGTCGATATGCCTAGGGCGACGTAGAACAACGCCATGCCGAAGAAAGCGTGGCCCAAGCCTTCGACACCGTACAGCAAATAGATCAGCCCCAGCCCTGCGAACAGGGCAACGCTGGCTATGGCGTCACGTGTGCTTGTCATCTTTCAACTCTCAGTTTGAGGCACAAATGGCTCAACTCTTCTGGCTCAGCGGGCAGTCGCTCGTTGACGGCACTGGCACGCCTTATGCGCTTGCCAAGGCATATTTCTACGAAACCGGGACCACCACGGCCAAGGCCACTTATAGCAATGCGGGGCTTAGCTCAGCAAATGCCAACCCGGTCGTAGCTGATTCGGACGGGCGCTTCGGCCTGATTTACCTCACGGCGGGGCGGTACAAAGTCGTCCTGACCGATGCCAATGACGTGCAGATTGGCGACGATCTGGACCCAGTTGACGGCGCGCTGGCGCTCATTCAGGCCGCGTCAGCGCCAACCGGCTACGCATTTCTCCGCTATCACAACACCTCAGACGGCAATGTGTACAGGCGCAATTCCGCCAACTCAGCCTGGATCAACGAGGGTCCGGTGGATGGCCTCGGCAATGCGGCCTCGGTCACTCAGCAGCTAGCGGGAACGGCAACTGATGCGTTCTCAACCCCTGACAGCGTTGCGGGTTTGTGGCAGCGCGGGGCAGACCTTGCATCAGCTACGACGCTCTCGCTCCCGGCTGCAGGGGGCGGCGCATTCAACGTCACGGGCACGACCACAGTCACGGGCATTTCGTCGGCCCAAGGTGGGCGACGCGTGCTGCTCAAGTTCGCGGCGGGGTGCCAACTCACCCACAACGGAACCAGCTTCATCCTGATCGACGGTGTAAACGAGACAACTTATGCCGGGGCGATCTATGAGTTTGTGAATGACGCAGCAACAGACACAGCCGGATCAAACTGGCGCTGCGTTTCACGTGTGCTGCCGAACTCGAACGCAGCAGCGGCTAAGACCACCAGCTACACCGTTCTGGACACTGACCGAAATGCGGTGATCCGTTTTAGCGGGCTGAGCGGCAACGCGACGCTGACGCTCCCTGCCGCCGCAAACCGGGCAGGCTTCCGCGTCTCAATTGTCAACGAGGACACAGGCGACTTCGCAGTCGTTATCGACCCGAACAGCGCCGAACTGATTGACGGGTTCAGCAGCCGCAGCACGTGGGCTGCGTCGCGCGTCACCATCATCTGCGACGGCACAGGCTGGCGTACCGAGTCGGGCATCTATCGGTACAGCTCAGGCAATCAGACCATCACGGCTTCTGGTGCACTCACCTTGGCGCACAGCCTTGGCGTCAAGCCAACAAAGATTTGGACGGAGATCCAGTGCACGTCGACGGAGGGTAACTACTCAGTCGGGGACCGGGTCACGGTCGGCGTAACGGAAACGGACAGCGCCACGCATCGCGGGGTGAACGTATCACCGGACGCGACCAACTTGACGGTGCTTTACGCATCTTCGGCCAGCACCTTCCACGTGCCGAACAAGTCGACGCGCGCTAACTTCCCGATCACGAACGCCAACTGGCGCTTGCGCGTCTACGCTGAAGAATGATTGCCATCATCGCCGCTTTCATCGGTGGTGCCCTGTACAGGCTCCGAGGTGGCTGGTTCAGTATGCTATCCCGCCGCTATGGGTGGGCATGGGGAGGCCAACAGCGCACGCAGACGATGCGGCTCATATGGTCCATACCCACTGCCTGCCTGATGACCTACGGAAGCGGCGCTCCGTGGTGGATGGCTCTGATCCTGACGCTAACCAACTGGATCGCCTTGGCCCTGTTTGGCACGGGGCAATACATCCCTGACGTTCCGCTGAGGCGTGAGCCGGATTGGCTTGGCCTTGCACGCAATGCCTTGGCGTCCGTGTTCCTGGTGCTTTACGCCCCGATCATGTTCGTTGCCTACACGCTCAGCGGTGCCTGTCACGCGCTGCTGTATTGGGTCGGGCATCGCATCGGGAAGCATTACTTTTACGGTGAAGCTATCGTGGGCGCTGTCTCATGGGCGGTCATCGTTCTTTCGTTTCAATAGCCCGTGGTTCCCCCTCCTTTCCACGGGCTGTAGTCGGGCGGCTCCCTGCATCGCCCGGCCTTCCCCGCGCCCCTCGTGAGTGCGCGGGGACAGTTTCATGTGAGAAAGCCGATGCCTGAATTTGTGGCCCTTCT
>Ga0075163_10006660_pt1 | contig 15329 bp, 12 predicted proteins | sample JI1023141ADNA_FD_71478 | JGI IMG/M metagenome (GOLD analysis project Ga0075163, IMG submission 71478) | Wastewater effluent complex algal communities from Wisconsin, to seasonally profile nutrient transformation and Carbon sequestration -... | ecosystem: Engineered > WWTP > Effluent > Algae... | reverse complement strand
GTCAGCGGGCGCAGTAGCTGGGGAAGCTGGTCGGCAGGCCGGCGGCGGCGTAGGGCGAGGGCCAGGCGCCGAAGGGGTTGTCGTCGAAGAACTGGGCGACCGACGGCGCGGCGTCGCGCGGGATCGAGTGGCCCATGTTGTGGTTGCACAGCGCGGCGTAGTGGCCGTCGGCGGTGAGCATCGTGTAGAAGCGCATCGCCGCGTCCTGGAAGTCGACGTTGAAGACGTTGTCCGAGGCGCCGCCGTAGAAGATCAGGGCCGCCGACTTGTTGTCGGGATCGAGCGGCGGCGGCGTGAAGATCGACGGCACGCCGCCCGAGTAGGTCGCGACCGAGGCGATGTAGCTCGAGCGCAGGAACGTCATGCCGGTGGTCTGCAGCGCGCCGGCGCTCATGCCCATCGAGTGCACGCGATCGGTGTCGATGCGGCCGGCGGCGGCGAGGCAGGCGACGATCTCGTCGGCGATCAGGAAGTCGTCCTGCCGCGACGACTGGTTGACGATGTACCAGGGGAACTGCCCGGCGGCGGGATCGGCGGCGGGCACCGCGACCACCGCGCCGGCGTCCACCAGCGACGTCAGCGTCGTGCCCAGGCCCGCCGTGACCTCGCTCGGGCTCGAGCCGGTGGCGTGCCAGTAGAAGATCAGCGGACCCGGCCCGGCGCCGTCCTTCACGTACAGCGTCACCGCGCGCGGCGCGATGCCGCTCGGGGCGAAGTTGACCGTGCCGTTGGTGATCGCCGGGCAGGTGCCGGTCGGCGTCGGCACGAACGCGTGCACGGTGTTGGCCGCGTCGATCGCGGCCGAGGAGGAGTCGTCGCCGCCACAGGCAGCGAACGCGATGAGCAGAGCAGCGAGGGCAGGCGTGCGCATGGGCGGACTCGACCACGGCCGCGGGGCAGGTGGCCAGACCACCTGGCGCGCCGGCTGTTGTCCGCTGCTAACCGACTGCGGCGTCGCGTACCGCGGCGATGATCGCGGGCAGCACCTGGTCCGGCCGGTCGCGGTGCGGCGCGTGGCCGGCGCCGGCGATGGGCGCGATCGTGGTGCGCGGGCAGGCGCTTGCGATCGCCTCGACCTGCGCCATCGTGCCGTACGGGTCGGCGTCGCCCTGGATCGCCAGCACCGGCGCGGTGATCGAGGCCAGGTCACCGACGATGTTCCAGGCGCGGAACGCGGCCGACAGCCAGACGTCGTTCCAGCCCCAGAACGCGCCGTCGACGTCGGCGTGGTGGCGCGCGAGGCGGGCGCGCAGGTCGCCGTGCAGGTAGGCCTCGCGGGCGACGGTGATGGCGTCGATCGAGCAGGCCTCGACGAAGACGTGGGGCGCGATCGCGATCACCGCGGCCACCGGGTGGCGGCGCGCGTGGAGCAGCGCGATCGAGCCGCCGTCGGAGTGGCCGAGCAAGACCGGGCGCGCGACGCCGAGCGCGGCGAGCAGCGGCGGCAGCACGTCATCGGCCTCGCGGTGCATGAAGTCGGGGCGGCGCAGGCCGCGGCGCGGGCCGCGCGGATCGTCGCCGTCGGGCAGCGGCGTCGAGCCGCCGTAGCCGACGCGCGAGTAGGCGATCACCGTCGCGTCGGTCGCGGCGGCGAGGCGCGCCGGCAGGTCGCGCCAGTGGCCGGCGGCGCCCAGCCCCTCGTGCAGCATCACCACCGCGGGGCGCGTCGGATCGCCGACGTGGCGGACGTACTCGAGGCGCTGATCGCCGATCGCGATCGCGTCCATCGTCAGCCCAGCGCCGCGCGGAGATCGTCGATCAGGTCGGCCGGATCTTCGAGGCCGATCGACAGGCGCAGCAGCTCGCGCGGCACCGGCGAGTCGGGCGGCTCGACGGTGGCGCGGTGCTCGACCAGCGACTCGACGCCGCCCAGCGACGTCGCGCGCGCGAAGCAGCGCAGCCGGCCGGCGACGGCCAGCGCGGCCTCGGCGCCGCCGCGGACCCGCAGCGACAGCATGCCGCCGAAGCCGCCGGTGAACTGCCGCGCCGCCACCGCGTGCTGCGGGTGGCCGGGCAGGCCGGGGTAGAGCACCGCCTCGAGGCCGGGGTGACCGTCGAGCGCGGCCGCGACCGCCAGCGCGCTGGCGCTCTGCCGCCGCACCCGCACCGCCAGCGTGCGCATGCCGCGGTGGACGAGCCACGCCTCGAACGGGCCGAGCACCGCGCCGCCGTCGTGGCGCTGGGCGCGCAGCCGCTGCCACGCGTCGTCGCACGCCGCGGTCACCAGCGCGCCCGCGATCACGTCGGAGTGACCGTTCAGGTACTTGGTCGCCGAGTGCATCACCAGGTCGGCGCCGAGCGCCAGCGCGCGCAGGTGCACCGGCGTCGCCGCGGTGGCGTCGACCGCGACCCGGGCGCCGGCGGCGTGGGCCAGCGTCGCCACCGCCGCGATGTCGGCGACGTCCCACGTCGGGTTGGCCGGCACCTCGAGCCACACCAGCCGCGTGACGCCGGGGCGCAGCGCCGCGCGCACCGCGTCGGTGTCGTGGGTGTCGACGAGCTCGAGCGCCAGCCCGAACTGCTGGCAGTGCGCGCGCAACCAGCTGCGCAGCCCCCAGTACATCATCCGCGGCGCGATCACGTGATCGCCGGGGCCGAGCGTCAAGAACACCGCGGTCGCCGCCGCCATGCCCGAGCCGAACATCATCGCCGCCGCGCCGCCCTCGAGCGCCGCCAGCAGCGCCTCGGCCGGCAAGGTCGTCGGGTTGTCGTCGCGGCTGTACCCCGCGCTGCTCGGCAGCCGGTACGCCGCGTCGCGCGCGTACGTCGTCGACACGTGGATCGGCGGCACCACCTCGCCGAACGCCGGATCGATCGGCGCCCCGCCATGCGCGAGCAGCGTGTCGATCGAACGATGCATCGCCACCTCAGCGCCCCGTGCCCGTGCCCGTGCCCGCCCCCGTGCCGGATCCCGTGCCCGTGCCCGTGCCCGTGCCCGTCCCCGTGCCCGTCCCCGTGCCCGTGCCCGTCCCCGTGCCCGTGCCCGTGCCCGTGCCCGATCCGGATCCCGATCCCGATCCCGCCCCCCATCCCGTCTCCGCTCCCGGCCCCGATCCCGTCGGATCCATCGCCGACAGCTCCTGCTTCGCCTTCTCCAGATTCTCCGGCTGCGCGACCTCCTTCGGCAGCCCCGCGAGCACCGCGATCAACGCCTCCCGCGCCGCCTTCTCGACGCCGACATCGCCCAGCGCCTTCGCCGCCTCGACGGCGAGGTTCGCCACCCGCACCTTGCGCGGGCCGTACGCCTTGCCGAGCGCGTCGTCGGCCCACTGCTTCGCCTCGGCCGCCTTGCCGAGCTTCAGGTACACCCACGCCAGGCGATAGGGCGGGTCGTACTCGGTCGGCAGGTCCTTGGTCGACTGCGCGAGCGCCGGCACGATCGCCTCGCCCTTGCCGAGGAACACGTAGACCTCGGCGCGGTGCCAGTTGTAGGTCATCGCGGCGGCCGGCGAGCCGGCCTTGGCCGCCGCGTCGTCGAGCAGCGCCGCCTGGCGCTCGGCCACCGCCTTGGCCTCGTCCGCCTTGCCGAGCGCGACCAGCGCCCCGCGCAGGTTGAGCATCAGATCGCTGCGATCGTCGATCGACAGCGGCGCGTCGGCCTTGGCGTCGAGCGCGCCCAGCACCGCCGCCGCGCGCTCGCGCAGCGCCTTGGCCGCGGCCGGGTCGGCGCCCTCGTCGTCGGCGCACGCCAGCGCCCACACCAGGAAGTCGGTGGCGTTGGCCGAGGCGCCGGTCTGATCGGCCGCGGCGGCGCCCAGCGCGAGGCAGCCGGCGACATCGCCGGCCTTCTGCCGCGCGGCGATCTGCGCGACCAGCACGTCGGGGCGCCGCGGCCAGTCGGCGGGCGCGCCGTCGAGCGCGGCGGCGTAGGCGGCCTCGGCGGCCTTCCAGTCCTTGCGCGTCGCCGCGGCGTCGCCGGCCTTGACCTGCGCCAGCCGCGGATCGAGCGCGGCGCCGCCCTTGGTCGCCAGCACCGCCGCCTCGCCGTCCTTCAGGAACTGCCGGAACTGCGGGGCCGACGCCGCGCCCAGCCACCGCGCGGCGATGCTCTCGTCGGCCGGATCGAGCACGAAGTAGGTCGGCCAGTTCTGCAGCGCGAACTTGCCCACCGCGGCGGCGTTGATCTCGCGGTCGGTGTCGAGGCCCACCCACACGAAGCGATCGGCGAGCGGCGCCAGCGACGCGTCGACCAGCACGGTCGCGCTCATCGACAGGCAGGTGTGGCACCACGGCGCCCACATGTCGACGACGAGCGGCCGGCCGCTGGCCTTGGCGCAGGCCAAGGCCGCCGGGTAGTCGTCCTCGAACCAGGCGATCGGCCCCTTCACCTCGCCGCCCTTGCACGCCGCGGCGGCGGCGGCCGACCCGGTGCCACCGCCCGCGGGCTTGGCCTCGTCCTTCTTCTTGCAACCGACGAGCGCCAGGCCGGCGGCGGCGACAAACGCGATGCTGCGCATGGCGATCTCGTAGCACGAACTCGTGTAGGCTCCGCCGCCATGTCCGACGGGCCCAGCTTCGATTCCACCCTCGACCGCATCATGGCCGAGCGTCGGGCCAAGGCCGAGACGCTCCGCGCCGCCGGCCGCGATCCGTACCGCAACGACTTCCGCCCGAGCCACACCGTGGCCGCGATCCGCGCGCGCTACGAGCCGACCAAGCCGCCGCCGCCGGCCGCGGATGCGCCCAAGGAGAAGGGCGCCCCGATCGCCCCGGTCGACGGCGAGGTGGTGCGCCTGGCCGGCCGGCTGGTCGCCAAGCGCGGCTTCGGCAAGACCGTCTTCGCGCCGATCCGCGACGGCGGCGCCGATCTCCAGCTGTACCTGGCGATCGATCACTGCGACGCCGCCGACTTCGCCCAGGTCGTCCCCGAGCTCGACGTCGGCGACATCGTCGGCGCCGAGGGCGCGGTGTTCTGGACCAAGCGCGGCGAGCTGTCGCTGCTGGTCACCAAGGTGGTGCTCCTGACCAAGGCGCTGCGCCCGCTGCCCGACAAGTGGCACGGCCTGACCGACGTCGAGGCCCGCTACCGTCAGCGCTACGTCGACCTGGCGATCAGCCCCGAGGTCCGCGAGGTGTTCGTCAAGCGGTCGAAGATCGTCGCCGGCATCCGGCGGTTCCTCGACGGCCGCGACTTCCTCGAGGTCGAGACGCCGATGATGCACCCGATCATCGGCGGCGCCGCGGCGCGCCCGTTCGTCACCCACCACAACGCGCTCGACATGAAGCTCTACATGCGCATCGCGCCGGAGCTGTACCTGAAGCGCCTGGTGGTCGGCGGCATGCCGCGGGTCTACGAGATCAACCGCAACTTCCGCAACGAGGGGCTGTCCCGCCAGCACAACCCCGAGTTCACGATGCTGGAGTTCTACTGGGCCTACGCGGTCCACACCGATCTGATGGACCTGACCGAGGAGATGATCACCGGGCTGGCCGAGGAGGTGTGCGGCGGCACCAAGCTCACCTGGGACGGCGTCGACCTCGACCTGGCCCGGCCGTGGCGGCGGATCACGATCCGCGACGCGGTCCACCAGCTCGGCGGGCTGTCGGCCGAGGACACCGCGGCGCTGTTCACCGATCCGGTGCGCGCGGCGGAGCTGGCGCTGGCCCACGGCGTGCCCGCCGCCGACATCGTGCGGGTGCTGCTGGTCGGCGTCACCACCCACGACGCCGGCCTCGAGCACGCGGCGCTGACCGCGGCCCTGAAGGACCCGGCGACCCGGGCCGGCGTCGCGCCGCTGATCACCGCGGCGTACCCCGCCGACGACGGCCTGACCGCGCGGATCCGCGCCGGCCACCTCGGCTACCTGGTCTTCGAGGCCACCGCCGAGGCCAAGCTGGTGCAGCCGACGTTCCTGTGCGAGTTCCCGCTCGCGGTGTCGCCGCTGGCGCGCAAGAGCGACAAGGACCCGGCGTTCTGCGATCGCTTCGAGCTGTTCGTCGCCGGCCGCGAGATCGCCAACGGCTTCTCCGAGCTGAACGACCCCGAGGATCAGCGCGCCCGGTTCCAGGCCCAGCTCACCGCCAAGGCCGCCGGCGCCGACGAGACCATGGACTACGACGAGGACTACTGCCGGGCGCTCGAGGTCGGCATGCCGCCGACCGCCGGCGAGGGCATCGGCATCGATCGCCTGGCGATGATGCTGACCGGGGCCGCGTCGATCCGCGACGTGATCCTGTTCCCGCTGATGCGCGGCGAGTAGCGCCGGCCCGGACGAAGTGGTACCGCAAGCGTGATGAGCCGCAGCCGGTTCCAGACGTTCGTGGCGTTGCGCTACCTGATGGCGCACCCGATGCACGTCAGCTGGCTCGCGCTGATCGTGGCCGGCGTGGCCGCGGCGGCGGGCGGCGTGCTGCTGGCGGTCGCGCACTTCGCGTTCGCCGCGCCCGACCCGCGGGCGCTGGTGCCGACGGTGTCGCCGGCGCAGCAGGTGCTGGCGCAGATCGGCAGCGTCGCGCTGATCGTCGCCGGCGTCTGCGTCTACGTCTTCTTGATCCGCGTGTTCTTCACGTTCTACTCGACGGTGTCGATCGTCGGCGTGTCGATCGGGTGCGCGGCGCTGGTGACGGTGCTGTCGATCATGAACGGCTTCGAGGCCGACCTGCGCGTCAAGATCCTCGGCTCCAACGCGCACCTGCAGGTGTCGAAGGAGGACGGCGAGTTCGTCGAGTGGGAGGAGGTCCGGGCCAAGATCGACCAGGTGCCCGGGGTGGTGGCGTCGACGCCGTTCGCGACCAGCGAGGTGGTGATCGCCGCCAACAGCAACTACTCGAACGTCGTCGTGAAGGGCATCGACGTGGCCAGCGCGACCCGGGTGACCGCGCTGCGCAAGAACCTGGCCGACCCCGAGGCGCTCGGTCGGCTCGAGCCGCTGGTGCCCGATCCGATGGAGCCGCCGTCGGCGCTGCCGGCGGCCCCCTCCGACCCCGGCGCGATCGACCCGGCGCCGGCCGACCTGCCCACCGCGGGCGACCCGGTCGACTGGAGCGATCCCGGCGCTGGCCCCCCGGCGGTCGACCCGGCGCCCGACGACTTCGCCGAGGGCGCCGAGATCGATCCCGACGCGCGCCCGCGCGATCTGTCGGGGCAGGGCACCGCCGCCGAGGCCGACGCCGCGGCCCGGCTGCCGTCGCGGGTCCAGACCCTGTCGGGCGTGCTGGTCGGCCGCGAGCTCCGCAAGACCATGCACACCTTCGACGGGCAGGAGGTGCGGCTGGTGTCGCCGCTGTCGGATCCGATGAACCCCGACGCCAACGGCACGCCGATCCCGTTCAACCGCGACTACCGGGTCGCCGGCGAGTTCTTCACCGGCATGTACGAGTACGACCTCAAGCTGGTCTACGTGTCGCTCGAGTCGCTGCAGGAGTTCCTGCGCCTGGGCGACGCGGTCGACGGCATCGAGGTCCGGATCAAGAACCCCGACGACGTCGACGCGATGGCCAAGCGCATCAGCGCGGCGATCGGGCCCGAGTATCACGTCCAGGGCTGGCGCGAGCTCAACCGCAACCTGTTCTCCGCGCTCAAGCTCGAGAAGATCGCGATGTTCATGATCCTGGCGATCATCATCATCGTCGCGTCGTTCTCGATCGTCGGCACGTTGATCATGACCGTCATCGAGAAGGCCCGGCAGATCGCGCTCCTGAAGACGCTGGGCGCCAGCGACCTCGAGATCGTCGTCGTGTTCGTCACCCAGGGCAGCCTGATCGGCTTTATCGGCGGCACGATCGGCGTCGGCGTCGGCCTCGGCCTGTGCCTGTACCTCAAGACCTTCGGCTACCCGATCCCGGCCGAGGTCTACTACATCGATCGGCTGCCGGTGCAGGTCGACTACCTGACCTGCGGCGCGATCTACGTCGCGGCCCTGGTCATCAGCTTCGCGGCGACGATCTACCCGTCGATCCTGGGCGCGCAGCTGCGCCCCGCCGTCGGCCTCAAGAAAGCCTGAAGGCGCGAGCCCCGGCCGCGACACCGGGCACAGCCCGGCGTGAACGCGCGGTCATGGTGGCGGCCATCGCGTCGCCGGCGCGGGCCCGCCGGCCATGGCACATCGGTTGCTGTACTCCGGACCATGCGCGCTCTGCTCGTCGCCGCCCTCCTCGCCAGCCCCGCCGCTCTCGCCACCCTGGCCCCCGCCACCGCCGCCGCCGGCACCTACGTCTCGGTCGGCCTCGGCACCACGCCGGTCGGGCAGGGCGACCTCGCGGTCACCACCACCGCCGGCGACAGCGAGGTCCCGCAGCAGCGCGTCGCCCTGGGCCAGAGCCTCGGCCGGGTGGCGATCGAGGCCAGCCTGGCGCGGTTCGGTATCGGCGCTGGCGACGGCGTCGCCGCCGGCGTCCACGCGCGCCTCAGCGTCCCGCTCGAGGGCAACTTCGGCGCCTACGGCCGGCTCGGCCTCGAGCGGGTGTGGCTGTCGGGGATCGACCCGACCTTCGGCGACACCGCCGACGGCATGGCCGCCGGGCTCGGCCTCGAGTACAAGCTGTCGGCGCCGATCCTCGGCCAGGCCGCGATCTGGGGCGAGGTCAACCAGGACCAGCTCACGCTCGACGGCGACCGCGAGGGCGGCGTGCGGATGTGGATGGCGGGCGTGTCGCTCGGCATCTAGAACCGTTCGGTGTTCTAGCCGCGACGCCCGCGAACGTTGCGGATCTCCAGGCAACCACCGGGCGTCGGTCGGGGTCCAATCGCGTTGACAGCCCCGGACCCGCCGACTAAGTTCCGGCGCCGCCTAGAGATTCGCGTGATCGACGACGCCTTGCCCCCGCCCGCCGCCGCTCCTCCCGAGCCCCCCGCCCAAGGTCTGCCGTCGACGGTGCGCGCCAGCCGCGGCGTCGGCGCCCGGGTCGACATCGTCGGCATGTGCAAGGAGTACATCCACGGCGGCCGCGTGCTGTCGGTGTTGCACGGCGTCGAGCTGCACCTGGCGGCGGGCGACATGGTCGCGGTGGTCGGCGCGTCGGGCGTCGGCAAGTCGACGTTCCTGCAGATCCTCGGCACGCTCGATCTGCCGACGCGCGGCTCGATCCAGTTCGACGGCGAGGAGCTCACGACGATGGGCCCCGAGCGGCTGGCGATGTTCCGCAACCGCAAGATCGGCTTCGTCTTCCAGTTCCATCACCTCTTGCCCGAGTTCACCGCGCTCGAGAACGTCATGATGCCGGGCCTGATCCAACGACTGCCGAAGCCCCAGGTGCGCCAGCGCGCCGCCGACATCCTCGGTCGCGTCGGCCTGTCGCGCCGCCTCACCCACAAGCCCTCCGAGCTGTCGGGCGGCGAGCAGCAGCGCGTCGCCCTGGCGCGCGCGATGGTGCTCGAGCCGGCGCTGCTCCTGGCCGACGAGCCGACCGGCAACCTCGATCGCCACACCGGCGAGGAGATCCACCAGCTGTTCGTCGAGCTGCACCGCGAGCGCGGCTCGACGATGCTGGTCGTGACCCACAACCTCGAGCTGGCGCGGATGATGCCGCGCACGCTCAAGATGATCGACGGCGGCCAGCTGGCCCCCTACGACGAGGTGGCGGCGTGAGGGCGGGGCGGATGGCGCGCCTCGCGGCGGTGGCCGCGCTGGCGATCGCGGCGGTCGCCGGGCCGGCGCTGGCCCAGCCGGCCGACGCCCCGGGCGAGGTCGCGCCGCGGCTGATCGGGCGACCGATCGATCGCATCCAGTTCCGCGGCAACCGCAAGGTCGAGGCCGACACCATCCGCCTCAACCTGGTGTCGAAGGTCGGCACGACGATCGACGCCGCCAAGATCCGCGACGACGTCAAGGCGATGTGGCGGATGGGCTACTTCGCCGACGTGGTCGTCGAGGCCGAGCTGGCCCCCGGCGGCGGCGCGATCCTGACCTTCGTCGTCAAGGAGAAGCCGTCGGTCCGCAAGATCCTGGTCGACGGCGCCGGCGAGGTCGGGCTCGACAAGATCAACGAGGTCATCGACCTCGATCGCGACGCGATCCTCGACATCACCAAGGTCAAGGCCAACCGCGACAAGATCGCCGAGCTGTACAACCAGAAGGGCTACTACCTGGCGTCGGTCGAGTGGGAGATCAAGCCGGTCAACGAGGCCGAGGTCGACGTCTGGTTCAAGGTCGACGAGCGCGCCAAGATCGCGATCCGCGGCGTCGACTTCATCGGCAACAAGCAGATCTCCGACGACGAGCTGCGCAACTACATCGCCACCCGCAAGGGCGGGGCGCTGTCGTTCCTGTCCGACTCGGGCACCTTCAACGAGGGCGACTTCGAGCGCGACCTGGTCATCATCAGCGCGCACTACTGGGACAAGGGCTACGCCGCGGTCAAGATCGGCACGCCGCGCCTGCAGCTGTCGCGCGACAAGAAGTACATGTACGTGGCCATCCCCATCGACGAGGGGCCGGTCTTCCACTACAGCACCGTCAAGTTCAAGGGCTCGCTGATCGGCGACGAGGCCCTGCACCGCGGCAAGCTCACCGGCAAGGACGGCGACCAGTTCAGCCGCTCGAGCCTGGCCGGCGACAAGGAGCGCCTCGAGAAGTACTACATGGATCAGGGCTACGCGTACGCCAGCGTGTCGCCGATGACGATCCCCAACATGAAGGACAACACCATCGAGCTGGTGTGGGAGATCGAGAGCGGCAAGAAGGCGTACTTCGAGCGCATCAACGTCCGCGGCAACTCCAAGACCCGCGACAAGGTGATCCGCCGCGAGATGAAGATCGCCGAGGGCGAGCTGTACTCGGCGTCGAACCTCGAGGAGTCCAAGCGCCGCATCAACGCGCTGGGCTTCTTCGAGCGGGTCGAGGTGTCGACCGGCAAGGGCAGCTCGGACGAGTTCGTCGAGGTCAACGTCGAGGTCAGCGAGCGGCCCACCGGCACGTTCCAGATCGGCGCCGGCTTCTCGTCGGTCGAGAACTTCATCGCCCAGGCCCAGATCTCGCAGAACAACCTGTTCGGCCGCGGCCAGACCCTGGCGCTGCAGGCCCAGCTGTCGAGCCTGCGCCAGCAGTTCCTGATCCGCTTCGTCGAGCCGTACTTCCTCGACACCAACTGGACGTTCGCGTTCGACCTGTACAACCAGAGCCGCGCGTTCAACAACTTCTCGCGCAACGCCGGCGGCGCCAGCCTGACCTGGGGCTACCCGCTGTCGTACTACGCCCACGCCTACGTGACCTACAAGCTCGAGGACGTCGGCATCTCGACCGGCGGCTCGGGCTTCGCGTCGCTCGGCGCGATCCGCCAGCCGATCTCGAACCAGCAGGTGGCCAACCTGTTCCGCGGCGGCGTGACGTCGTCGGTCAAGGCCTCGCTGCAGTGGGACTCGCGCAACAACCGCCTGTTCCCGACCGGCGGCTGGTACGACACGCTGTTCGTCGAGTACGCCGACAAGTACACCGGCTCGGAGAACGTCTTCGTGCGCTGGGGCGGCTTCCTGCGCCACTACCGCCAGCTGTGGGGCCCGTTCGTGCTCCACACCAACGCCGAGTTCGGCCTCACCACGTCGACCGACCCGCTGGGCGTGCCGATCAGCGAGCGCTACCTGATCGGCGGCATCTACGACGTCCGCGGCTTCGCGCCGCGCTCGCTGGGCCCGCGCCTGCGCACCGCGATCGACCCGACCGAGCCGCAGTCGTCGCTGCCGCTGGGCGGCAACATGCAGCTCATCTGGAACAGCGAGGTCGAGTTCCCGCTGATCAAGCGGCTGGCGATCTCGGGCGTGCTGTTCTTCGACATGGGCAACGCCTACAACCTCGAGCCGCGGTACTGCAGCGGCCTGTCGAGCGTCAGCGCCAACGTCTCGCCCAAGTACGACCCGTGCTTCCGGTTCCCGGAGTCGCTCACCACCGGCCTGCGCAAGTCGGTCGGCTTCGGCTTCCGGTGGTTCTCGCCGATCGGCCCGCTGCGCTTCGAGTGGGGCATCCCGCTCGACCGCCAGGCCGACGAAGACCCGCTGGTCTTCGAGTTCACGATCGGTAACTTCCTGTGAGCGAAGGCGGCCCGGCGCGTACGTGAATATGCCGCCGAGGCGCCACGTCGGATTTGACCGCAGGCGGTTTGCCGCGTAGTACCAGCCCCGGAGGAATCGTCATGGCTCGCACGTCGTCTGGTTCGTTTCTGACCGCCCTGGGCATCGCGCTGGGCATCGGGTTGGTGTCGGCGCCGATGGTGGGCCTGGTGGGCGCCGCGCCGACGCCCGGCAAGATCGGGGTCATCGACCTCGAGAAGACGCTGTACGAGACCCCGGCGGGCAAGCGGGCGTCCGAGGCCTTCGACAAGACCCGCAAGGCCAAGCAGGCCGACCTCGACAAGCGCCAGAAGGACCTGCAGAAGGCCGCGGCCGAGCTCGACAAGCAGGCCGCGGTGCTCAAGCCCGACGTGCTGGCCGAGAAGAAGAAGGTCCTGGAGAAGCAGTTCATCGAGCTGCAGCAGGTCTACGTCAAGCTCGAGAAGGACCTGGCCAACGAGCGCACCAAGCTGGTCCAGGACGTCCTGACCAAGGCCACGCCGCTCATCGAGCAGATCGCGAAGGACGAGGGCGTGACGATGATCCTCGACCAGAGCGCCACTCTGTGGATCGACGGCTCGGTCGATCTCACCGCGAAGCTGAACGCCAAGATGAAGTGACCGGGGGCGGCGGGCGGGTTTGACACGGGTGCCGTCGGTCGGGTAAACGAGCGGCCTCGCCTCGGCGCCCGAGGCGCCAGAAGGAACGCCGCCCATGTACGACACCTCCGATATCCGCAAGGGCCTCAAGGTCCTCCTCGATGGCAACCCGTACACGGTCGTCGAGTTCCAGTTCATCAAGCCGGGCAAGGGCGCGGCGTTCACCCGCACGCGGTTCAAGAACCTGCTGTCGGGCGCGGTGATCGAGCGCAACATCCGCTCGGGCGAGAAGCTCGAGCCGGCCAACGTCGAGGAGCGCAACATGCAGTTCCTCTACAAGGAGGCCGACGACCTGGTGTTCATGGACGACAAGAGCTTCGAGCAGGTCCAGGTCCGCGCCGACATGATCGGCGAGTCGGCCGACCTGATGAAGGACAACCTGTCGTGCACGGTGCTGTTCTTCAACGAGCGGCCCGTCGACGTCACGCTGCCCACCTTCGTGCTGCTCGAGGTCACCGCCTCGGAGCCGGGCGTCGCGGGCAACACCGCGGCCGGCAACGTCACCAAGGCCGCCACCGTCGAGACCGGCGGCACGGTCCAGGTCCCGCTGTTCATCAACATCGGCGACATGATCAAGATCGACACGCGCACCCACGAGTACGTCGAGCGCGTGAACAAGAAGTGACGGGGCCGATCCGCGGGCGGGTCGTGGCCCGCGACGGCGACGACGCGCTGGTGCGCACCGCCCGCGGCGACGTCCGGGTCAAGCACGCCGGCACGGCGCAGCCCGGCGATCTGGTGGAGCTGGAGGGGGCGGGGCAGCCGCTGCGCCGGGTGCGGCGCTATCCGCGCACCGAGTATCCGCCGCGCGGGTCCGAGGTGGCGCGGTTGCCGCCGAGCCGCCGCGGCAACCTGGCGGCGCGCGGGCGGATGATGGCGGCGCTGCGCGAGTTCTTCGCGAGCCGCGAGTTCGTCGAGGTCGACACCCCGCTGGTGGTGCCGGCTCCCGGCCTCGAGGTCCACCTGGCGGCGGTGCCGGCCGGCAACGGCTTCCTGATCACGTCGCCCGAGTACCAGATGAAGCGGCTGCTGGCCGGCGGCATGGAGCGCATCTACCAGGTGTGCAAGTGCTTCCGCGCCGGCGAGGTCGGCCACCACCACCAGCCCGAGTTCACGATGCTCGAGTGGTACCGGGCGTGGGACGACCTCGACGCGATCGCCCGCGACACCGAGCAGCTGGTGGCCCACGTCGCCACCGCAGTCAACGGCCGGCCCCAGGTGACGGTGCAGGGCAAGAAGATCGCCGTCGACGGGCCGTGGCTGCGGCTGACCGTCGCCGAGGCGATGTACGACCACGCCGGAGTAGCGGTGCGCGGCGACGAGAGCGTCGCCGAGCTGACCGACACGGTGCGCGCCGCCGGCATCGACCCCGGCACGGCGCGTCACTGGGACGACGTGTTCTTCACCGCGTTCGTCGAGCGGGTCGAGCCGGCGCTGGCGGCGATCGATCGCCCGGTGCTGCTGGCCGACTGGCCGGCGCCGCTGGCGGCGCTGGCCCGGCGCAAGCCCGGTAACCCGGCGGTGGCCGAGCGCTTCGAGGCCTACGTCGGCGGCGTCGAGCTGGCCAACGCGTTCGGCGAGCTGACCGACCCGCTCGAGCAGCGGGCGCGCTTCGAGGACGACCTCGGCGTGCGCCGGGCCCGCGGCCTGCCGCAGTACCCGATCGACGAGCGCTTCCTCGCGGCGCTGGGCGAGGGCCTGCCGCCGTCGGCGGGCATCGCGCTCGGCGTCGATCGCCTGGCGATGCTGGTGCTCGGCGCGCGGACGATCGACGAGGTCGTCGCGTTTGCCGCTGGCGAGATCTGAGCCTCGCCTCAGACCCCCCCAGAACGCACGCCGCCCGGCGCGGCGGGCTCCGCCTCGCTACGGTCGGCTGTCGGCGTAGAGCACCTCGAGCAGCTTGCGGCGGGTGACCGGCTTGGCGATCACGCCGCGCACGCCGAGGTCGCGGGCCCGGCGGCGGTGCTCGGGGCTGACCCGCGACGACACGATCACGATCGGCGTCGGGGCGGTGCGGCGGTCGGCGCGCAGCTTGGCGATCAGCTCGAAGCCGCCGAGCCGCGGCATCTCGAGGTCGGTGACGATCAGATCGTAGTGGAGCTCCTGGGCCAGCGCCCAGGCGCGGACGCCGTCCTCGGCGGTGTCGACGATCCAGCCCTCGCGGGCCAGCATCGACATCAGCGCCTCGCGGATCGCCCGCGAGTCGTCGACCACCAGCGCCCGGCCGGCCAGGGACGCGCGCACCGGCTCGGCGATCGCCGGGTCGGTCAGCGTGTGGCCGGGGTAGGCGGCGCGCACCAGCGCGGCCGGGTCCAGGATCAGCTGCACCTTGCCGGAGCCGCTGATCGTCGCGCCGGCGTACAGCGGCAGCGGCGCCAACAGCGGGCCGAGCTGCTTGACCACGATCTCGCGCGGGCCGATGACCTTGTCGACCGCGCACACCAGGCGCTTGTCGGCGTAGGCCACGACCACCGCCGGGCGGCGCGCCGGCCCGTCGCCGCTGGCGCCGGCGGTGGCCAACAGCCGGGTCAGGTCGACCACCGGCACCCGGTCGCCGCCCTGCGGCCACACCGCGGCGGCGGCGTCGACGGTGACGACGTCGATCACCTGGGCGTTGGGCAGCGCGTAGACCTGGCCGTGGACCTTGAACAGCATCGCGTGGGTGACCGCGGTCGACACCGGCAGGCGCA
>Ga0075163_10006659_pt1 | contig 15330 bp, 14 predicted proteins | sample JI1023141ADNA_FD_71478 | JGI IMG/M metagenome (GOLD analysis project Ga0075163, IMG submission 71478) | Wastewater effluent complex algal communities from Wisconsin, to seasonally profile nutrient transformation and Carbon sequestration -... | ecosystem: Engineered > WWTP > Effluent > Algae... | reverse complement strand
GGCACCTGAGGTGGAAGAGGGTGAGTATTCATGGATCGACTCCGACGGGGGCAAAAGGTGCTGCGCACTTATACCGCAAGGTGACGTTAAGCGTGTGTCGAGGCCGTTGGGGTGGGTGTTGCCAGACCCCTGCGATGCGCACCCAAGAGGTAGTGCACGCGATTGGATCGCTTCTGCGTTGCAATCGTCGGGAGAGAGTCCGGCACCAGTCCGGACTCGCGACGTTGAGAAAGCGCGGAAACACACCTTCCCGACCGGCCGTCAGGACAAGCGCGGCAAACCGCGCAATTGCTGGCGCAACACGCGCAAGGCCTGCCCGCGATGGCTGACGCGGTTCTTTTCGGCAGCGGGAAGCTCGGCGGCACTCAGTCCTTGCGATGGGTCCAAAAAGATCGGGTCGTAGCCAAATCCGTCCGATCCGCGCGGCGACGGCAGAATGCGACCATGCCATCGGCCTTCCGCCAGGAGTGGTGCCGGGTCATCGGCATGCCGGAGCAGGGCCAGCACACTGATGAAGTAGGCCGATCGAGCCGATTCCTCGACCGCGCGCAACTCATGCAATACCCGCGCGATATTGGCGCTGTGATTGCCATGCTCGCCCGCGTAGTGCGCCGAGATCAAACCCGGAGCGCCGTTCAGCGCGTCGATGCACAAACCCGAATCATCGGCCAGCGCCGGAAGGCCGGAGTGTGCGGCGGCGTTGCGGGCCTTGATCAAGGCATTCTCGACGAAGGTCCGTCCGGTTTCTTCGGGGTCTGCTATGCCGAGGTCGTGACTGGCGATCAATTCGATGCCGGAGTCCGCCAGCAACGCGCGCAACTCTGCCAGCTTGCCCGCATTGCCACTGGCCAGGACCAGACGTGTGAACTCAGGCGGCATCCAGCACCTGCCGTTGTGCAGCGATCAGCTCGCCGATGCCTTTGCTGGCGAGGTCGAGCAACACGTTCATTTCATCGCGCCGGAAGGCATGTCCTTCGGCTGTGCCCTGCACCTCGATGAAGCCACCGCCATCGTTCATCACCACGTTCATGTCGGTATCGCAGCCAGAGTCTTCGATGTAGTCGAGATCGAGGACCGGCAATCCCTGATAGATGCCGACTGAAACGGCCGCCACTGCGCCGAACAGTGGATCACGGCTCAGGTCGCCGCGCTTGAGCAATCTGCGTACCGCCAATCCAAGCGCGACATAGGCGCCCGTGATCGAGGCGCAACGCGTGCCACCGTCCGCCTGGAGCACATCGCAGTCGAGCGTGATGGTGCGCTCGCCCAGCGCGCTGCGATCAATGCAGGCACGCAGGGAGCGGCCGATCAGGCGTTGGATTTCATGCGTGCGGCCACCGACTTTGCCATTCGAAGACTCGCGCTGGGTACGTTCCTTGGTGGCGCGCGGCAGCATGGAGTATTCGGCAGTGACCCAGCCTTCGCCCTTGCCGCGCAGAAACCCCGGCACCCGGTTCTCCACGCTGGCATTGCAGAGCACGCGGGTGTTGCCCACGCTGATCAATACCGAGCCTTCGGCATAGCGGGTGAAGTCGGTTTCGATGCGGAGTTCGCGCAGTGCATCGGTAGCGCGGCCACTGGGGCGTTGGATCGTGGGCATGAGGGCCGTTCGTCAATCGTGGCGGGGCAGTTTACCATTCACCTCCCCTGGCACTTGGATGATTCGCATGATTCGCAGCATGACCGCCTTCGCCTCTGCTGAGCGTGCCACCGAGTGGGGCGCGTTGTCCTGTGAAGTGCGTGCGGTCAATCACCGCTATCTCGAGCCCAGCTTTCGCTTGCCGGAGGAGTTGCGATCCATCGAACCTGCGTTGCGTGAGCGTCTGGCGCAGCGCCTGTCGCGTGGCAAAGTGGATGTCAGCCTGCGTTTGCGCAATGCCACGGGACCTGCCGAGGCCCTGGTGGTGAATCTGCCGCTGCTCGACCAGTTGGCGAATCTGGCGCAGGAGTGCGACGCGCGGTTTCCGCAGTTGCAGGTCCATTTCACCGAACTGTTGCGCTACCCCGGCGTGTTGGAGCAAAAAGAAGTCGATCTGGCGGGATTGCAGCGTGAGGCGCTGGCGCTGGTCGATGACGTGATGCGCGAATTCAGCGCCGGTCGCGAGCGCGAGGGGGCAGCGACTGCGACCGCCATGCGTGAGCGTTTGGACGCCATCGCTGCCATCACTTTGCAGGTACGGCAATGGCTGCCAGAGATTCGTGTCGCACTGCGCAGCAAATTGGACAACCGCTTGGCCGATCTCAAGCAGCCGCTGGAGCCGGGCCGTCTGGAGCAGGAAATCGTGCTGTCACTGCAGAAGATCGATGTCGATGAGGAACTCGATCGGTTGGCCGCCCATGTGGATGAAGCACGGCGTATTCTGGGTTTGAAAGAGGCGGTCGGTCGGCGCATGGATTTCTTGATGCAGGAGTTCAACCGCGAGGCCAACACACTAGGATCGAAGTCGGTGGATCAGCGCACGACTCAGGCCGCCGTCGAATTGAAAGTGCTGATCGAACAGTTGCGCGAACAGGTGCAGAACATCGAATGAGCGGATGCCTTTTCATCGTTGCCGCGCCCTCGGGTGCGGGTAAATCCAGTCTGGTCAACGCGCTGCTGGCGCGTGAAGCATCGATCCAGTTGTCGATTTCCTACACCTCACGCGCGCCGCGACCAGGCGAATTCGAGGGTTCGCACTACCACTTCGTCAGTCGCGACGAGTTTGAGGCAATGATCGGACGTGGCGAGTTTTTCGAGCACGCGGTGGTGCACGGTGATCTCAAGGGCACCGCGCGACATACCGTTGAACGCCCATTGGCGGAAGGTCGTGATGTGTTGCTGGAGATCGACTACCAAGGCGCGCGGCAGGTGCGGGCGCTGGTGCCGGACTGCGTGAGCATGTTCATCCTTCCGCCGTCGCGGGTGGAATTGGAGCGCCGATTGCGCGGACGTGGTCAAGATGCGGAAGACGTGATCCAACGACGTTTGGCTGACTCGCGCACCGAGATCGCGCACCTCGAGGATTTCGACTATCTGTTGGTCAATGATGTGTTCGAACGTGCCTTGGACGATCTGCTCGGCATCGTGCGCGCTGAGCGCTTGAAGCGATTCCGTCAGGCGCGCAGTCAAAAGGCGTTGATCGATGCGTTGTTGGCGTGATTGAGGTTGCCCCGTGCACTATTGGTTGATGAAGTCCGAGCCGGAGGAGTTTTCCATCCAGCAGTTGCAGCGGCGTGGCCGCGAGCCATGGAACGGTGTACGTAACTATCAGGCACGCAACTTTCTGCGTGACGACATGCAGATCGGCGACGGTGTGTTGTTCTATCACTCCAACTGCCCGATCCCCGGCATCGTCGGAATTGCCGAGATCGTCAGCGAGGCTCTGCCCGATCCCTCGCAGTTTGATCGGCAGAGCGACTACTTTGACGCCAAGAGTGCGCCTGACGCACCGCGGTGGTTGTTGCGAGAGGTGGGTTTCAAACGCGTGCTGCGCCGGACGATCTCGCTGGATGAGCTGAAACAGCACGCCGATGCGCTAGGCGATTTCGCGCTGTTGCGGCGCGGCAACCGGCTGTCAATCCTGCCGGTTTCGGCGCCGCAGTGGCAGTACATTCTGCAATTGGAAAATCATCCGGGAGCGAAGACATGAATCAGGACGCCAACAAACGCGATGCCGCTGAACGCGCGCTGGCCTATGTCGAAGCGGGCAGTGTCATTGGCGTGGGAACCGGTTCCACGGTGAGGTTTTTCATCGAAGGACTCGGTCGCATGCGTGATCGCATCCAGGGTGCGGTGTCGAGTTCCGAGCAAAGCACTCAGCAGCTCAAGGCGCTCGGTATCGATGTGCTGGATCTCAATAGTGCAGGACCCTTGGATGTTTACATCGATGGTGCCGACGAATGCGACCCACACAAGCGTTTGATCAAGGGCGGCGGCGCCGCGCTGACACGTGAGAAAATCATCGCTGCCGCCAGTCGGCAGTTCATCTGCATGATCGATCCGAGCAAGCAGGTGGACATTCTTGGCGCGTTTCCTCTGCCGGTTGAAGTCATCCCGATGGCGCGCAGTCACGTTGCCCGCAAGCTGTTGGGTTTGGGCGGTCAGCCTGTCTGGCGCGAGGGCGTCATCACTGACAACGGTAACTGGATTCTGGATGTCCACAATCTGCGCATCATTGATCCGGTGAGTCTGGAGCGCGAGATCAACCAGATCGTTGGCGTGGTATGCAATGGACTGTTCGCGGCGCGCCCTGCCGACGTAGTCATTGTGGGCGGGCAGCGCTGAGCAGAGGTCTGCGTGCAGGCGCCGTGTGGCGCCCGCACGCCGCCGAATCACAAATCGTTTTCAAAACCGTTGCGGAACAACAGGTCGGGGTTGGCCGGTTCGGTCGGCAGTGGCCATGCCCACGCTCCGCGTGAGCGCGTGAACACCGCAAGCGTGGTGAAGCCGCGATCGATGGCCATGTCCCACACCATGACATGCGGCAGCCCCTCGTGACGTTGCCAGACCACCGGATTCGCGTCGATGTCGTCGGTGTAGTAAAGGCCCCAATCAGTACCGACAAAGACCTGGCTCGGGATATGCGGGTTGACGATCACGCTGTTGGCTGGGATATCGGGCAGATTGCCCGACTTGTCGATCCAGACAAAACTCGCGCAGTTGGCAGTGCAGGTCACCTGAAACAGATGACCCGGAGTCGTAGGTGTATTGGCGGTGAAGCCGCCGACCGCGGCATAGCCATGCCACGGTGTGTCGGGTGCTGTCGCGACGTCCATGATCGGCCGGTTGGGCAGCAGGCTGTTGCTGTCGGTCAGATTCACCCACGTGGCCGTATTCGCCACGCCCTGACCCAAGCCGTAACCGATCCAGACATTGCCATCATTGGTACCAGCAATGGCGACCGAGGGATTGGATACGGCATGCGACAGTTGGTTGATGAAGGAGCGGGCAGCGAGTGTGCCCTTGGTGAGATTGGGGCTGTTGGCGTACCAGCTCGATGTCGGCACGCCAGCTTGAATGGTCTCCCACACCCGGTTGGTGCCGCCCAGCAAACGGGTGCAACCACCGCTGGTAGTGCAGCCACTGTTCGGGGCATCAAGGGCGCCGTACTTGTACAACTCGACGGGCATGACGAAGCTGAGCGTATCGCCGCCCCAACTGCTCGGTGCGGCAGCTCCCACGATTGAGCCACCGGGGCCGTTTTGCGCCACCACCAGATTGCCGTTCTGGCTGGAGTAGTACCAGCGCTGGCCGCCGCCGCTACGGATGATCGGATCGATACGGGTGTAGATCCCGTCACCCCCAAGTCGTGTAACCCAGGCACTCACTGATGGTGATCCGGCCCACTGCACGGTATTCGATCCGTTGTCTTGCGCACCGCCGCTGGCACCGGGCGTCGCCGAGTTGGCGAAGTCTGCAGTGATATCACCCGAGTAGAACTCGATTGTATTGATCGTGTTGTTCAACGGGATAAAGCTCGGGCTTGTCGCCGTGGCATTGGACGAATACCAGACGCCGCCATCGCTGCCGAGCAGTAAGCGAGTCGGATCGTTGCCGACGTAGGCGCGCGCATGATGGTCGACATGCACGTTGTACACGGTCGCGCTGGAGTAGCCGCAAGTGACATCGGTGAAGTTGGCCCCGCCATTGGTGGATCGATACAAGTCGACGCCACTGAGCAGCACGGTGTTGGCGTCAGTCGGACTCACGGTCAGACCCGCGTCGTACCACATCTGGGCACCACCAGAGGCTGCATTGGGACAGCCATTGTCAGAAACGGCAGAGGGTGTCGCCACTTGGGTCCATGTATCGCCACCGTTGATGGTCTTCCAGACGCCGATCACGCCCGACCCCAGCGATGCGGAATTGCCCGCCATGGCATACAGAATCTGGTTGTCGGTCGGCGCCATGGCAATTTCCAGGCGTCCGATGGTGGTGGCACCTGCAACACCGTTGCCGGTATTGGCTGGCCAGCCGTTGGCCAGCAAGGTCCAATTCAGCGGACAGCCATTGCTTGGCAGGGTGGCCCGATAGACGCCATTCGCACCGTTGTTTCCCAGATCCGGTTGCACAGGCGTTGCTGAGCCGCGTGTTCCAATGGCGGCATACAGGCGGGTGCTCTGGTTGTCCGGATTGGCGACTGCAATCAAACCGGTGGTGTCCTGCCTTTGCGCGCTGTGGGGATTGGTGAGACAGGGACCCGTCCAGTTCGCGCCCGCATCGTAGGACAGGAAAATGCCGGTCTTGGTGCCGACGATCAGATTCTGCGAATTGCGCGGATCGACCACGACTTTCCCGATCGCCTGATATTGCGGAAATCCGCCTGCCGATGGGCCGTAAAAGGGGTTGAACACGTCGGCCCCAAGAATTGTCCAGCTATCGCCGCCATTGCTGCTCTTCAGCAACCCTGCAGCGCCGAACGAAAACGAGCCGTAACGCAGATCGCCGGTGCCCGCGTAGACCGTGTTGTGGTCGTTCGGGTCGAGCGCGATATCGCCGATGGCCATGCTGGCGATTTCCGGGAAGTCGGTGACAACTTCCCATGTGGTGCTGGCGGAGCAGCAGTTGCGCGTACGCCAGACACCGCCGCCATCCGACCCCGCATACGCAACTGTGGGATCGACGGGATCCACCACAACGACGTTGGTGCGGCCGGAGGCAGCCTCACTACCCGGATTCAAGGGCATGGGGCCGAGCGCGGTGAATTGGTTTGGATCCAGAGCGAGCAGCCCTGGCGTGTGGCGTCCGCGCGTTGCAGAGCCGCTTCCCAAGGGCAATCCACCGCGAACGGCGTGCGCTTGTCGAGCTGAATCCACCAGCCATCGCGGTTCAAATCGACCTGTCGGGTAGGACAGTTGCAGCAGGCGTGATTCACCTGGTGAGGGCGTGTACTGCGGTGCGACGTCGGGTGCGTTATGGCGCGGCGCGTGCTGGCAGGCAGCCAGCAGTGCGCAGCAAGCAGACCATGCTGCGATCGTGTGGATACGTTTGATCGACGGTGCTTCCCCTTCCCCAAGTGCCGGCAAGATAGCGCATTCGATCTATCCACGGATGTGCCTTTGGCGGCTTGCAGTGTGCGCTGCGCCAATACGACAACGGCCCGCTTGCGGGCCGTTGTCGAGGGCGGGCAGAACGCCGAGTCAGTCGATATCGAGGAAGCTGCGCAGCTGTTCCGAACGGCTTGGGTGACGCAGTTTGCGCAATGCTTTGGCTTCGATCTGGCGAATGCGTTCGCGGGTGACGTCGAATTGCTTGCCGACTTCTTCCAGCGTGTGATCGGTGTTCATATCGATGCCGAAACGCATGCGTAGGACTTTCGCTTCCCTCGGGGTTAGGCCGGCCAACACGTCGCGGACGGTTTCCATCAAACCGGTCACCGTGGCATTTTCCATTGGCGACTCGATGCTGGTGTCTTCAATGAAGTCACCCAGATGGCTGTCCTCATCGTCGCCAATCGGCGTTTCCATCGAGATCGGCTCTTTCGCAATCTTCAAGACCTTGCGAATCTTGTCTTCCGGCATTTCCATCTTGACCGCCAGTTCTTCCGGCGTTGCCTCGCGGCCCATCTCCTGCAGCATCTGACGGGAAATGCGATTCAGCTTGTTGATGGTCTCGATCATGTGCACCGGAATGCGGATGGTGCGCGCCTGATCGGCAATCGAACGGGTGATGGCCTGACGAATCCACCACGTGGCATAGGTCGAGAACTTGTAACCGCGACGGTATTCGAACTTGTCGACTGCCTTCATCAAACCGATGTTGCCTTCCTGAATGAGATCGAGGAACTGCAGCCCGCGGTTGGTGTACTTCTTGGCAATCGAGATCACCAGGCGCAGGTTGGCCTCGACCATTTCCTTCTTGGCTTTGCGCGCCTTGGCTTCACCAATCGCCATGGTGCGATTGATTTCCTTGATGTCGGCCAGCGACAGCGTCAAGGTCGATTCCATCGCGATCAGGCCATGCTGTTCGGCAAGAATGGCGTCCTTGGCATCCTTCATCGAGGAGGACCACTTCTGCTTTCGACGAATGACTTCATCCGCCCAGTTCAGGTCGGTCTCGGCGCCCGGGAAAGTTCGGATGAAATCTTTGCGTGGCATTTTGCCGACGCGGGTCGCCAGATCCATGATCAACCGTTCGTGATGTCGCATCTCGGCGACCACTTCACGCAACTTGCGAGTCAAGTTATCCATCAACCCAAGCGGCAGCTTGAGAGTCAGGAAGATCTCCGCCATTTCCTCGCGTAATTTCAGGACTTTCTTGTCCGCAGGGCCACTTTTTGCATGGGCCTTCTGAAACTTGCCAAACAGCCCGCGCATGGCATCCATGCGCGCAGCCACTTCGACCGGATCGGGTCCAGTATCGACAGGACTGGCATCTTCGTCGGCGGCTTCGACATCGTCTTCTTCGTCTTCGACCTCACTGTCGTCGACTTCGGCCACCACGGGTTCGGGTTCGACGTCCAGTTGATCAAGAAAGCCCACCACGATTTCGTTGAGGCGCTTCTTGCCCTCAAGGTGCAAATCGTAGTCTTCCAGCATCATCTGGATGGACCAAGGGAAGCTCGCCAATGCCCCCTGGACCTGGGTCAGCCCTTCCTCGATGCGCTTGGCGATGGCGATTTCGCCTTCGCGCGTGAGCAACTCGACCGTGCCCATCTCGCGCATGTACATCCGCACGGGGTCAGTCGTTCGCCCGGCTTCGGACTCCAGCGACGTCAGTGCAGCCACGGCTTCTTCCGTGGCGGTTTCGTCATCCGTACCGCGCGAGCCTTCCGTCAAAAGCAAGGTCTCGGCATCCGGCGCAACTTCATGCACCGTGATGCCCATGTCGTTGATCATGCCGATGATGACTTCAATCTGCTCGGAGTCGACCACGTCGTCCGGCAACAGATCATTGACCTCGGAGTACGTCAGGTAGCCCTGCTCGCGGCCCTTCTGGATGAGCTGTTTGATCTCGGACTGCTGCTCGGTTTTATCAATCGCCATGCTGCGCCTGAATGCGTTGAGGGTTGAAAGAACGCGACAGTATACGCCTCGCGGCTGAATGCCGCTATGTCACTGTTGTAAAACATGTTTATTCGCGCTACTGAGGGCAATACGGGAAAAGTCGGCAGGCCCGCTCAGGCGATGGTCAACTTTGCAACCAGAAAGTCACTGGACCGTCATTCAGCAAGGAAACCCGCATGTGCGCGCCGAACTCGCCACTGGCCACGATCGGATAGCCTGCACGCGCCTCTGTCAGCAACAGCTCGAACTGAGCCCGACCCAGCTCGGGCGACGCGGCGCTGGAGAAGCTGGGTCGCAGCCCGCTGCGCGTATCGGCTGCCAGGGTGAATTGCGGCACAAGCAGCAGCCCGCCTTGCACGTCCTGAAGGCTGCGATTCATCCGGCCGCAGTCGTCCTCGAAGATCCGATATCCCAACAATAGCGCCAGCATACGTTTGCGCTGTGGCGCGTCATCGCCAGGCTGTATGCCGATCAGCGCGAGCAAGCCAGCGTCGATGGCGCCGGTGCAGCGCGGGCCCACCTCGACTCGGGCGTGGGCGACACGTTGGATCAGAGCAATCATCAGTTGGCGTCCTCGCTGCTTGCCTCATGAGGGATGGTAGCGCGGGCAGGCTCGCTTACACTGCCAGCATGAAAGTCCAGATCGAACAATTGGCCGCACATATCGTCTATGCACTGCTTTGGTCTGTGGGTCGCTTGCCGCTGCGTCTGCAGCATCGATTGGGACGCTGGCTGGGAGATGCGATGCGCCTGCTGCGCGGGCGTGAATGGCGTGTGGCCTTGCGCAATCTGGCACTCTGTGTGCCGGAGTTGAACGCAGCGCAACGCGATGTTCTGGCGCGTGAGACGTTGCGCGAAACTGGTTGCCTGTTGTTCGAGACCTGTCGCTTCTGGTCGCATCCGCTGCAGGATGGCCTAGCGCTCATCCGCGAGGTCGAAAACGCCGCGCTGCTGGACCAGGCGTTGGCGCGCGGAAAGGGCGTCATTGTGGCTGCGCCGCACCTAGGTAACTGGGAGTTGCTCAGCCAGTACCTCGCAAGCCGAGCACCGATTTCGGTGGTTTACCGGGCGCCGCGTCAAGCGTTCATGGAGCGTGTGATCAAGCGCGGTCGAAACCATCCCGGTGTCGCGCAAGTGCGCGCAGAAGCAGCCGGTGTGCGAAGCCTGTTCAGAACCTTGCTCGCTGGCGGCATGCTGGGCATTCTGCCCGACCAGCAGCCCAAGCAGGGTGACGGTGAGTTTGCGCCGTTTTTCGGCATTCCTGCATTGACCATGAGTCTGCTGACGCGCCTTTTGCAACGTAGTGAGGCGACCGTGGTGTTTGCCTGGGCGCAACGCTTGCCGCATGCGCAAGGGTTCAAGATCGTGTTTCTGCCGGCCGATCCGGGGCTGCGCGAGGCGGACTCAGCTGAGGCCATCGCTGCGTTGAACCGTGGGGTTGAGGCCTGTGTGCGGCGTGCGATGACGCAATACCAATGGGGCTACAAGCGCTTCAGTATCAGTCCGCCTGGCGAGCCGCACCGCTACCACGGGCATCTATGAGGCAACCGCCTCATTCGCGCCAGAACGCGGGAGTCAGCAATACCAGCACGGTAAAAACCTCCAGTCGTCCGATGATCATGGCAAACGCACTGATCCATACCCCGGCGTCATTCAGACTCTGAAAGTTCATCGCGACTTCGCCCAGCCCTGGACCCATGTTGTTCAAGGTCGTTGCAGCAGCGGCAAATGCGGTGACCGGATCAGCGCCGGTGGTTGCCAAAGCCAGTGTCACCACGACAAAGCTGAGCACGTACAGGGTGCAGAACCCGCCAACCGACAGCACGATGCTCTCCGATACACGCCGCCCACCCATCTTGACCAGGAATTGACCATGCGGATGCACGAGTTGTTTGACCTCGCGCGTGCCTTGACGCACCGCCATGATCACGCGCGCGACCTTCATGCCGCCCGAGGTGCTGCCTGAGCTTCCGCCGACGAAACCGATCATGATCAAAGCCAAGGGGATGAAGCTTGGCCAAGCCACAAAGCCCGTCGTGGTGAATCCCGTGGTGGTCATGTTGGAGACGGTCTGAAAGGTTGCGTGGCGCATGGCTTGCGGAAAGCTCTCGAAGGTCCCGGAAAACCACAGTGTGACGCCTATCAACAGACTGACACCGGCCGAAATGCGTAGATAGCTTTTCAACTCCGAATCATGCTGGTAGGCAGCGGTGCTGGCGCGTCGCCAGGCAATGAAATGCAAGCCGAAGTTCATGCCGCCCAAGGTCATGAACACGATGGCGATGCTGTCGATCAGCGAACTATCCCAATGCGCGAAACTGGCATCGTGGGTCGAAAAGCCACCGGTGGCGATCGTAGCCAGAGCGTGACTCAGCGCATCAAAGAAGCTCATGCCACCGAGCCAGTAACCCACGGTGCAGGCAGCCACCAGTCCGGCGTAGACCAACCACAGCGCCTTCGCAGTCTCCGCGATACGCGGTGTCAGCTTGGCGTCCTTGACCGGGCCGGTGCTTTCGGCGCGGAACAACTGCATACCGCCAACGCGCAGCATCGGCAAAATGGCAATCGCCAAGATGACGATGCCCATGCCACCGTAAAAATTCAGCGACTGGCGAAAGAACAGCACGCTCTTGGGTAGTGAATCCAAGCCGACGATGACAGTCGCACCGGTGGTTGTCAGCCCAGAGGAGGACTCGAAGAAGGCGTCGGTGAAACTGAGATACGGCGGTGCCAGCATGAATGGCATCGCCGTCACCGCGCTGGCCAGCAGCCAGATGCCGGTGACGATCAGAAAGCCATCGCGCAAGCGCAGTTCGTAACGCACCTTGCGGAACGGAAACCACATCGCCAAGCCAACTATGGCGGGCACCAGAAAGCTCTCCAGAAATGCGTCGGCAACATCCCATTCATCAAAGGCCACCGCGACCAACAGGGCCGGCAGCGACATCATCGATGAGAAGCCAAGAATGGCACCGAGAATACGCAGAATGGCCTGAAATCGCATGGCTCAGATCCAGGTTGCGGCGGTGCGGAACAAGGCTTCGACTTGTGGCAACTGCGCCTTGTCCATAACGAAGATGATGACGTGATCATTGGGTTCGATGATCAGGTCATGATGGGCAATCAACAGCTTGTCGCCGCGCACGATGCCGCCAATGGTTGCCGCCGAAGGCAGTTCGAGTTCGTCCAATGAGCGACCAATGACTTTCGAGCTGCGGCGGTCGCCCAAGGCAACGGCCTCGATGGCTTCTGCCGCGCCGCGCCGCAGGCTGTGAACCCGCGCCATGGTGCCCTGCCGGATGTAGGTCAGCAGTGCACTCAGAGTCACCAGTTGCGGACTGACCGCGATATCGATGCTGCCGCCTTCGACCAGTTCCGCATAGGCGGGGCGATTGATCAGCGCAATCACGCGGGGGCAGCCCAGTCGCTTGGCCAGCATGGCCGAGAGGATGTTGGCCTGATCGTCATTGGTCAGCGAACAGTACACGTCGGTCTGGTCGATGTTCTCTTCGCGCAGCAAATCTTCATCCGAGCAATCGCCGACCAGCACGATGGAGTTGACCAGGTCTTCGGCGATGCGTTTCGCGCGGTCTTTGGAGCGTTCCAGAATCTTGACGTTGAACTGCGATTCGAGCGCCTTGGCGAGATGCCGTCCGATGTTGCCGCCACCGGCGATGAATACCCGTTTGACGGGCTTTTCGACGCTGCGCAACTCACTCATCATGGCGCGGATATTGCGCCGGTCGGCCAAAAAGAAGACTTCGTCATCGACTTCGATGACCGTGTTGCCTTGTGGCGCAATGGGTTTGCTCTTGCGGAAGATGGCCGCCACCCGCGCGTCCACGCCGGTCGGCAGATGGGCACGCAGTTCGCGAATCTCATGTCCCACGAGCTTGCCTGCCGCCACTGCGCGGACTGCGACCAACTGCGCGCGGCCATCCGCGAAATCCAGCACCTGCAAGGCACCGGGATACTCGATCAAGCGTTGCACGTGCTTGTAGACGAGGGCTTCCGGACTGATCGCGACATCGACCGACGTACGCCCTTTGTGAATGATGTCTGGATTGGTGATGTACTCGGTTTCCCGCAGGCGGGCGATTTTGGTCGGAGTGCGGTACACCACATCGGCCACTCGGCAGGCGACCAGATTGACCTCGTCGCTGGAGGTCACGGCAATGACCAGATCGGCATCCTCAGCGCCCGCATGTCCCATCACGCTCGGCAATGAGGCATGTCCCTGCACGGTGCGAATGTCCAGCCGTTCGGACAGCTCTTTCAGCTTGGCGGCGTCGGTGTCGACGACCGTGATGTCGTTGTTTTCCGAGGCCAATGCCGCCGCCACGGAGGAGCCCACTTGACCGGCCCCCAGAATCAGGATTTTCACTGTCGTTCCCCCGCATTGAACCAGTGTGTCAAATCAATTGTCGCGCGCACCGCGCAGATCAATCCCCAGATCGCGCAGCTTGCGATACAAATGAGTACGCTCCATGCCTGCCGCTTTGGCGAGCTTGCCTACGCTGCCTTCGCTTTCATCCAGCCAGTGCAACAGATAGGTGCGCTCAAACTGGTCACGGGCTTCGCGCAGCGGTTGATTGAGGTCGATTTGCAGGCCGCTGCCTGCCACCGGATTCACCGGACTGGTACGTGTCCCACTGAGCGCGTGGTCAAGTTCCAGCGCGCCGATTTCGGTTTCGCCGCCAAGCACCAACAGTCGCTGCATCAGGCCGCGCAGTTCACGCAGATTGCCCGGCCAAAGATGGGCCTTGAGCCGGGTTTGCGCACCGAGGCTGAGTTGCCGAAGCGGCAAACGATCGCGTTGCGCGAAGTTCTCCAGCAGGCTTTGCGCTTGCAAGGGCAGGTCGTCTGGGCGTTCGCGCAGTGCCGGCACGCTGACGGGTAGAACGTTCAGTTGGTAAAACAGGGCTTCACGCAGGCGTCCGGAAGCGACTTCTTCATCGAGGTCTTTGGCGCTGGCGGCAATGATCCGGGCGCGCAAGGGAATAGGTTGTCTGGCCCCAACGCGCAGGATTTCGCGGCGCTCCAGCACGCTGGACAATCGCAGTTGCAGCTCCGCGCTGAGTTCGGCAACTTCATCCAGATACAAGGTGCCGCTTTCGGCGTGTTCGAGCAGGCCAGCCACCACACCTTGTTCGCTTTCTTCGCCGAACAAGGTGGCTGCAGCGCGTTCCTCGGCAATGGCACCCGCCGCCACCGTCACAAACGGCTGATCGCAGCGTGGGCCCAGTTGGTGCATCCAGCGCGCCAGAGTTTCCTTGCCCGTTCCTGCTTCGCCACGCAGCAATACCGGCGCATCGTGTTGCGCCAAGCGTTCGAGCTGTGAACGCAACGTACGCATCGCCGTGCTGTCGCCGAGCGGCGCTGCAGCGGGACTGAGCGCAAGGCGCAAGGCTTGATTGTCGCTGCGCAGGCGCTGCGCTTCGATGGCGCGCTCAATCGTGATCAGCAACTTGGCCAGCGAAATCGGTTTTTCGATGAAATCATAGGCACCCAGGCGGGTGGCTTCGACCGCGGTTTCGATGGTGCCGTGTCCCGACATCATCACGACGGGAACATCCAGCCGTCCGCCTTCCTTCCATTCACGGAGCAGCGTCAGACCGTCGGTATCTGGCATCCAGATATCCAGCAAAACCAGATCCCATGTCTGCGCTTCACGTTGCGAACGACCCGCCGCCGCATTGGCTGCGGTGCCAACTGCGTAACCCTCATCACTGAGGATGTCAGACAGCAATTCACGGATGTCTGGTTCGTCGTCGATGACCAGGATGTGCGCAGGCATAAGAAAAGGCCGGGATGAAGGCTGTCAAGGATACCGGTCAAGCGCCGGAACGTCTTGCGCCGCTTGAGCGGCCCGGGGTTTCGCCAGCCACAAGGCCAGCAGCCAGAACAGCAGCAAGCCATGAAAGCTTGAATACAGCGCGTAATGCGTGTTTGCGGGGAACAGCAGAACCGCAATCGCCAAGCTGGGCGCCAGCAGGGCTTGGCGCTCTGCGGCCGGTCTTTGTCGATGCCAGCGCCAGAGCGCGACCATCCCCAGCACCCAGCAGATCAGACCGAACCCGCCGGTTTCGCTGAGGACTTCCAGTATCCATTGATGTGCATGCAGTGCGCCGGTGCCCGAGCTGGGGTCTAAAAAACGGTCATCGGGCTTACTGCAACTGGCGTAGGCATAGCGAAACCCGCGCACCCCGACGCCATTCCAAGGATGATTTTCGATCATGCAGATGGCGGCACGCCAGATGGGTAAGCGAAACGACAGGGCATGATCGAGCGCGGCTTGATCACCCTGCAGTGCCGCGGCACTGCGTTCGACACGTTCGGCAAAGT
>Ga0075163_10006658_pt1 | contig 15330 bp, 17 predicted proteins | sample JI1023141ADNA_FD_71478 | JGI IMG/M metagenome (GOLD analysis project Ga0075163, IMG submission 71478) | Wastewater effluent complex algal communities from Wisconsin, to seasonally profile nutrient transformation and Carbon sequestration -... | ecosystem: Engineered > WWTP > Effluent > Algae... | reverse complement strand
CTCAAAGCAATAAAAATATCTAACGCCACAAGCTTCCAACACAATATCTATGATGCAAATGGTGAAAGAACATTAAAAGGCTTAGGTAATTATGCTATAGTGAATCTAAATGGACAAAGCCAGACCAATGCTACTGTAGGAAATTATGCTCAATATGTCAGTGGCTACATGGTTATGGGACCACATTACATGGTTACAAATCATTATTATTCAGGCACAGAAAGAATAGCTTGCAAATTAGTTGGTTCAGTAGATAGCAGTGTTGATAATAGTCTAGAGTTATCTGGATCAGAAAAAGCAGGACTCCCAGATAGACAAGCAGAAGATCTGGAATTAGTCAGAACTGAATTTGGATTCGATACCTTAATCATTGAAGATACTGATCCCGAGGAAGACGACTGTGAGGATGAACGACCGATTTCCGACGATTTAGTCGGAATGAAGCACGACAGTGCTTCAAGGGAGTGAACCCTGCCTGACTGCGTCTGCAGGCAGGCGCGAAAGTGGCATGTAAAAAACAACAATAATGTATTGTATTTCTTCCACCCTGACCATATCGGATCCAGCACATTTTTAACGGATGCAGATGGAAATCCTTATCAATTTATCCTATATTTGCCATTTGGGGATGACCGACTGGTGGCGCTACTGCGCCAATCGAGTGATAAAGATCACTCGATAAGAAGGGAACCGATTGCCCCTGCAATCGGCTTGAAGAACACCAAGATTGAAAAGTATAAATTAACTTACTGAGAAGTCTAAAAGTGGAACTTACATGGCTGAACAGAAAGCTGGAGGCTATTCTACGAAGTATAGGTTCACAGGTAAGGAAGTTGATGAGGAGACCGGACTCTATTATTTTGGGGCGAGGTATTATGATCCAAGGATATCGTTGTGGTATGGTGTCGATCCTCTCGCAAATAAATTTGCAGATTGGAATCCGTATAACTATACACTTAATAACCCTATTCGCTTAGTTGATCCTGATGGAGCAGCTCCAGGTGATCCAATGATAGGTTTTGGTTTTGGATTTAGAACTAATTTTGCTGGTGGATATTCTGCGAGTATATCTGTAGGTGCAAGTTATAGATCAGGTGGCGTAATGGGAGGTGTTAACGTAGCAGCTAATTTTTACAATTACGGATTAGGTACTAGCCATGGAACGACAGGTAGTTATTCAGGACAAAGGGATCTTGCCATTAGTGCTAGTATGACCTTTGGTGGAGGAACAGGTTCGCCTTTACCGTTGAATACATTTAATAACAATTCCTCTACAGGGGTCATGAATAGCTTTGGAGGCTCTGGGACTATTGGTTCAAATTTTGTATTTAATTCAAGTGGAAGAAATCAAAGAGTTGGATATGCAGGTGGAAAGATTGGAGATGTAGGATTGAATTTTTACAATGATGTTATTCCAGGTCTTGGTGATGGTAATGATCAATGGTGGACAGGTGGAGGATCTTTACAGATAGGAGGAAAAAATGGTACTGCAACACTGGGTACTGATGTATTTACTGGATCTAGATTAGGTTTAGACAAAGGAGGCGATTGGCTTTCAACACCTGGGAATCCTGCTGGGGGTAGATTTGGAACATACGCTCAAGATGACTCTAACCAGCAATTAAATAATGGACAAACAATGTTAATTCTGCAAGGAGTAAATGGGCTTAAAATAGGCGGACGAAATGCAGGAAAGAATCACATGTATTCCCAAGATGCAATACACAACTATTTTTCAAAGAATAAATTATTTCATTCTACAGCTAATGGGGAATAAAATTTTTATTATCACAATCCTTTGTTTCTACTCTTGTGGAGTCATTCAACCAAAATGGATCAGAATTGATACAGGGGGCAAACAAGCTGTTGCAAGCGCATATCATTTGTCAAAAATACCCTTTGAATATAATGCATTAATTGATACGGCACTAGTCTATTTAGCTGAGAATGAATATGTAATTACAAATAGGAAAGGAGAAATTATTGAAAAGAAACACACTTATCATGATTTTATAAGATTCTCGAGTGATGGAATAGCATTTTCAAGTAATCATATTATTGATAAGCCTATCGAAAGTTACTTTAATATTTTAGAAAAGGGTCAATTTTGTTATTATACTGTCGATGGGAGCTTAATCAAGATAGAATTATTTAACCACGATACTAGAATGTTTGAATACTGGTATGGGAAGATACAGGAGAATGGAGATATATTATTTTATAAAAGAAAAGGCCGCCCATGGGGTACATATAAGAGTAAGCTGAATTATTATTATAAGAAGACTCCAGCGAAATTAACTACGCGAATAGTTTTTCCGGAGTGAATAATTATACAAGGTCTAAATTAATGTTTAATTCATCAAACGCTTTTTGTAAATTAACCAAGGAGTGATGATTAACATCATCATTCCAATCTTGTTCAGAATCATGGATTGGTTTAGAAAGGATGAGAGCTTCGAGTCTGAAATATTGATCTTTATATCTTAACTTCCAGTGATCATTGTATGTCTCAATTTCAATTACATCAATATGTTCATCTTGTTTGGGTAATCTAGTATACAAGCTTATAGCACTAGAGCGAGAACCCGAAATATTATGAGGTCCTTCGGTGAAATCATTTCTTAAGAGGACATCATGATAAGAAACTGCGATTGGATGATCCATAAATTATTTATTTTAGGATAGCCCTTAATTTATTATTAGCGAGGAAAGCATCAAGCAGGGTAAAGACGGTTTCCTTGTCTTTGTCTGGGAGTTGTTTGATCTCATTGAATCGTTGAAGCATAGCTGGATCTTTTAGAAGATTGGTGTCATGACTTTCTCCAAGTAAGAATCCGACGGAGGTATCCAGTTCATCAGCGATGTTCTTTACGACATCAATTGACGGCTTTACTTCATCCCGTTCGTACTTACCAATAATCGAATGATTGGTATTTAGAAGCTTAGCCAAATCATTTTGAGAGAGGTTTTTTGCTTCTCTGCATTCTCAAAAATTTTTATCAAAACTGCTCATTATTAGTCATTTATAGATCAACGCATTTCATTTAGTTAGTTTTTTCGGCCCCATAAAATTTCAGGAATTTTACAAAATATTCGTTTCTTGTAGTTTTAATTGATATATCAATTATATTTACATCAATTAATTCATAAACACATGGAAAAAATTGACCAAATAGTATTTTATGCTCTTGAAAAATCCATTAAATCCTATCGGCAGTTCGCACAAAAAAACATAAACAAGAAAGGTTTTGACATTACTATCGACCAATGGTTAGTTTTAAAAACTATTGAGAGTAATGAAGGTATGAGTCAACAACAAATAGCTATAAATGTGTTCAAAGACTATGCATCAATCACTCGGATAATTGAGCTATTAGTCAACAAAAAGTTTTTAGAGAGGGCTTTTCATTCAGCCGACAGAAGAAGATTTGATTTAAGCATAACCAAGTTGGGATTAGAAATACTTACCAGACTGACACCTATTATTGAATCTAATAGAAAACAAGCACTTAACGGAGTTACCAAATCTGAAATTGAATTCTTGAAAAAAGTACTTAATAAGATCACAGAAAATTGTATCTAAATGGAAAAAACATTAACCCTTACAGCCATCACTTTCATTTGTTTAAGTCTGCACTTTAATCTTGATGCACAAGATGGCTTTTCGAATAAAAGTTTATTTACAGTAGAAGAACTACAGCAAGATTTTTCAGCACTAAGAACCTCTTTAGAGGAAAGTCATCCCGGGCTTTATATTTATAAATCCAAATCAATTGTTGATTCTATATTTCTTGCCAATTATTTCTCTTTAAACAAAGCAATGACAGGAAGAGAATTTATGCTCTTGGCGTGTAGAGTAGCTTCACAAATGGGTGATGGTCATTTAAGGGTCGTACCGCCAAAAATACAATTGGACTCTTTGGATAACGGACCAACAGCAATTCCTTTTAATGTCTATTGCATGGATAATAAATTATATGTTAGAAAAAACTATTCACCACTTGATGATAAGGAATTTATTGGGTCTCAAATTATTTCTATTAATGGCCATTCGATAGAAAGCTTTATCAAAGAATATCTGCAGATTTTTCCATCCGATGGTAATAATCTAACCCATAAATACAGATTGCTTTCAAGCTCTCGATATTTCACTCGATATTTCAGTATGCTATACGGTTATGCAGAACAATATAACGTAGAGTACATTTCCTTGAATGAAACAACTCTCAAAAGGAAAACACTTCAGGGATTGACTTTTGATAATTTATTAAAAATAGCAGGCGAGCGTTACCCTGGCAAAATTGAAGAGAGAAAACCTGCTTTCTTTACAATGGACGAGGATAATAAATTTGCTTATTTAAGAATAAAATCTTTTGACAAAGATCAATACAAAAAAAATAGAATGAATTTTAAAAAGTTTCTCAAAGCTTCATTTAAAAAATTGGAATCAACTCATGCTCCAAATCTAATTATTGATGTTCGTGAGAATGGAGGTGGGACGGATGAATACGGCAAAATATTATTTTCTTATTTCGTCAATCAACCATTTGATTATTATCAATCTTTACGAATGAATAAAGAAAGTTTTGATTGCTTTAAATACACAAGCAGACCTGACATGAAAGCTCCTAAAGGTATGTTAAAGGCGAATGATGAAGGGACATTTGACAACGTCCAACATCCGAATGTTGGCAAGCAGAAGCCTTTATTTCCAACTTTCACCGGCAACATTTATGTGTTAATAAATGGTTGGTGTTTTTCAACTACCAGTGAATTTTTATCTCAACTTCATTTTCATACAAAAGCAGTCTTTATAGGCGAGGAAAGCGGAGGCGGGTATTATGGTAATTGTTCTGGACCAACCCCAGACTTTACTTTACCGAATACCAAAGTGAGAATTGAAATTCCATTGATGAATTATCGAATGGCTGTAGAAAACTATCCATATCCAGACAGAGGGCTAATTCCAAATTATACGGTGACACCAAGCATTAATGACAAGATAAACAATATAGACTTAGAATTAAACTTCACTAAAAAACTCATAGTGGACGAGTAAAGTCTACCGAATAACAGCAACTAAGAGTAATTCGAATGGACGTAGTAATATAAAGTTTTGTGTCTTTAAACAACCATTTGTAGGTATATCCAGTTGAGTATTTCATACGCCAACTAAAGGTAGCCCCAGAACTTGTGTGACTTGAACAACAATTAAAGAATTGTTGATGCTTTAAAACAGATGAGAATAGGCCTCTTGATGGTGGTTTTCCGGAACGTCTATCAAACCACTTTATGCTGCTGTAAAGGAAACAATGCAGTGGTGAGCAATAAAGAAAAACGGTAACTGGATTACTGTAGGTGAGTGTAAATGAGTTGAACGCAAGTGAACCAATGATGAAGCTTCGTAAGGGCAAATAGGTTGTCTAAGGCAGGTAGTTACGTTTGTATCTGCGACAGAATGTATCGGTTACCTGGTTATTGGATGAATGTCAACCGGGGTTAAGTTGGCAATACATTTACATAGGCTGTATTAAGGATGAACGACCGATTTCCGACGATTTAGTCGGAATGAAGCACGACAGTGCTTCAAGGGAGTGAACCCTGCCTGACTGCGTCTGCAGGCAGGCGCGAAAGCGGCATTCATATTAATTATGAGAGTCGACAATAGAGGAATCAAAAATGTAATTGGATGTTCATGAGATATGGGCGGCAGACTTAGTTATAGTAGTTATGAAACTTTTGTAATGAAAGTGGAACGAAGGACTAAGCATGTTAAGTTATCTTCGTAATTTACAACCGATCAAAAGGAATGATTAATTACGAAGAAACAAAATCATAGCCAAAAACCAGATGGATGGTTTTTGAAGCTTACAGGGTAGTTAAGACGAAAAAAGGAAGTCATGGTATGGATGGCATGGACTGGAAAGATATAGAAATGAATCTAAAGTCTGAGTTATATAAACTGTGGAATAGGCTAAGTTCGGGCAGTTATTATCCAAAAGCAGTCAAGCAGGTAGAGATACCTAAGAGAGAAGGAGGTATTCGGAAATTGGGGATACCAACGATACTTGATCGAATCGCACAACAAGTAGTCAAGAAACAGCTTGAAGGAAAAGTAGGGCCAATGTTTCACAAGAGTTCATTTGGATATCGACCGCAAAGAAATTGTCATGATGCAGTAAGACAATCAAACAAGAATTCATTTAACCATGATTGTGTAATTGACTTAGACATCAAAGGGTTCTTTGATAATGGGAGAAAGGCTTATATAAGTTCGCAGCAATAAAATGGTTGCGCAAGAAATATAAGAAACAACCCAATTTATTTGCACATTGGTTATTGGTTCATCCATAAAGTTGTATAATTTTATGTGATTTACTAAGATGAAGGGCCGTATGAATTGAGAGGTTCACCTACGGTTCTCCCCCTTAAGCGGGACAGGCTGTGGGAACGTGAGGGTGCAATTCCCTCGCGTGAGCCGATTGAACAACCCTTTAACGAACCGTCTGTGTAAATTCAATTTTTTTTTAGTGGACTCTTACGAAGACACTTTTTTTCGTCACAGAACACCAATAGGGTATTGCTTACAATCATTTTACATTTTTTACAATTCATTTTACATTATTTTACACGCAATTCATTCACCTTGCATTTATGTTTGCAGAAACAAATCCATGGATTAATTATGAAATTCATATTCACTTATGCTTTGCTTTTGATGCTTGTTTGTTGCACTTCTTGTGGACAAAACAAAACCAATGTTCCACAGGTTAATATCAAGCCCGTTAGATCAAATTATACCGAAGCTCAACTTAAAGAGGCGGACACCTCCCAGGTGCCTATGAGTATGGTGCGTAATGTAAGGCAAGACAGGAACGGAAACATTTTGATTGCTTCTTACTTAGGCGTGTTTCGGTACGATATCCACCTGCCGGACAGGCAGGGAGCTTCTTTTACCAATCTGACAAGTAAAATAAGTTCGCCCCGCTTCTCCAGCTTCTGGGATGTCCTGGAAGATCGAAAAGGCAATCTTTGGTTTGCAACCAAGGATTCAGGGGTTTATCTTTACAATGCTCAATACCTACCTGACGAACAAGAAAGCTTGCGTCATTTTACAACAAAGGATGGGCTTGCCAGTAATACAGCGTTGCATATTTATGAAGATAGAACCGGTAATATTTGGTTCGGCACACAAGGAGGCGCTAGCCGTTACGATGGGAATTCTTTTCGAACTTTTACCACGGAAGATGGGCTACCCAATAATGATATTAATACCTTCCTAGAGGATAAGGCAGGGAAGTTATGGTTTGGTACAAGGGGGGACTTAAGTGTATATGATGGCAAAACTTTTACTGTTCTAAAAAACAAAGACGGTAAAACCTTTTCGAACGTATGGGGAATTACCGAAGACAGAAAAGGGAATATTTGGTTCGGTGCGACTATAATAGAAGATAAAAGAGGCGATACCTTGTTCGTTTCACAGGGTCTTTGGCGCTATGACGGCAGCATCTTTACTAAGGTATCGCAGAAAGGTGCTAATGCTATAATCGAAGATAAAAATGGAAACATCTGGACTACCGGTGCAGATGAACCTCCTCGTATAGGGCAGGTCTGGTCGCTTTCCCGTTATGATCAAAAATCCTTGTACGATAAAAATCCCTCAGTAACTGAAATAAAGTCCCAAACAGGAATGCTTTTAGGAATTTTAGAAGATGTGAAAGGAAATATTTGGTTTGGTTCTGGAGGTGGGGTGCATCGTTATGATGGAAAGACCATTACGGACTTTAGAAGGCAGGAGAGAAATAATTAGCCAGTGATTTAAAGTTAAGTTGGAAGAGTAAAATTTCTTTCTTGAAATAGTTGAACAGGAGAATATTTAAATGCCCAAAAGAATTTAAAACTGTTTGAGTAGCAAGAAAAAACAGCGAACCGCTAACATGGGATTTAAACAACTGGCTGGTTTTCTAAATTATGCCGGCTTATTACAGCGTCTATGTATTTCAATTGGTTTGACTTGGATGACGCTGATTTCTCTACATTTAATAAGAAATCAACTTGGCCCCAGCAGTCATTAAACATGAACAACGAACGTCTGATACGCGGTTAATTGTGGTTTAATTGGTTAGGCAAGTGTGTCGCTTGGTAGCAAGTTTCGTATCGGATGTTGGAGAAGCGTCCACTAAATATCCAACAATGCATATCGCCTAAGGTTAAAAGACCACTGTTAAGTCGGTTCGAAATAGAATGCTTACATCTTCCTTGCAAAAATTCTCAAATAGCTCCCATGCCTATAAGACATGTTAACAAGACAAAATGTAAAGAAAACTAGACAATATGAAAATTATGCTTATCTTTGTGTTTAAATTTTAAATTATATGGAAAAAGACAAACTAAAAAAGCATTTAAACGACCGTGTTTTAATATATGCGGTAATCTGGTGCCTAAGCTATGTAGGTTGCTTATTCGCCTTAAAAACATTGGAAATTCCAACAGAAGCAGGAATAGTTTTGACTGTAATAACGGTGCTTGCTTTTGCATTATTTATCTACAAATATTACAGGAGCATTTTCTTTATGGATGAAGTTCAGATCAAAATTCAAATGGAAGCTGTAGTTATTGCCTTTTCATTGGGACTTTTACTTTTGATGACATTGGGTTTACTTGACCTGGTCATAACATTGAATAAAAATGATTGGAGTTACAGGTATTTAGTTCCTTTTTTTGTCGCTTTTTATTTTTTTGGACTTTTCATTTCAAAACGCAAATACAATTTTGACGATGAAAAACACGATTAAAATAGAAAGAGCAAAGAAAAATTTTACGCAGGCAGAACTTGCTGACAAAATTGGAGTTTCAAGACAGGCTGTTAATTCGATAGAAACAGGTAAGTTTGTACCATCAACAGTTTTGGCACTTAAAATGGCGAAAGTATTTGGGACTACGGTAGAAGTAATATTTCAGCTTGAAAATTCTGACTGACGAAAATACTCCTCAAACCGACTTTAAAATATGGCGACAGAAATCCTTCTATAAACATATATGCAAACTTGAAATGTTGAAATTCTATTGAACTTTTTATTAAATGAATGCCTATTGGCTAAGACACAAGATGTGAGTGAATATTCAAATAGATGAAAACCTTAGGAATAATATTTATTTTCATTACTCAATGTGTGAATGCTCAAATTCACTCTATTGAGGATTGGGTGAAAAAAAATTATATAAGTATAGATAGCACCTATGGGATGAATTCTATTATTGTGAAACCTGAAGTACAAATCATTGGCTTTGGTGAAGCATCGCATGGTCAAGGAAGTTTTTTTACGCATAAAATCAACAGTTTTAAATGGCTTGTAGAGAATGAAGGCTTTAGGATTTTTGCATTAGAAGCTGGCTTTGCAGAATCTTTGGTAATTAATCAATATGTCCTTTATGGAAAAGGCAGCGCAAAAGAAAGTTTAACATACCTTAATTATGGTGTATGGCAAATTGCAGAATTCGTGGAACTAATTGAGTGGATGAGATCATATAATGTTAACAAGTCTGCAGAGAAACGTATCATGTTTTACGGTTTTGATTGTCAAATGTCCAAAGGCGGAGTAGATTATTTAAAATCCGTTAGCCACTTCATTCAGTATAATTTCAGGCACGATGAACTTTCACTCTTAGATGATTTATTGCAGCTGCAACGTACACGAGACAGACGATTGGCTAAACGAATACATCCGCTATTATCGGATTTTATTACTTCATTTGCTAAGAGAATATCTGATTCAGACCAGGATGTAACTTTCAAAAAGACTTCTCTAACTGTATTGGAAAATTTACGATACTTTTGTGATACCGAAAGAAATAGTGAAAATCAGAACAGCTTAAATCGATCAAGATTTATGGCAGATAACGTACAAAACATACTTGACATAGAAGGCAAAAATATAAAAATGGTGCTTTCTGCTCACAATGGACACATTTCTACAAATCCAAAAATGAAAGAAGCTGGATTTTGGTTAAAGAAGAAGTTTGAAGGTAAATATTATGCTTTGGGATATGAATTCAACCAAGGTAAAATTTTGGGATTTGATGTCGTAGATGAAGAAATTGTTTTCCAAGATTTGACGATTGAACCATCAGCAAAGGGTACATTGGGCAACCTCCTCTCAATTTTTGTTGGAAAGGATTGTTTGCTTGATTTAACTGATTCTAAACCGGTTTGGTTTTCAAAAAGTCAAACCATTTCTGACATTATGGGATGTTATGGACAAAGAGGATGTATGGATAGATATACTAAGACTAATTTAGCTTTATCGTATAACGGAATTATTTATATTGAATATACAGATGCAGCAAAGCGAATGGAAATCATCCATTAACATTGGTTACAAAGTCCTTACTCCTGATGTCGCACGGTACGTTTCCGATCTGTTGTATACATTAATAACTAAACATCAAAAAGTAGAAAAATAGACATTTACCGCAATCCGAAATATTATGATGAAATTTAATCAATATTTTAAATCGTGCGACGTAAGATTTCTATTCTCCATGTTTATCTTTTTTCTATTGTCCTGTGCATATTTTCCCTATACGAAAACAAAAATTATTTCGCAGGCAAAAAGAACAATGGCTGATTGTGTGGCTTGTGAACGGATTAATGTATTTATAAAAAGCAAAGAGCTTATTAGTAACATCGTGTGGAAAGGCCTGAATGATGAGGCACACATCCGCCCTTTACTCTATTTTACAGATAGCAGTACCTATATCGCTTTTGGTAGTGATATACTATTTAAAAACTATAAATATGAGTTACTTGATTGTGGGAACGGCTTTTCGCTATTGAAGCTGCCACGAATGGACGCACAGCCTTTCCACATGGAAAATAATATGAATTTCAAAGATACAGCTTCTATATATTATAATCAGCCTATGATGCTTTGTTCTGATGTTGAAACCCTGATTAAGGTTGTTCCGGATTTTAATAAAACAGAGGACTGGTTGCAATTGGTGATGCATGAGTATTTTCATAGTTTTCAATTTTCGCATAAAGCGACAATTAATTACTTGGCAGAAGTAATACAAATATCCTCAGATACACTCAATAAAATTTATATTCAAAATGCATGGTTCGGGGAATTACTGAAAAATGAGAACGATGCTTTACTGAATGCAATTCGTGCCACAACAAGTGATTCAATGCACCATTATATAGATGAATTTTATCAGACTCGGCAACGAAGAAGAATGATCTACGAAAGTCTCCATAAGTTAAATTTAAGTGTTATGGAAAATTTCTGGGAAACCATAGAGGGTACAGCAAGATATGCAGAGTACTATATGGCTGGTAATTTTAATCAGATGACAACTGAAACATCAAGTCAGTGTGACTCCCTATTTAAAAATTTTAGAGACTATTCAGATCTGTTAAATTTCGAAAACGAACTTGAATTTATAGAGAGAACCAAAATGATGCAGGCATATTATTATGTGACAGGATTCAATTTATGCAGGCTTATGGATAAAATTGGAATTAATTATAAGCACGATTTATTTAATCACCCAGCTGAAGGACTATATGAAATATTTACAAAAAATACCATCCGCTAAAAGTACAATTGCAATAGGTGGGGTTTTCCAGATAACGGGGGATAGTCTGTTCTCTTTGAGCAGTTATGTAGTTAAAGCAAGCGTAGTTTTCCACCTCAACACCTGCCTGGCAGAAGACAGGTTTGTGCGGAAATCCCGTCTTCAGAAATCGGCAAAAAGCTAGAAGCCAGATTAATTGACAATAACGATTAAGAAGGGATGAAACAATTAATAACATATTTTGGACTGGCTTATTTAATCAGCTGGACAATATGGCTTCCGTTGTATGGACACACTTTGGGGTTGACCAATTTACCAACCTTACCTTATCATCATGGACTTGGTGGCTTTGGACCTTTAATTGCCTCATTCCTGACAACTTGGTTTTATCAAGGAAAAAGAGGAGTAAATCTTTTAATTGAAAAATGCTTTCAGGTAAGACCATTGGTTTATTTGATTATAGCATTATTGAGTCCTTTCATACTTTCCTTAATTGCGACAATTATAAATTTTTTTATAGACAAATCACCAATCCATCTTTCTGGACTACTAAGAAGCAAAGAGTTTCCGCAATTCAACCTACTGACTTTTTTCATTTACAATTTAATTTTCTTCGGTTTTGGAGAAGAAGTTGGTTGGCGAGGTTTTGCCTTGCCAAGATTACAGGAAAAACTAAGCGCATTAACATCAAGCATTATCCTTACAGTATTTTGGGCTATTTGGCATTGGCCACTTTTCTTTTACAGATCCGGTTACTCTACAATGGACTTTTCTGGAATATTTGGTTGGACATTTAGCCTATTGACAGGAAGTGTATTATTGACTTGGCTTTACAACTCTTCCAGAGCGAGCATTTTAATTTGTGCCATTTTTCATTCAACTATAGACATCTCATTTACAGCAGACTTTGCAGAAATGAATATCATGAATTATATGGGATTTTTAATTACAGTTTGGGGCATATTGACAATAATTATTTTTAAACCAAAAAATTTGGCAACCAATGAACGAGAAAAGCACTACAGTCGATAAAATCAGGCTAATTATTGCTTAGTTTGTAGTTTGTAAAAGTGTGTTCTTCCCACTATCCTTATTCTTAGGTGATAATTTTATGGCTTCGATGCCACATTGCTTTAGCCTGTATCCGTTGTACTCTATAGGTGGCAACATCTTCCACATCAAACTGATTGCATGAAATAAACTTTGACATACTAAATGAAACAACATATTAGAAAATGGATTTTACGACTGACAGTAACAGGATTGTTGAGTTTAGGTTTTTTAGTTGGAATAATTTTGAACCCAACTTTACTTTATACAAACAAGACGACTTTTGGTAACTTCACGATTTTTCACAACCTGCCACTTGATGGATATTTTATAACACGACTTGACAATTCAACTGCAAGTACAAAGACAAGCGAACTCTATGACGCCAATCTCAAACTAGACATTTGTTTGAACGATGGTTCACTTTACCCATTACTAATGGAGAAGTTGAAAGGAAAAGCATTTGCGTGGGGCTTTTACAACAAAGTTGTTTTAATGGGCAATGCAAACAGCAAAGACAATTATGTCGAACTCAATGGTTACAAATGGAACTTGACACAGCTGATCGCACACGAAATTACTCATTGCTTACAGTTTCACAAGTTCGGACTTTGGAAATCAAACCCAATTGCAAATTATCCTCATTGGAAATGGGAAGGTTACCCAGAGTATGTAGCAAGACGAAACGTAGACCAACTAGACTTAACAAATAACATTGTAAGTAAAATTGCCCTAGATGATTTAAATAAAGACAGTTGGGCAATACGATTTAGCGACAGCACAATTTCACCGAGAGATTATTATAATGAATGGCTTCTCATTCAGTATTGCCTTGACATAAAAAATATGACTTACGATAAGTTATTAAAAGATACGACCAGCGAACAAACAATGACTAGACAAATGATGAATTGGTTTGCAACGCGCAAAATGAATTAATCGCCCCATATCTGCGGTGATTAATTTGTAAATCTTCCGCACAATAGTTTTATATAGAGCCAAAAGGCAGCTTCGAATTCAAAAGCTAGATATATTTTTCGTGGATAGACAAAACCATAAATGTCGAATATGGTAAAGAGAGTGGTTCATGCAAGGTAAAATAATGAGGCAAATGAATGTTCTGAGATTTTCTGCCAAAGAAGAAGAAGCCACACTCACCATATTAACATTAGAAATTTTTAATTCATCAGAAAGAGAAGGAGAATTCTTAATTATGGACAGTTGGGTTCTTCTAATGCAAAACAATGGGATATAAAACCGGAGGATTTGTATCCAGCAGCAGGATACATCGAAGTTGTTGTAGCAATGCTGCTGGGTGTTACCCAAAGTTAAATAAATGCCTTTGACTGCAAATCGTTTATTTGCCAGACATACGGCTCTTTTCTTAAGAGGCTACAGGGAACCTTATGCAATAACAATGGAAAGATACCGAGCTGGCAAAATGCACCTTGTTCTAAGCCCAAAGGGAGAGAAAAATTACATTATGAAGCCGTAAAACATAAATCGGTAAAAACTGAAATAAGCTTTTTTTTTGATTATTTCAAATAAGCAATGGGCCTTGATCCCGTTTTAAAAGCAGCTATTGGCCACTTTTGGGTTCTCATCATTCACTCTTTTGGTGAAGAAAACAGCTGCATTGGAATTGCAATAACTTACAAGTAGCTTGGCAGCACTGTTAGCAATGGATAATACTATTACAGCATGTCAAGCCAAATATTAGCTGAATGAAAGTGAAATTCTGAAATATTGCAAAAAGTCCAATATAATTCAGCTGGCATTACGGAATGGTACAACTGGATTTTGCATTGCCTTAAGAGTGCATGCTCATTACCAAAAACAATACACAAAAAATATTGTGCAAAGCTGAGTATTGGAAATTACATGAACAAACACCCATCAACGAACGCCAACGCTTGATCCCTTACAAACTCATTGAAGATTTTGTAGGTAAACTGCAAACTTCAAAATGGGACATAAAACTAAAAGTTTTACCTACATAGCCTTACAAGACACATAGGACTCAGTTAAAAATCGCATCTTGAAACAAAGTAACAAAGGGGGACGAAATGCCAACCGCAAATTAGTTGATTTGAAATGGTTATAACAATCGGCCTTTGCAGCACCTTATCGTTATCTTACTTTCCCTAATGTTCTGCTTCATAACTATTTCTAATTAAAGGTTCTGCACTTCTTGGAAAGCTGGATGATTAAGCGCCTAAAGGTGATTACTTGGAAAAATAACTTTATCCCATTTAATTCTACAATTAATTAAATTCACATTTAAAACTTATCTTGGTTTAAAATAATCTGATTTTAGATATGAATGCTCATCCCTTGAATTTAGCTGTACGACTTTTGTTGGAATTGACTACTTTATTTGTAGTGGGATATTGGTGCTGGAAAAGTTATGATGGTTTTTCAAAGTACTTCCTTTCTATAGGAGTACCATTTTTGTTGGCGGCTGTTTGGGGTGTTTTTGCTGTCCCCAACGACCCAAGTCGTTCAGGGAAGACAGTAATTGAAACCATCGGTGTCATTAGACTCATGTTGGAATTTTTATTTTTTATTCTGGGTACCATAGCAATATATAAGTTGGGATATTCTAAAGCAAGTCTTCAATTCATATTAGTAGTGTTGTTACACTATATGGTTTCTTATGACCGGGTAATATGGTTGATAAAACAATGAGGAATTTCTTTA
>Ga0075163_10006657_pt1 | contig 15330 bp, 10 predicted proteins | sample JI1023141ADNA_FD_71478 | JGI IMG/M metagenome (GOLD analysis project Ga0075163, IMG submission 71478) | Wastewater effluent complex algal communities from Wisconsin, to seasonally profile nutrient transformation and Carbon sequestration -... | ecosystem: Engineered > WWTP > Effluent > Algae... | reverse complement strand
TCGGCCAAAGCAGCCTGTCAGCATGCGAGGTAGTAGCGACCGGTTTACACAGAATTTCGGACATGCTTGGACTGGAGGCAAAATCCTTCCGCTCGTCGAGGAGTGTGAGCGCAAGCGAGGCTGATGGATTGATCGACATGCGTACGGCCGGCAAGCATGTTCAGTTGGCGCCCTAACACACCTGCGTGCGCCATGATTCTCTGCGCAGAGCGCGCCAATATGCCAAAGACTTGTTGGCCGGAAAAACGAGTCCTGATACGCTTAGCAAAACGCTAGTGTTTTTCACACAGGAGCAGCTCGTGGCCGTCACGAAGACAGAGGTTGTAAGCGTTAGAGTCCCACCGGATGTGAAGGCTGCGCTGGTCGCCGCCGCCGAGCAGGAGCGGCGCAGCTTGGCATCTATGGTCGAGTATATGGTGCTCGAGTACTGCAGATCGCGCGGCATTGGAGGTGAATGGGCGGCGGACGCCGCAAGCGCGCATAAGAGTGTTGTGAAAGGTTAAGTCCACCAAACACCGCAAGGCGAACGAGCTTGCAAGGACTTAAGAGGCAAGAGGTCAATGGCAAGAGACATCGCGCAAGGATTAAGCAATTTCGGATTTCTAACTGAGCACAACCCGTTGCTCGCTGATCTTGGGGCAACCGCGGAGCGGCTCTATCCTTTCGATCCGGCCAGCTGCGTGCTCAAGCTGCGGTTGTTGGCCGAGTCGATCACGCAGGATGTGGCGTCCCGCGTAGGTGTGCGCCTGATCCAACCCACCCAGGCCGAGCTGCTGCGCGCAGTGGACCAGCGCTTGGAACTTGATCCGCAAGTGCGGCAGATGTTTCATTTGCTGCGCCAGAGGGGCAACAAGGCTGCACATCAGGTGGACCATCGCATCGGCTACCGCGAGGGTTTAGAGGCGCTGAAGGTTGCCCGTGAAATCGCGCTTTGGTTTCATCGAAGCTTCGGCAGCGACGCGGACTTCAAGCCCGGTCCCTTCATCCTGCCGGACGACCACAGCCAGCGGCTGCTTACGCTGCAGCAGCAAGTGGCTGACCTCACGCAGAACCTGCAGAAGGCCCAGAGTGAACAGGCGGCCAAAGGCCAAATTGCAGAGTTGCTGGCCGCCCAGGCAGCACAGGAGCGCGTGCTGGCCGAGCGGGCCGCCGAAGAGCGCAGCGTCTACGAAAGTCTGGCCGAAGAGGCCAGCACCCGCTACGCCGCCCTTAAGGCCGAATTCGACGCCCACCTGCAAACCGCCAATGCTGCGCCGGACGTACCCACCTCGCTGGACATTCAGGCCTTTGCGCAGCGCACCACCCAGGCTGCACAAAAGGTGGCGATGGACGAAGCTTCCACCCGCCTGCTCATCGATCAGATGCTCAAGGACGCCGGCTGGGAGGCCGACACCCATGAACTCACCCATGCCAAAGGCGCACGGCCGGAACGCAACCGCAACTTGGCGATCGCCGAATGGCCCACTGCGGGCAAGCAGAGCGCCGACTACCTGCTGTTCGCCGGTCTCACACCCATTGCTGCAGTCGAAGCCAAGCGCCTGAACGTCAACGTCGCCGGGAAGATTGGTCAGGCCGAGCGCTACGCCCGCGGCTTGCAAATCGAGCCCGGGCACGAAGCCGCCTGGCTGGCTGAAGGCCGCCAGGGCCCCTGGCCCGACGGGCAGGGAGGCGTGTTTCACCTCCCCTTTGCCTACTCGTGCAACGGCCGCCCGCTGGTCAAGCAGAGCCCTGAAGCCAGCGGCACCTGGTTCCGCGATCTGCGCCACCAGGGCAACCTGGCCAAGCCGCTGCAAAGCTTCCACTCACCTGACGGCTTGCTCGACCAGCTCCGCCGCAACAAGGCCGAGGCGGAAGCCAAGCTGCAACAAGAAGGCTTTGCCTACTTGGGTCTGCGCGATTACCAGCAAAAGGCTATCAGCGCGGTGGAAGCCGCGCTGGCCGCCGGCCAGACCAACTGCCTGCTGGCCATGGCCACCGGCACTGGCAAGACGCGTACCATCATTGGCCTCATCTACCGCCTGCTCAAGGCCGAGCGCTTTCGACGCATCCTGTTCCTGGTAGACCGCACGGCGCTGGGCGATCAGGCCATCGACGCCTTCAACGAAGCGCCGCTGGAGCAAAGCCAACCCCTGTCCAAGATCTACAACATCGCTGAACTGGGCGACATGGCTGCCGAGGCCGAAACCCGCGTGCAGGTGGCAACGGTGCAGGCCATGGTCAAGCGCATCTTCGGCAGCGACAACCCGCCTCCGCTGGACGCCTTCGACTGCATCATCGTGGACGAAGCCCACCGCGGCTACACACTGGATCAGGACATGACCGAGGGCGAACTCGTCCTGCGCGACCAAGCCCAGTACCTATCCACCTACCGCCGCGTGCTGGACTACTTCGACGCCGTCAAGGTGGGGCTGACCGCCACCCCTGCACGCCACACCACCGACATCTTCGGTCGACCGGTCTACACCTACTCGTACCGTGAAGCCGTGGCTGACGACTGGCTCATCGACCACGAGCCCCCCATTCGCTACCAGACCCTGCTGAGCCAGCACGGCATTCACTTCGACAGCGGTCAACAGGTTGAGGCCATCAATCTAGGCACCGGCGAAATCGAAACCGCCGAACTTGACGACGAACTGCACTTCGAGCTCGAAAGCTTCAACAGGCGCGTCATCAGCGAGCCGTTCAACCGTGTCATCTGTGAACAGCTCGCCCAAGAGCTGGACCCGATGGGCGACGAGAAGACCATGATTTTCTGCTCCACCGACGCTCATGCCGACATGGTCAAACGACTGCTGGGAGACGCCCTCAAGGCTGTGCACGGTGACCACTACAACCAAGCCGCGGTGGAAAAGATCACCGGCGCGTCCGACAAAGTCGACCAGCTCATCCGTCGCTACAAGAACGAGCGCTTCCCTACCATCGCCATCACGGTGGACTTGTTGACTACCGGCATTGATGTGCCGCCCATCTGCCATCTAGTCTTCATGCGCCGAGTGCGCTCACGCATCCTGTACGAACAGATGATTGGCCGCGCCACCCGGCGTTGTGACGAGATCGGCAAGACCGTCTTTAAGATCTACGACCCGGTGGATTTGTACGCCTCGCTCCAGGCCGTCAACACCATGCAACCGCTGGTGAAGGATCCCAAGGTCACGCTGGAACAGCTGTTCGAAGAGCTGAACAACCCGGCCGCGCACGAGGCCGCGGGCAGCACCCCCGGCCGCAGCCACGCGCACGATGTACTCGACCAGCTGAACCAGAAGCTCATGCGCGTTCTACGAGACGCCGCACACAAGGCCGAGAAGAAGCCAGCCCTGAAAGAAAAGCTGGATCAGCTTGAGCAGCAATGGGGCGTGCCTCCGCAGCAACTGCACCGCCACTTGCACCAGATCGGGCAAGAAGGTGGTCCCCAGGCAGCAGCCGACTTTCTGCGCCACAACACCCGCCTGCTGCTGCAACTTGCCGAGGTCAAGCAGCTCCTGGGCACGGCCTACATGCCCGTCATCGCCACCCAGGCCGACGAACTGCGGGAACGCAGCCAAAGCTGGGGCCTGTACGCCAAGCCAGAGGACTACCTCGACAGCTTCAGCCGCTTCGTGCGCGAGCAAATCAACCAGTCGGCTGCCATGGCCACGGTGGTCAACCGTCCCAAGGACCTCACCCGCGAACAGCTCAAGGAAGTGCGCCTGTTGCTTGACGGCGCTGGTTACTCCGAAGCCAGTCTCAAGGCCGCGTGGCGCAATCACAGCAACCAGGACATTGCTGCCGGCGTCATCGCCTACATCCGCCAAGCGGCGCTGGGCGAAGCGCTACTGCCTTTCGATCAGCGCGTGGCCCTGGCCATGCAGAAGATCTACGCCCAATACGCCTGGACGCCGGTGCAGCGCAAATGGCTGGACCGCCTGGCCAAACAACTCACCCACGAACTGGTCATCGACCAAGCCTTCGTCAACAACGCCTTCGCCAACGACGGAGGCGCGAAGCAGCTGGACAAACTACTGGGCGGGCAGCTCGACAGTGTGATGGGGGCGCTTGCTGCAGGTCTCTGGCCACGCGCCGCCTGACAATTAAGTGTTTTACGCTCAACAAATTCACAAAACTCGAATATGACAACCCAAGACATCGTCCAGAAACTCTGGAATCTCTGCGACGTGCTGCGCGACGACGGCATCAACTACAGCGATTACGTCACCGAGCTCGTGCTGCTGCTCTTCATCAAGATGGAGTACGAGAACACCGAAAGCGGCATCCTCCAGGCGCACAAGCTGCCGCCCTATGCCCGCTGGCCCGAGTTGCGCGACAAGAGCGGCCTGAATCTGCTGCGCCATTACCGTGAAACCCTGCTCAAGCTCTCGGCCAGCGACGACCGGCTGATCGCCGCCATTTACGCCGACGCGCAGACCAGCCTGAAAGAACCGCGCCACCTGGAGCAGCTCGTCAAAAGCCTGGATGGCATCGACTGGTTCAGCGCCCGGCAAGACGGCCTCGGCGACCTGTACGAAGGTCTGCTGGAAAAGAACGCCAGCGAGACCAAGAGCGGCGCCGGCCAATACTTCACGCCCCGCCCCCTGATTGACGCCATCGTGCAGGTCATCAAACCGCAGCCGGGCGAGACCGTGCAAGACCCGGCAGCGGGCACGGCTGGCTTCCTGATTGCCGCGGACCGCTACATCAAGGACCACACCGACGATCTTTACAACCTCAGCGAGAAGCAGCGCAAGTTCCAGCGTAACGACGCTTTCCTGGGCATGGAACTGGTACCTGGAACCCGCCGACTGGCGCTGATGAACTGCCTGCTGCATGGCATGGAAGGCGACGATGAAGGAGTGGTGCACGTCGGCAATACGCTGGGCAGCGCCGGCAGCAGTCTGCCTAAGAGTCACATCATCCTCAGCAACCCACCCTTTGGCACGGCCAAGGGCGGCGGCGGCCCCACGCGTGACGATCTGACCTTTGCCACCAACAACAAGCAGCTCGCCTTTGTGCAGCACATCGTGCGGCACCTGCGCGACGGAGGGCGTGCCGCTGTGGTGCTGCCCGACAACGTGTTGTTTGAGGCCGGCGTAGGCGCCGACATCCGCCGCGATCTGATGGATAAGTGCCGCCTGCACACCATCCTGCGCCTGCCCACCGGCATCTTCTATGCCCAGGGTGTCAAGACCAATGTGCTGTTCTTCGAGAAAGTCAGCCAGGCTGCTACCGGCAGTACGCAAGAAGTTTGGGTGTACGACATGCGCGCCAATGCGCCCAAGTTCGGCAAACGCACCCCTTTAGACGACAAGCACTTTGCCGACTTCATCGCCGCTTATGGCCACGAACCCAACGGCAACGCTGTACGGCAGGACCAGGGCAAACAGGGGCGCTTCCGCCGGTTCAGCCGCGACTGGATCGCCACGGAAAAGGGCGACAGCCTGGACATAGCATGGCTCAAGGACGACAGCTCGGAAGATGCTGCCGACCTACCTGAGCCGGCGGTACTGGCGCGGGAAGCGTTGGAGGAGCTGAACGGCGCATTGGAAGAGCTTGAAGCGATCCTGGCTGAACTGGACCAAGGGAAATGAGCAACCTGCCAAAGAATTGGGAGTATGGAAAGCTCTCCCAAGCTGCCCATGTCGTGCGCGGGATTACGTTCCCTGCTGGAGAAAAGAGAAACGACCTCGCTCATGGCTATGTTTGCTGTCTCAGAACGACCAACGTGCAGCAGAAGCTCGAATGGGACGATGTGTACTACGTTCCGACGAGCTATGTTAAAAGAGACGAGCAACTTGTTCGCGAAGGCGATGTGCTGATGTCCATGGCCAACAGCTATGAGCTGGTAGGCAAGGTGGCACGAGCCATCAATGTTCCGCAACCCGCAGCTTTCGGGGCCTTTCTCGCTGCTGTGCGTCCAACACATGCGATAGATGGCGGATACCTGTATCACTTCCTGCGCAGCAGCGAAGTGCAAAGCAAGTTGCGAGAGGGCTCCAGTCAAACGACCAACATCGCCAACATTTCTGCAGGAAAGCTCTCCGAACTGACGGTTCCGCTCGCACCTTGGAATGAGCAAAAACGCATAGCCGACAAACTCGACACCGTCCTCACCCGCGTGGACGCCGTCGACACCCGCCTGGCCCGCGTCGCCCCCATCCTCAAACGCTTCCGTCAATCCGTCCTCGCCGCCGCCACGTCAGGAAGGCTGACAGAGGATTGGCGTCGCTCGAACGCAGACGGGGCTATGCATTCCCAGTGGCGCCAACGCAACAACAAGAGCGACCCTCCACCAGACATCAAGAGTTTGAATGTTCCAGCCACCTGGCGAGTTCTGCGTGCGCAGGATGTGGTCGAGTCTGACGCAAACATCGTCTACGGCATCGTGCAGCCTGGACCAAAGTTGGTCAGTGGCATACCGTATGTTCAAACCACCGACATTGCTGATGGCCGAATTCAGGTAGGTTCCTTGTGCCGAACTAGCGTCGATATTGCAAATAGGTATCACCGGTCATCGATCAAAGGCGGCGACGTCTTGCTCGGCATCATTCGCGCGACCAAAGTCGCAGTGGTGCCGGATGAACTCAGCGGTGGAAATATATCCCGCAGTGTCGCCCGCCTCAGGCCTGGTAGCGACATGGTGCCGCAGTATCTAGCTATCGCACTTGAATCGCCTGCCGTCCAAGACTGGCTTCGTGCGCAGCACCGTGGCATGGATATGCCGGTTCTCAACCTTGCTCAGGTCAGGCTTGCTCCTTTACCCGTAGCACCGATTGACGAACAAAGGGAAATCGTCCGCCGCGTCGAAGACCTTTTCGCCTTCGCCGACCGCCTCGAAGCACGGCTGCGAACTGCAAGAACCGCCACCGAGCGCCTGACTCCGGCCCTGCTAGCCAAGGCCTTCCGCGGTGAACTGGTGCCGCAAGACCCCAACGACGAGCCGGCGAGTGAGTTGCTGCGCCGACTGCAGCAGGAAGGACCGTCGACCAGCACAAAACGCGGACGAAAGAGTGCTGCATGAAGCTCCTGTCGATTGAGCTTTTCGGGCAGTACAAAGGCCTGAAGGATCAGGCTTTTGACTTCTCAACGGTGCAGGGTGATGTGGCCGTCCTCATCGGCGCTAACGGCTCGGGCAAGTCGCAAGTCATGGAACTCATAGCTGAAGCCTTTGCCTTCCTTGAACGTCGACAGCGACAGGACTTCCGGGTACGTGCGCCACTGGGGTATGACTTCCGAGTCACGTACGAGATGGCTTCGTCTCGCTACGAAGGTTTACGCCGGTTCGCCGTGGACACGCGGGATCGTCTTCGTATTGCGGTGCATCAGCTCGCTGACCAGCCTCACGATGGTGTTACGCAGCCGGCCCAGGGGACATGGAGTGAGATCACGGCGGATGGCTCCTTGGAGGAGCTGGCGCTACCACGGGTCATCGGATACGCCTCCGGCATGTCCGAGAACCTTCAGCGAGCCTTCATGCGCAACGCGCTTCAGTACTTTGACGTGATTCGGGTCAGGTCAAACTTGAAGAAGGAGCTTGCGCAACCCAATGTGGCTGAACAGGCAACGCTGACTATCAACGAGCGCTTTCTCAGGCGCAACCCGGGCATTTTCGCTGCCGAAGGAGAGGACCCAGAATCGGGCCTTTTCAGGCTACGCGAGACCGACACGGCGATACCCAGAAACCTCTTCCTCGACTATGACTGCGCTGCGCTGCTGATCGCGTTACTCGGCATGCTCCCACATGCTGATCGTGACGAGGTATGGGATGAAATCCCTTTCCGCCATCCAGCGCGTGTGGTGTTGAGGTACGACCTGCGTGGGCAGGCGACTGCTTCGGACAACGCTCGCGACATCAAGCGCTTGATCGAATTGGCGGGACCACACAGGTGTACGCCGATCTCCCCACGAACCAGCGAGCCCGAGTATGAGTTGCTGGAACTGGACTACTTGGCCGGCGACATCGAGATCGATTTCGCGGACCCGGAAGTCATCCGTCGGATGGCTGACAACTCGCGAGAGCCCGACCAGTGGTTCTCGGCCTTGTACAAGCTACAACTGCTGGGCGTCGATGAATGGTCGGGGACCGTAAAACGCGCGCTGCGACGCGATAGCTTTCAAGGTCATGTTGAGAAGCCGCTGAAAGGGAAGCTCCCACTTTCTGTGCAGGAGCTCTGGATGTCCGATGGCGAGCGAACTGTCGCGCTTGACGACTTGAGCGACGGAGAAGTGCAGCTTCTATTGACACTGGGCGCCGTACGACTCTTCGGGGACGATGAGACGCTGTTCCTCTACGACGAGCCCGAAACGCACCTGAACCCAAGCTGGCGCACGCGGTTCCACTTGGATTTTGAAAAGGCGAATGAGGCCAACGGAAAAGCCCAGGCCATCATCTCCTCGCACTCGCCCTTTCTGGTCTCTTCGCTGCCTCGCGAAGCGGTGTTTCATTTTAAGAAGGTCGATGGCGTGACCGACATGACGAATCCGCCGGGAGAAACCTTTGGTGCATCGTTTGACGTGCTGATAAAAAAGCACTTCAACCTGCGTGCAACGATCTCCGAAACGGCTGTCCAGGAAATTCGCGAGCGGCTGGAAAACCCTCAACTCACAACCGAACAAAAGCTGGAATGGCTTGAAGATTTCGTGGGCGAGTCGATGGAGCGTTCGTATCTCATCAATAAGTTGAAAACTACCTGATGCTGTTTGAGATCAGACCGAATCTTGAGCCGTCGAAGGTTTTTGACGGGCTCAACCTATTTCTTGTGGAGACGCTGCTGGCAGCGCTGGAAAGCCGACCAGTGGATGAGGCGCACCTTCCGGCCGGCCTGTGTGCTGCGATTGCTGGGAATCAGCCGACTCATGCTGCGGTGGATGCCCTCTCGGCAAAGCTGTCCGCGCTTGATCAAGGGCAAAAACAAGCTCTCAAGGCTGCGTTGGCCGTGAGAACTGATCCCTGTGCTTTCCTGTCCAATCGGACAGCACCGCTGACAGCCATACCCGAAGCGGTATTTCCCGCATTGAAGTCATTGGCTGTTCACCTCTTTCAGCGCACGGCGAAACTCAAGGACGTCGAACAGGCATGTGGAGAGTGCATCGACGACCACTACGCTCGCTTCCGCCATCGAGACGCTCCAGGCAACGGCAATGTGTGCTGCGTTTGCGGAACGGACTACCTTGCTCAGGTTCGGGCCGACGAGAACGACAACGAGCAGTGGCGCGGCCCGTACGACCACCTTCTGGCAAAGGATCTGTACCCGCTATACGGAGTCGATCCTAAGAACTTGCTGCCCATCTGTAACACCTGCAACTCCAAAGCCAAGCTGGCCAAAGACTTGGTTCTCAAGGATGGAGTCCGTCGCCTCAGCTTTTCGCCGTGGACCGAATGCGCGTCGTTTCAAGAGATCGAGGTGGCTGTAGATGACGCGAACGATCTGTTTCCTCGCGTGGTCGTGAGCACCAGGAGCGCTGATCCTGATCGACAAGAAAAGCTCGCGACCTGGGATGACGTCTACCAGATCAAGTCTCGTGTAGAGGGCGAGTTCAGAGAATTGGGAGCAAAGTTGGCCGAGGATGCTCGCGCGCCTGACGATGCATCCTTTTTGGAGAAACTCCGCGAGGCTGTGCTTGCCAAAGCCCAGGCACAAAGGCTGACGCCCTTCAACTACTGGCGTGCGCGTGTCTACGCGGCGGTGATTGGCATGAATCCGGGGAGCCGTGAGGCTTTGCGCCAGGCGACTGCCCTGACGCCCCAAGCGATTCAGGACATGGAGGCGCTGTTCTTCCAGTGAACAGCGGTCTCTGTGCAGAAAAGCAGCTCCCGATGAGTGCGCTGGTGACTGTTAGGAACGGGGCATGTCCAGATTTTTGTGTAAACCTGCCGCTCAAGAGCAACATGCTGACCGACCACTTTGGCCGATAATCTGCCGGAGTTCTCACCTGCGCGGCTGTAGGTCGGCCATTGCTGACGTTCGATTGCCAAGTCGTCTCGGTCGGGAATACGGCACTTAGCTGCCGTTCAAAGGTCGATTCGCACGAGCGGCCACTTTCCAATCATGCGAACGCCTACTTCCAACCCATTGCCATCATTGGCGCCGTCCATCATCGGGCGGCAAGTCGCTCTAGTTCGCTTCCAGCAAATCAACGCAGCACAAGGGCTCTTCGCGGTTAGCAAGTGCAAGCGAGAGATTTGCTCTTGCCACCAGCTCCATCGGCTTTAGTCGTTGAACATAGCAGCCGTGCGTTATGCGATCCATGCCGGCGCCGGCAAGCTTGGCTACCGTGCGTAGGCTTGCAGCGAGCGCCACGCTGTCCAGCCTGGCCCCGTGCAGAATCAAATTGCGCTGCCGGTACAGTCGGTGGAATGACTCGCCAATCGCGTCGCGGATCGTCTGAAGCTCCGGCCCTGGGTTGTACAGAAGCTTCTTAAGCCGAGCGATCGCAGCCTGGTCAACCTCTCCGCGCATAGCCGGCATACGCCCATCGACGATCATCAGCCCTACAGCCCTCGCTCGATCCCTGTTCCCAGTCACCCCGGCCAAGTCCTGAGTGGCTTCAGGGTGCTGTCTCTCGACGCGGTAGGACAGTGCCGTCAACTCTGCCCGCGGAAACGAGCACGTCACCAGGGTAGCCAAGTTGTCTGCTGCTGAGGACCTGTCGCTGGGATCCGCTAGGAGACCCTCGATTGCGCCCCAGCCTCCTGCAATCGCAGCTGGTGGCGAACTGCCGTCAAGGTGCGCCAGTAGTTCCAGTGCGGCATCTACGCTCTGGCTGGCCTCAGGCGAGAACACCCGGTCCTCACGGAATAGCTCCTTAACTCCCACCCCTCGTGATGCCTCTTTCATCGGCGCCGGCGACGGAGCGCCCTTCACCCACAGCAGCGGAAGCTGTCTCAGCGGATTGCCTGTGGCAATCAGCGATCGTGCGGCATACCGGTCTGCTTCTCCTCTGGCCGCACCTGCCGCGCCAACATGGTCGCGAGCCTGTACCTTCAGGACCATGGCAACCGAGGCGCGAACGTTGGTAGTCGAGAATCCGTTTTCCTGTAGCCAAGCCGTGATCTTGTTTCCGCGAAGCCAACTCGACGGGACTCCGTTGGGCATGTCTGGTGTCTCAGCAAACGCCAGCAGAACTTCGAACTCACGGCGCGGACTTGCAACCAGTTCTGCCTGCAATGCCTCGCACAGCTGCGGCAGTGTGATGGCCTCGGGCGCGTCGACCCTAGACCTGATGAAGTCGTAGAGATACGCACCGGAGAACCCAGCGTCGAGGAGATGAGCAGCAACGCTGCGAGAAAAATGCTCCACCGCGACGTTGCTTACAGCCACCGCTCGCCCCCAGCGAGCCAAGTAGTCCCCTGAGACCCGCTCGGACAGCTCGCGTATCCCGAAATGGGATGGCCCGTCAGCCTTGGGGATCTGTTGGACTTGCAGCCTTAGAAACTGCTTCTCAGCGTCTGTGAACGCCGGGTGGACTCCCACACGCTTCTGAAGAGATGAGGCCATCCGCTTGATTGAGCCTTCGCTCAGATGCCCCTGCTTGGATGCGACGCATGCCTCGAAGAGCTCCTCCATTGCGAGCACCACACCAACCCCCCACAGTGATCGCTGCCATGGGGTACGATCAGACAGGAATTCCAGCAGCCTCCAAGCAGCGAGGCCGTCTCGCGAATTGACTATGTTTAGCATAAGGATGTATTATCAACTCAACGGCTATCAGTAATTGGCCCAACGTCTAGTGGGGCAAGACCCGGACGGAAACGGCAGTTTTACTGCTCAATCCAAAAAGCTCGCGCCCCCAGTTCTAAAAGGAAAGACCCCGCCACGCGGGGTCTTTCCTTTTGTGCGGAGACATTCACTTGGCGATACCCTGCGGCTCCTTTCCTCATAAGAGCAACCGCTCGGTTGTCGTTGCCGTGAGGCCGGGCCTTGGCATTGAAGGATGGCAGCCGCTGCGAAGTGGCCGTTGAAATCACGTGCGTTGAAATTCTGCTTCTGGCCGGCAGCGGCCATTCTAACCCGTTGGCATCAACGTCCGCAATGGCCGATAACCAGCCGCAGGCTGGGCTGGCTAGGCTGCTGATCCTAAGCCTCCGGCAAACCCATCTTGACCGAGAACCTCAGGGCGTGACTGCGTCAGCTCGCTTCCACCGATGCGGCAACAGCTCCCCGATCCGACTCTGCTGCTGAGTCGGCAGGCGGGTGGGCGAGTCGGATGCAGATCGTTCTGAATTCTTCTACGACCGGCTTTTGACGAAACGCCGCGTAGCAGCCGTTTTTACCAAACGGTTTGTCACCCAATCGGTCGCACCGCAAAACATTGTGTGGCTAACGAGCTCCCGTTCGATGAGGTAGGTCAGTGCAGGATTCAGTCGTCGAGGGGGCCATCCGAGCACTTCTGAGATTTCTTCAGGTGTGTCAGGGAAACCGTCATCACTCACGAGCCCCGCCGCGATACGAACGGCATCCTCCTCTGGAGTCCAAGGCATCCAGAATCTATCGAACCTCGCGAACAGTGCTTCTTGAGGGTAGAGCCGGCCAAAATGCTCGGAGACCAGACCATTCAGTTCATGAAGGGCGTCTTCCAGGTCGTCTGACGACAAGGAAAGCGTGCCAGCAACTTCGCTCATCTCCAGCACTGGGTCGTGAGAGAGCGCATGCGTTGCGCCCTCGACAAACAATCTGGCCAGTGCCGTTGCCGCAGGTGAAGCCCCTGAAGACAAGCCTTCGAGCTGGGCCACAATGCTTGGTTGTGGGCCGAGTGGAGGCTTGCGGGTTATGCCGTGAATATCGTTGACCAGCTGGTGCCATTCAGACTGCTCTGGACTCACCTCCGGAGAATAGGCGCTTTGCAGGAGAGGAGGCAGTTCGGAAACAGCGAGACCACACCGAAGCGCGATAAAACGAGTGCCCGTATTGAGCTTTTGGACCAAGCCCGCATCCATCTCGGCGTTCACCCACGGTTTGTCCAGCGATCTGGGCGTCAGCAAAACCACGAAATGCGTACACGCCCCCAATCCCTCGTCGATCCGCTGACGGATGCTGTCCCCAGCCCCGATGCACCACGGAGACCACCACGTTTCGATCCCATGTTGGGTCAGCGCCTCAGCAATACTCTCGGCAAGCTCGGCATCTTCAAAGGCGTGACTTAGAAAGACGTTGGGTGCCCGTGCTCCACCAAACCCGACCACACTTGGGTCACTCTCCACATTCTGAGTGACTTCCGAGGTCTCTGGGCCATTCAGGCGTTGGTGAACCAGCTCCAATAGCGCGGGAGAGCCTTCCACTTGCACCTTCAGATTGGAGAGGTCCGTTCCTGTCACCAGGATTGTCGGAAACTCCCCGGTTTCAGGATGGCGAATCGAACCTAGCCGCTCCCGAAAGTGCGCAACGACCTGTTCGACAATCGCCTCTTCTATCGAGTCCTTTGTCAGCGGCTTCCCGTTCAATGTCACCTTGAGCACATTCCCTCCCTTCGCGGTTCACGCGCTGATCAGCTCCGGCTCTTAACAAAGCGTCGGGTTTCATCAGTCTTCATGATGAAGGAAAAGCGCCACGGCCCCCCGCTCGTAGACTTTCGGAACAGGATCAGTGCGCGGTCTGCGAGATAGGCTATCGCCGGGTTCAAACGCCTTGCTGACCAACCGAGGTGTTCAGCCAACTTGTCTTGCTCCTTGGGGAAGTCTGGATCGTTGATGAGCCCCACTGCAACCTGAAGCGCATCTGTCTCGGCATCCCAAGGCATCCAGAATCGGTCAAACGCAACGAACAGGGCATCCTCTGGGGTGATGTGTTTGTCCCGATAGTTATTCACCAACGGGCCGAGTTCAAACACAGCGTCCTTCGTATCTTCCTCGGATAGCTGCAACTCCGTCGCCAAACGCGCGAGCTCATAACTGGGATCATGATGCTTCCCATTCTTAGAGCTTTGCACGAAGAGCCTGGCGACAGCAGTTGCCGAGGCCGAGAACTCTGTTGGCGCAGCTTCGGCGGCCCGAAGGACCTTGGGTGCCTGCCCCAGAGGGGGCTTGCGACTAACACCATGGATATCACCGATCAACTGAGAAAGGTTGACGTTCGTCGGATCAAGCTCAGGCGAGAGCATCCCTCGAAGCAGAGGGGACAGATCCGAAGCGGGAAGCCCGCATCGAAGCGGAATGAAACGCGTTGACTCACCGAGCTTGCGGATCAACCCCGCATCGATTTCTGCATTTACCCACGATTTCCCGATTGACTTTGGTGTCAGTAGCACGACGAAGTGCGTGCAATCGCCGAGCCCTTCGTCAATACGCTGCCGGATGCTATCGCCTGCGCTGATGCACCATTCCGCCCACCATGTATCAATGCCATTCTCCTGGAGAGTGTTGGCGATCTTGCCCGCCAGGGCCATGTCTTCAAAGGCGAAGCTGAGAAATACCTGAGGTGCCCTACGTTTTCCGCCTTCCAACCGTTCGCCCTTATGCTGCCTTTTCTTGCTGATTCTGTCGTTCGATCCAGTTCTGCAAGAACGTGGTCGGGGACAGGTATCCCAGGGTGGAGTGGCGGCGGCTCCGGTTGTAGAACACGGCGATGTACTGGAACATATCGCTCGCAGCCTCGTCGCGTGTCGCGTAGCGTACGCCATGCACCCGCTCGTTCTTGAGACTGTTGAAGAAACTCTCGGTCGGCGCGTTGTCCCAGCAGTTGCCCTTGCGCGACATTGATCCGCGCATGCCGTAGGTGGCCAGGCGGGCCTGATAAGCGTGACTGGCGTACTGGCTTCCGCGGTCGGAATGGAACAGCACCCCAGGCTCCGGCCGACGACGGAACCAGGCCATCGACAGCGCATCGAGCACCAGGTCGGTCGTCATCCGCGGCTTGATCGACCAGCCGATCACCTCGCGGTTGAACAGATCGATCACCACGGCCAGATACAGCCAGCCCTCGGCGGTGGCGATGTAGGTGATGTCGCCCGTCCACACGCGATTCGGGGCGTCAGGCGTGAAGTGGCGATCCAGCACGTTCGGCGCCACCGGCAGAGTGTGCCTGGAGTCCGTCGTCGCCTTGTAACGCCGCTTGTGCCGCGCCCGGATGCCGTTCTCGCGCATCAGACGCTCGATGCGCGGCAGACCGATCCGGTAGCCACGCCCGCGCAATTCGGCGTGAATGCGCCGGGCGCCGTATGCCTGCCGAACCTCCTGGTGGATCGTGCGTATCAGCACCAGGGCCTGCCCGTCGGTGAGTCGCTTGCGGTCTGGGGTACCGCCGCCTTGCCAGGCCCGAAAACCGCTCTGGCTCACCGACAGGGCGTCGCACAGGACGGGCAACGGGAAGGCGCTGCGCTGCGTGTCGATCCAGGCATATTTCACAGCAGCTCCTTCGCGAAATA
>Ga0075163_10006655_pt1 | contig 15331 bp, 13 predicted proteins | sample JI1023141ADNA_FD_71478 | JGI IMG/M metagenome (GOLD analysis project Ga0075163, IMG submission 71478) | Wastewater effluent complex algal communities from Wisconsin, to seasonally profile nutrient transformation and Carbon sequestration -... | ecosystem: Engineered > WWTP > Effluent > Algae... | reverse complement strand
CGCGAACCGCTACCTCGACATCAAGGGTGCAGGGGTGGTGTAAGCCCCGCTTGCAGCGGGGCAATGTGTGGCACTCGGAGAGATGCTGTGCTTTCGGCAATTTGTCCGCAGCCCATGCCCCTTTGCAAAAGGGGCGTGCCTCACGCCGTCGGGCAGCTCAACCAGAAGGTCGTGGTATTGTTTTCCGAGCCGACGCCGAGCTGGAGGTTCATCTGATGCGACAGCATAGCCGCGATGGTGAGACCCAGTCCGAGGTGGTTGCTGTTCTTGCTGCCCGTGAATGGGCGGAAGATTTCTTGGAGCTTGTCAGGCGCGATTTGTGATCCGGTGTTGCTGACGAGAATGTCCACGCGGCGCTGTTCGGCGGGCGTGATGACGCCAGGGCCGCAGACTTTCAGCAACGCGCGGCCATTGCCTTTCTGCGCGGCTTCGGCGGCGTTCTTCACCAGCTCGACCATGATGTCCTTGAACTTCGATGGATCGACGAGGATCGACGGCAGGCCGGGCTGCACTTCGATGTCGAATTGCACGCCAGCTTTCGTGAACGGCTCGCGAATTGATCCGTCCACTGCCGTGAGGTAATCGCCCGCATTGATAGGCTGCAGATTCACTTTCGCGCAACCACCGGCGGAGCGGATTCGCTCGCTGAGGCTGGAGACGTTCACTGATGCCTCACGAATGTGCTGCACGTTTTCCATCACGCCCGGATCGAGATCGTCATTCATCAGCACCAGACTGCTGAAACCCTGGATGACGGCCAGCAGGTTGTTGAGCTTGTGCGTCAGGCCTCTGAGAAGTTCGGGATGAAACCCCTCACTGCTTTCAGGTCCGAGATTAAGATTCGTGGGGAAGGCAAATTGCATGATGAGTCTGGAGGAATTCTGAACGCGAGATGGCCCCGAACATAGTGAGTGCCTCCTGAAATCCAAGGCAATTTTCCCCTCACTTTTTGTCGAGGGCGTAGTCCATGCTGGGGATGCAATGATGAATGCCGCGACGGGCGAATGCGCCAAGGCAGGAGCACCCATTTGCACACGAAAAAGGGCGGCCATTTCTGGCCGCCCTCTGGGGGTTGGGTTGTCTTGGTTGGAGACAATTGGACTCGCCTAGTAGCGGTAGTGGTCGGTCTTGTAAGGGCCTTCGACGGGCACGCCGATATAGTCGGCCTGCTCCTTCGTGAGCGTCGTGAGCTTCACGCCAATCTTGGACAAGTGCAGGCGCGCGACTTCTTCGTCGAGCTTCTTCGGCAGGACGGTAACACCGATCTTGCGCTTGCCCTTGGTGGCCCAGAGTTCGATTTGCGCGAGGGTCTGGTTGGTGAAGCTGTTGCTCATCACGAAGCTCGGATGGCCGGTGGCGCAGCCGAGATTCACGAGGCGGCCTTCGGCGAGCATGAAGATGCTGTTGCCTTTCGGGAAGGTGTACTTGTCCACCTGCGGCTTGATGTTGAGGCGCTTCACGTCCTTGCGTGCGTTGAGCTTGTCCACTTGGATCTCGTTGTCGAAGTGGCCAATGTTGCACACGATGGCTTGGTCCTTCATCTTCTCCATGTGCTTGAGTGTGATGATGTCGCGATTGCCCGTGGTGGTGACGTAGATGTCTCCGGTGCCAAGGGTGTCTTCGATCGGCATCACGCGATGGCCTTCCATCGCGGCCTGAAGGGCGCACACGGGGTCGATTTCGGTGACGATGACCTGAGCGCCCATGCCGCGGAGAGCAGCAGCGCAGCCTTTACCCACATCGCCGTAGCCGCAGACGACGCCGACTTTGCCGGCGATCATGACGTCGGTGGCGCGCTTGATGCCATCGAGGAGGGATTCGCGGCAGCCGTAGAGGTTGTCGAACTTGGACTTCGTGACGCTATCGTTCACGTTGATGGCCGGGAAGAGCAGCTTGCCTGCCTTTGCCATTTCATAGAGGCGATGCACGCCGGTGGTGGTCTCTTCGGAGACGCCCTTGAGATCCTTCACGATCTTGTGGAAGATGCCGGGCTGCTCTTTGGCGACCTTCTTGAGCAGGTCTTTGATGACCTTCACTTCGTGGTTGTCGCTCGGGGTGTTCACCCACTTGTCGCCGTTCTCCATTTCATAACCTTTGTGGATGAGGAGGGTCACGTCGCCACCGTCATCGACGATGAGCTGAGGGCCCTTTTCACCTGGGAAGACGATCGCCTTCCAGGTGCAATCCCAGTATTCTTCCAGCGTCTCGCCCTTCCAGGCGAAGACAGGCGTGCCAGCGGCTGCGATCGCCGCTGCGGCGTGGTCCTGCGTGGAGAAAATGTTGCACGAAGCCCAGCGCACATCAGCACCGAGTTCCTGCAGCGTCTCAATGAGCACGCCAGTCTGAATGGTCATGTGAAGGGAGCCGGTGATGCGGACGCCCTTTAGGGGCTTCTTCGGACCGTACTTCTCACGAGTGGCGATGAGACCTGGCATCTCGCTCTCAGCGATGTCGAGTTCCTTGCGGCCGAACTCGGCGAGCGACATGTCGCGCACTTGGAAGTCGTCCGCTTTGGCTGACTTGCTGACCGCCACCTTGGCCGGCTTCGCCGGCGCTGCACTGCGTTTTGCTTTCATGATTTGAGTAATGTGGGTTTTGTTTGGGATCGGGAGTTACTTTCCGGCGGCCTTCTTGAGAGCAGCGACTTTGTCGGTGCGCTCCCAGGTGAGGTCCGGGTCGGATTTGCCGAAGTGGCCGTAGTTGGTGGACTTCGAGTAGATCGGGCGCAGCAGGTTGAGCTGCTTCACGATGTCGGCTGGCTTGAAGGAGAAAACCTTCAACACGGCACTGAGGATGCGATCGTCGCTGATCACACCCGTCCCGAATGTATCGACATGCACGCTGACGGGCTGCGGATGACCAATGGCATACGCGAACTGAATCTCGACGCGCGAGGCGAGGCCGGCGGCGACGATGTTCTTTGCGACCCAGCGTCCCATGTAAGCGGCGCTGCGATCGACCTTCGATGGATCTTTGCCGGAGAAAGCACCGCCACCGTGACGCCCCATGCCGCCGTAGCTATCGACGATGATCTTGCGACCGGTCAGGCCGCTGTCGCCCTGCGGGCCGCCGACGACGAACTTGCCAGTCGGATTAATGAGGAACTCGGTGCTCTTCGTGAGCATGCTCTTTGGCAGCACTTTTTTCATCACCTGCTCGATGCAGAATTTTTCAATCTCAGCATGAGTCGCGCTCGCGGCGTGCTGCGTGGAGATGACGGCGTTCACGATGCGCGTCGGCTTGCCATCGACGTACTCAACTGAAACCTGCGATTTCGCGTCGGGGCGCAGCCACTTCGCGAGCTTGCCGGCTTTGCGGATGCGCGTGAGCTCGCGGCCAAGGCGATGCGCGAACATGATCGGCGCTGGCATCAGCTCAGGCGTTTCGTCACAAGCATAACCAAACATGATGCCCTGGTCACCTGCACCCTGCTCGGCGGTCTTCTTGCCGTCGGCTTTCTTGGCGTCCACACCCTGCGCGATGTCCGGGCTCTGGGTGGTGAGGTAGTTGTTGATGAAGATCTGGTCGGCGTGGAAAACGTCGTCGCTGTTCACGTAGCCGATGCCGCGCACGGCGTCGCGGATGGTCTTGTCGATGTTGATGACATTGCCGATTGGCTTCTGGCCGATCTTCGGAATTGTGATCTCGCCACCGACGACGACGACATTGCTCTTCGCGAAGGTTTCACACGCCACTCGGCTCTTCGGATCGACGGCAAGGCAGGCGTCGAGAATGGCATCGGAAATGGTGTCGCAAACTTTGTCCGGGTGGCCTTCGCCGACGGATTCAGAAGAGAAGATGAACGAGTTAGACATGTGGGTGTTGGATTTGATATTGATGAATGATGATACGTTGATATGATGCGTTCGGTTGCCGTGTCGTCAATTTTAAAATCAATCAGTCTCATCTCGGACCCGACTCGGGTTCGCATCCTCCTCCTTCTTCGGCAGGAAGAGATGTCCGTGGCTGAATTGCAGGACGTGCTCGCGCTGCCGCAGTCGAACATCTCCGCGCAGCTCGCCAAGCTGAAGTCCGCTGGACTCGTGAGCGACCGCCGCTCAGGCAAGAACCGACTCTACCGTCTCGAAGAACCCAGCGCAAAAGAGCGAGAGGCGCACGAGCACTTCCTCGCACTGCTCGCCGCCGCCGGTGGCGAGATCAAAGAGACGAAGCGCGATGCGACGGCGCTGAAGATCGTGAGGAAGAAGCGCGTCAATGTCGCGCAAGGCTACTTCGACGCGCTCGCCGGCAAGTTTGGCCGTCACTACATTCCGGGCCGCTCATGGAAGGCGCTTGGCGAAACCTTGATCAAACTTTTGCCGCCGCTCGTCATCGCTGACCTCGGCGCTGGCGAGGGCACACTCTCGCAACTCCTGGCCCAACGCGCGAAGAAGGTCATCGCCGTGGACAACTCACGCGAGATGGTCGCCTACGGCACTGAGCTGGCGAAGAAGCACGGCTACACCAACATGGACTACCGCATAGGCGACCTCGAAGACCCGCCCATCGCACACGACTCCGTCGATCTCGCCATCTTCAGCCAGGCGCTGCATCACGCGCCGAATCCCGCCAAGGCGATTCTTGCCGCACAAAAAATCCTCAAACCCGGCGGACGCATCGTAATCCTCGACCTGCTCAAGCATCAGTTTGAGAAGGCGCGAGAGATGTATGCCGACATCTGGCTCGGTTTCTCTGAGATTGATCTCCACGACTTCCTCGAGCGCGCTGGCTTCAAGAACATCGAGACCAGCATCGTTCACCGGGAGAGCAAGAGCCCGCATTTCCAGACAGTGCTAGCGATGGCGGAGAAGGTTTAATGAAGTTCGTTGGAGTCCCGGCTTTAGCCGGTCGGGACGCTGCGCGACTTTCGCAATGACCGGCTAAAGCCGGGACTCCATCAAGGTGCCGCTCAACTTAGTGGCCGAAGTATCCCTTCACCTTCAGCTTCCGGGAGAAAATCTTGTCCTCGGCGGCGACGAAAAGGATGTCGTGGTCCTTGCCCGCGAACTCGACGCTCACGATCTTGCCCGTGGCCACAGGTTTCGCGATGATGCCCGAGAGCCGCCCCATCGGATCAAAAATCTGCACGCCGAGGTCGGTGGTGACGAAGTAGCGGCCCTTTTCCTCGGTCGTCATACCGTCACCTGCCGCCTCTACCTTGCCGGTCAGCAATTCCATCGTCATGTAGGGTGATGCGGCGGTCAGCGCGCCATCAGCTTCAATGCGCCAGGTCCAGACGTGCTTGCCGCCGTAGTCTGAGACCGCGAGCGTCTGTTCGTCGATCGATATCGAGATGCCGTTCGGCTTCGTGACATGCCCTTCATCGGCGATGCGATGCTGCTGGTCGGGCGTGATGCAGTGGATGCGCTTGGTCGGAGTCTCGGTGAAATAGACGAACCCCTTCTTGGTCACGACGAGGTCGTTGCACTTCACGCCCGTCACGAGCACATCGATCTTTCCGTCCTTGTCGATTGAGATCACGCGTTGCTCCTTGTTGTGCGTGGCATAGAGGATGCCGCCGGGGCCAAATTGCAGGCCGCTGATGCCAGGGAGATTGTCATGCACCAGCGATACCTGACCGGTTGCCGCATCGAGCTTGTAAACGCCCTTGCCGTTCTTCACATCGGTGAAAAACAGATTGCCTGCGCTATCCGTGCAGAGCCCGTCGGTAAACGTCTGCCCTCCAACCACTTCCTTCCATGGCTCGGAGTCGATGAGATAGTCGTGAAGCGAGGTGTCTTGCGCGATGGCCTGATTCTTTGACAGGATTGCCAGAATAAACAGAACTCTGAAAATGGTGTGAATGTGCATGGCGGTTGGCGAGTGATTGGCTGTTCCACTGAATCACTTCACATCTCGCCACAGCCAGCGCATTGTATCGGGAAACAAACTCGCCCCGTGCTTGCCGTTGTGAGTGCCCTCGCCGAGGACGAATTGGTAGTCCCATCCGGCGAACTTGAGCGCGGCTGCCATGTCTTGATTCGCGAGCGGCCAGTTGCCGAATTGGTTGTCGATGTCGCCCGTGCCGTCCTGGAGGAAAACGCGGATCTTGCGCCGCGATTCGAGCACAGCTTTCAATTCGGGCGTGTTGTAAGTCTGTAGCGAGTTCTCCAGCTTCGTCTGACGAATTTTCGACGGATAGCCGTAGCCGCCACGAATGTTGGTGAAGGAGCCGATGTGGCTGACCACCTTGCGGAATGCATCGGGCTTCTCCCATGCGACGGTGAAGGCGCAAATGCCGCCGCTGCTCGCGCCGCAGATGGCGCGGTGTTCGGGGTTGTCGCTCAGCTTGTAGGTCTTGCTGACTTCAGGGAGAATCTCTTCGAGCAGGAAGCGAGAGTACAGCGCATCCGGTGTGTCGTATTCAAAGCTGCGATTGCTGCGCGGCTTCTCCTTGGCGTCGGCAGCCGGGAAACTTCCCGGACTGATGAAGATGCCTATGGTTACCGGCATCTGGCCTGCGTGGATGAGATTGTCGAACACCCACACGGCGTTGTTCGATCCGCCGAACTTCGAATCCTTCACGTTCGCTTTGCCACCGTCCTGGAAAACCATCGTGCAGGCGGGCTTGCTGGCATCGTATTGAGCCGGCACATAAATCCACCAATCGCGCACCGTGCCGTCAAAGATCTTCGACCGCCAAGGGTCCATCGCGATCACCTTCCCATGCGGCACACCTTCTTTCGGCAGCGAGTCGGGACCGAGTACATATTGATCATCCTGTGGCGCAGCGGTCAGCGTTGCAAGTGAGGTGAGCGCGAGAAACAAAAGGGAGAATGGCTTCATGAGGTGAAGCGGAACGGGTGCGCCTGAGTTGATCTTGCACCCCGAGTCGGTCGATCAACCTCGCGGTTGAAGAACATAAAGCCCATCGGTCACTCGGAATCCATCGGCGAGCGCCATCCGCTTCATCTCGTGCCCCGCGCCCCATGAGTCGGTGAAGATGATCTGCTCTGCGGCTTCGTTGTAGCCAATGATCATCCGCATGTGGCCCCCACTGATCTGTCCGCCCGCAGGCAACGGAGGATCTTCACGCGCGATGCCGAGATTCAGCGCCCACAGCAGCGGCACTCCCTCGGCCACGGAACTCTTGATGAACTCCGTGAACTTCTTCCCGTCCGGCGGCCGATAGCTCCGCTCGCGACGCAGCGAGGGACTGATCAGCGGTTTGAAGCGCGTCTTGAACCGGTTGTCGATCTTGTCGAGTGTTGCCTCCATCGCGAGCGAGCTGGTGCCGCCCTCTGCGCTGCTGCCGGCGAGCTGTGCCATCTCGTGTTGGTCACAGGCGATCTTGTAATACTCAAACAAGCGCTGGCACGACGCGACGACGCAGTAGCCCTTGGCGCCTTGATCCACCATCGGCACGCCAGCGATGTAAACATCGCCATTCGCAGTCTTCGTGACGTTCTTCGACAAACTCGATCGGGTGACAGTCGATGTCAGAAGTCCCGTGGCACTGACGCCGAAGTTCCAATCCTTGTTGCCCGGCGGTGCCAGCTTCAATCGCAGAAACTCGGGTGCCACCGCCTTCTTCCCATTGCCGCCGTAGTCGTTGTGCTCCATCAGCGCGATGCACATCGGCGACTGCCACATCCAGCCAACTGTCTTCACCGCCTGGTTCGCTCCATTCGGCCGACGTTGCGGGCTCACTTTCAAAATCTGACCCAGCGACTGCCCGCACGCTTTGAACAGCGCCTCGAACTCGCCTGGCCCCATGCCACCGGAGTCGCCTCGATTGTAAACCGACACGTTCACGAGCGTTGGCCGACCATTCACGAAATCCACCGTCGCCTCATCCACCGCCACGCGACCACCGAAGATGCGGAGATCAACCGTGATATTGGAGAACGGCTGCCGCGCAAAACGCAGCCTGTCCTTTTTGTCAGTGAGCCATTTGAAAAATGGCTGCTCCTTGAAGCCCTTGTCCGAGACGTCGAACCGCTGGTCCAGCACCTCGCCGCTCATTTGCCACGTCGATGGATAGTCGAAGAGGAAATCCAGATCGCAGATCATCGCAAAGCCATCGCCCGCATCGTGAATGTATGCGCGCTGCGCATCGGTGGGCTTCACGATCTTGATGACATTGGATCGCCCGCCTTGCGACCAGACGATCAGTGCCTGCGGAGTGGCCCACGATGAGAATGCCACACCTGCGCCCGCCGAGCGTGACACGCTCCGATTGCGCGGATCATCCTTCAGCGCTTCACGGAGCGCAGCTTGTGTGGCTGATGCAGCTTCGCCCGAGACCTCGATCTCGAATGAATCAGCCTTGCCGCCTTTGAAAGTCACCACGGCCTCCTCGACCGACACCTTGCCTCCGAACGCTGTGAGATCGACGGTGATGTTGGAATACGGATGCCGCCCGAGACGTGCCTTCGTCTTGTCTTCTGACCAAGCGAAGAACGGGCTCGTCTTGAAGCCCTCCGACGCATACGCCGCCTCGAGTTTTTTCGGCGTCAGCTCGAACGGGCTTGCCCATTCGATCAGCGGATCGAGCGAGCCTTTGAGTTCCAGCACTCTGACGTCGCCGCCCGCACCGCCTTGACCGTGAACTAAACCAACGGCCAGCCCGAAGAAGGCCAGCGCGAGTGTGCAAGTGTGTTTCATGTGGGGCGTCTGAGTTCCGCCCCAGAAATACCCCGATTCCGCGCGCCAAGTCAATCACCGTGGATGACGGAATGCAAAACGCCGCTATCCATTCCCGCGCATGTCCGTCGTCACACGCTTCGCCCCCAGCCCCACCGGATGGCTTCATCTGGGGCATGCGTTTGCTGCTTTGTTCGCGCACGAGGAGGCAAGAAAGTCCGGTGGACGGTTTTTGATCCGGCTGGAGGACATCGACCAGACCCGCGTGCGACCCGAATACGAATCCGCCATCTACGAGGACCTCGCTTGGCTCGGCATCAAGTGGGAGCAGCCGGTGAGAAAGCAGTCCGAGCACTTCGATGATTACCGCGCCGCGCTGGAGAAGCTGTCGGCACTCGGCGTGCTGTACCCATGCTTCTGCACACGGAAGGAAATCCAAGACGAGATCTCCCGCGCTGGACAGGCCCCGCATGGGCCGGATGGGCCACTTTATCCCGGCACCTGTCGTAGCAGGAGTACCGCCGAGCAGCAGGAACGCATCGCCAGCGGCCAAGCGTACGCGCTGCGACTCGATGTCGCGAAGGCCTCGTCGCTCTCCGTTCGCGATTTGTTCTGGATCGATCTCAATGGCGGTGAGCAGAAAGCGGAGCCCTCTCTCTTTGGCGATGTCGTGCTCGCACGAAAAGAAACGCCCACTAGCTACCATCTTGCCGTCGTTGTGGATGACGCGCTCCAAGGCATCACTCTCGTCACGCGCGGCGAGGATTTGTTTGAGGCCACGCACCTGCACCGCTTGCTCCAGGAACTTCTCGGTCTTCGTGTTCCGCAATGGCGGCATCACCGGTTGATCACCGACGAGAACGGCAAACGCCTCGCCAAACGCGATGATGCAAAGTCGCTACGCTCGCTTCGGGAACAGGGCTGGACTGCTGAGCGAGTCTGGGAGCATCTGGGCTTTCGCAGTTGAACAAACATCACCGCCCTTCACCATTCCCCACACACTCCATCCCTTCACTACTCCACTACTCCCTTGCCATGACTCGCACCCGCATCGCCCCCAACGGTCCTGAATTCTCCCGTCTCGTCTTTGGCACCTGGCGCGTGCTCGATGACAAGGAAAGCGCGTCGCCCGCGCAATTGCTCGATCGGTTGAAGCTCTGCGTCGATCTCGGCATCACCACCATCGACACGGCTGAGATCTACGGCCTCTACCGTGTCGAAGAGGCGATTGGCGCGGCCTTGAAACTCGATCCCAGCCTGCGCTCGAAGCTGGAGATCGTCACCAAGTCAGGCATCTACGTCCCATGCGAGTTTCATCCCGACCGCAAGGTGGCCCACTACAACGCGACCGCCGCGCGCATCATCAAGAGCGCGGAGAAGTCGCTGCGGCTCATGGGCACGGACCACATCGACCTGCTGCTCGTACATCGGCCAGACTGGCTCACCAGCGCCGACGAGACCGCCGAGGGCCTGAACAAGCTGCTCGAGGACGGCAAAATCCGCAGCACCGGCGTCTCAAACTACAACGTCCATCAGTTCGATCTGCTGAACTCCCGCATGGATCAGCCGCTCGTCACGAATCAAATCGAGTTCAGCCTGCTGTGCATGGATCCGATCTACGACGGCACGCTCGATCAATGCCAGAAGCATCGAGTGAAGCCGATGGCTTGGTCCCCGCTCGGCGGCGGACGCCTCTTCAATCTCGAACTCGACGCCACCAAACGCCTCCACAAAAAAATGGCCGAGCTGTCTCCGAAGTACGACAACGCCACCGTCGAGCAACTCGCCCACGCCTGGGTGCTCGCACATCCGTCACAGCCCGTTTCCGTCATCGGCACCACCAAGCTCGACCGCATCGCCGCTACCGCGAAGGCGGACACCATCAAGCTGGAGCGCGAAGATTGGTACGGCCTCTGGGAAGCCGCGCAAGGGAAGCAGATTCCGTAGTGTACACGCGAGGCCGTGGCCGCTCTGCTCAAGCAATGATTGAGCCTTGAACTGCAAGTGCTCACAAGGAACTCATCTCAGGATCGAGCAGCAAATCGGCAGCGGCTTCTTGCGCTCGGACTCTCGAGCGCGGCCTCTCACCTGGGCTTCGGGGCGAAGAAGTGATTCAGCGCCTCCATCATGCCGACGCTCGCCGTGCCCGTGGCCACGAAACCGCCACGCGATTTCACGAGATCCTTGATCGGCGGGAGCGCATTGCCTGGGCAGGCGATCTGCGCGGCGAACCGGCGGTCGAGCATGGAGATGTCGTTGTGATTGTCTCCAGCGGCAAAGACCTGGGAGGAGTTCAGCTCGAGAAGACGGGTCAGTTCACCGAGCGCGGTGCCTTTGCCATAGCCCGAGTGGGAGAAACGGAGATAAATGCCATTGCGGTGGTAACCGATGTCAGGGAACTCGCGGCTGTGCGTGTCGATGTAGGCGCAGATGCCATCCATCTCGGCGTCCGTCGTCGCGACGACTCCGACCTGCCCGAAGTCACCCGTCATGAACTCCGCCTTCGTCTGCGTCTCGACCATGTTGCGGATTGCATCGAGTGACCGCTTGTGCTCGCGCATGAAGCGGTCGTGCGCCTTGCGCGCGAGCCGGTTCCACGAGCCGTAGTCCTTCCACTTGGCAATGATGCCCGGCTTATAGATCTCGCACTCCTGCGCGATGATAAAGTCGGGCTCCATGAAAATGCCGTGGGAGCCCAGGCCCTGCAGCGTCTGGTCCAGGCTGCGCCCGGTGTTGATCACCCACGCCGCGCCCATGCGCCTAAGTTGGCGGATCATCTCGCCGAGCCCGGGATGAAATGCAGGATCGCTCTCTGGATGCACGAGCGTGCCGTCGAAGTCGAAGCAGAGAATGAAAGTGTGTCTGGGCTTGGCCATGGAAGCGGGCACTCAATTCCGAAAGTGCGGGAACTGCAAGATCTCGATGATGCGCCAGGAGACGGCGGCAAAGAGCACCCATTGGGCGATCTCATAGCCGGTGAAGATCCACCGGTGCGCTTTCCGCCGTCGCGCGCGCTTCAAGAGCGACTCGCACGCCCAGACGAAGCTGAGCACCAGCGGTGCGTAGAGCGAGAGCATGAAGCGGTCGCCACGCCCGATGGGCGTGTACCATCCGTAGGCCAGCGCATAGACGGCAAAGGAGCCCACGACAAAGAGCACAATGGTCGCCGTCTCGGGGTGCAACCGCTCGCCGGCGTGGCCCGCCTTTGCCGAGCCGAAAAAAATCGCACCACCCAGCGCCAGCAGAATGGCAAGCAACGCGCCGAGATAGATGCCACGGAGCTCCAGCACGCCCTTCCAGGGTTTCTGCGTGCGGCTTTCCGCAGTCACGCCGGGCCAGAGAAACTCGCCGAGCTTTGTCTTCGTGCCGTTGATCAGCCGATTGGACATCTCCTCGCGCGTGTGCGTGGCCGCGTACTTCGAGAACGATGGCTTCTCGGCTGGCGGGATGTTTTGCAGCGTCTCCTTGCCGCCGTGCTCATTCATCCAGCGGTAGCACTCGTCGAAGTCGTCGAACCACATCCAGTAACCAGGGTAGCTGTGGAAGGCATCGCCAAACTTCTCAGCCGAGTACGCGAGCCGCGGCCCCGCGGTCATGAGATGACACATGATGAGCACGAAGAGGCCGAAGAAATGATTCCGCCGCACCCAGAGTGTGGTGCTCTGGCCCGGCCAGTGCGCCAAGACCCAGCCCCACATCCAGCGCAACGTGCTCACGCCGATGAAGACATACACCAGCGGCGAGACGGAGCCCTTTGCCAGGTAGGCGATGCCTGAGAACACGCCGATCAGGCCGTAGGTCCAGAGTGAGTTTTGCTTCAGCGCAAAGATGCAGCACACCCATGTGAGGAGGAAGAAGATGAAATAGATCGGCTCCGGCTGGAAGTACGCCGCGCGTGGCAGCAGCGCGCCGAAGCCGGTGAGCATCACCACATTCAGCGCAGCCGGCAGCGAGTAAATCCGCGCGCACGCCACACCGAGCAGCAGGAGAAAGCCGAGTGTGAGCCCCACATGAAACCAGCGGCCACGATTGAAGAGCGCGCGATCCTGCTCAGTTACCTCCGTCGGGCCAGAGATGGCGTGATTCGCATCTGCCAGCCATGCGGCGATCCACGGCCACAGCGGCTGGATCACACCGTCCGTGCGGTGAGGGAACCAGTCTTTGATTGGCCCCGACACTCCCTTAGAGAAATCAGGATTGAGGTCTGCGCGAGTCTCCAGCGCCGTTTTCAGGTTGTGCTTCTGATCCGCGCCCAAGATGTCCTTGTCCGTGTGGTTCGTCTGCGAGATGAGCAGACCCGCCACATGCACATAGACCGCCGCCACAAGGCCCATCACCACCGAGAACACGATCCATTTGCCAAAACGAAACCACCAACGGCTGTAGTGAATGAACTCCGGGGTGGCTGACATGCGCGCTCTGGATCGATCGTAAAACGAGTTAGCGCCGTGGCCGCACCTTGATCTCGACGCGACGGTTCAGGTTCTGCTCTTCGATGGTGCCGTTGGGATTGGCGAGGAGCTTGCTCTCGCCCATGCCGACGGCTTGGACGCGGTCGGTGGTGAGGCGGAGCGAGGCGATGAGCCAGTTCACGACGGCATCGGCGCGGCGCTGGCTGAGATTGAGGTTGAACTGGTCGGTGCCGAATGAGTCGGTGTGGCCCTCGATGATGAAGAGTGAGTCGGGGTTCTTCTGAATGAGAAAGCCGAGCTTCATCAGGCTGAGGCGCGCTCCCTCGGCGAGCTGGTCGCTGCCGTAGTCGAACAGGAGGTCGGTGGGCATGAGGATCGGCGCGGTGCTGCCGCCGACTTTGCCGCCGTTACCCAGGAGATCGTCGAGGTTGCTGAAGCCTTTGACCGTGGTGCCTGCGGCGTCGGCGGGGCCTTGCTTGTTGAGTTGATCGACGAGGCCCATGTCCATCTTGCCTTCCTTGGGTTCGAGCGATCCGGCATCCAGCAGCATCTGCTTCTCGGAGACTGGCCGGGAGAGGACTTCCTTCCGCACGGAGGCCATTTCCTGGGCGAGATCAGGCGCGGTGATCGACTGTGGCGCGAGGGCCTGGGCGAGGGCGTCCATCTTGGCCTTTGCCGGGGCGGAGTCGCCGGGCTCGTCGGCACGGAGGAAATTGGTGATCTCCTTCACATTGGGCGTGAGGTCGATTTCCTGGTTCTCGGGGATCATGTTGGCCTTCTCGAAGTTGTCGAGGTTGGGCTCGAAGGCCTTGATGTCGGGCTGCTTGTTCGGGGCGATGGTCTCGGGTATCTGCTGGATGGCTTGTTGGTTTTGCAGCAGCTCGGGATTGATCTTCACCCGCTCGGGAAGAGCCCGTTCATTGGTCTTCGGCTGCAAGGAGGTGCCGATGTCGGTGAACTCAAAGGTCACATAGAGCAGGCCGTGAAACACAAACGACATGATTACCGCGAGCATGACCCACCAGCGCAGGCTCCAGTCGCGGCGAGCCCGGTAGGCGGCGCGCCGAGGCTCGCTGCTCCATTCGTGGGTGTGGATGGCAGTGGACATGGAGGGCGAGTTTATCACACGAGGAGCAAAGGCCAAGGGCGAGGATGGGGGAATCTGCTAGACCGCACATGAAGCCCTCTTTGCGTCTTTGGCCGACGATTCTTTGCGGGCGATCCCGCCTCCCTCAGGGAGTCAGCCGCCACTCATGCGCGCATGGGGAGAGTTTCTCGGAAGCGCGGCGGGCTAGGTGATTGCCGACGTGTTGCGAGCCGGGACGGGCTCGCCTACGGCCTACCTCCGTCCCACAAACCCCAGCACCGTCGCCAGCGTGCCGCGCATGTCTTTGCGCGGGATGATCATATCCACGAGGCCGTGCTCCATCATAAACTCGGCGGTCTGGAAACCAGGGGGGAGATCGGAGTGGGTCGTTTCCTTCACCACGCGCGGGCCGGCGAATCCGATCATGCACTTCGGCTCGGCGATGATGACATCGCCTAGGGTGGCAAAGCTGGCGGTGACGCCGCCGGTGGTCGGGTGCGTGAGCACGGAGATGTAGGCAAGCTTCGCTTCCGAGTGGCGGGCGAGAGCGCCGCTGGTCTTCGCCATCTGCATGAGGCTCAGGATGCCTTCGTGCATGCGGGCACCGCCGGAGGCGGAGAAAATGATGACGGCTTTTTTCTCGGCGGTCGCGGCCTCGATAGCGCGTGTGATTTTCTCGCCGACCACGCTGCCCATGCTGGCACCGAGGAATCTGAAATCCATGATGGCAAGCACGACGGGGATGCCTTCGATGGTCGCCCGTCCGGTGACCACGGCTTCCATGAGTCCAGTCTTGGCCTGATAGGCTTTCACTTTGTCGAGGTAGCCTTTGAAGCCCAGCGCATCGACGGAGTCGAGCAGGCGGTCCATTTCCTGGAAGCTGCCTTCATCACAGATGTTTGCGATGCGCTCGTCGGAGTTCAGCGTGAAGTGATGGCCGCACTGGGTGCAGACGCGGAGATTCTTGGCGAGTGCGTCTTCAAATAGCGTTTCGGCGCAGGAGGGGCACTTCACCCACAATCCTTCAGGCATGTCCTTTTTCTTTTCGCCGAGATCTGAGACGGAGCGCTTCTTGAAAATTCCCATGGTATTTGGTTGGTTCGTACGGCACCCGGCGGACGAGGTGGATCGCGAGCTGTTTTCCCTGGCATGGCAACCACGGGCTGCCCGGTTCAGGAACCGGACATGCAGTCTCTCGATCCGGTCTCGCAACCAGATGCGGGGGCGACTCTAGCCGCGTGCCACG
>Ga0075163_10006654_pt1 | contig 15331 bp, 10 predicted proteins | sample JI1023141ADNA_FD_71478 | JGI IMG/M metagenome (GOLD analysis project Ga0075163, IMG submission 71478) | Wastewater effluent complex algal communities from Wisconsin, to seasonally profile nutrient transformation and Carbon sequestration -... | ecosystem: Engineered > WWTP > Effluent > Algae... | reverse complement strand
AATATTCTGCAACCTGGGCAGTCTTTGTATTGTACTCGGTTACCCGTTTTTGGATGAGTGTTTCGTTCTGGTCGTCGGGCCGGCCAGAAGACTGCCCTCGCAACAACAGCCGGGCAACCAACTCCTGCTCATTTACCTCCAAAGCAATCATTGCCGAAATCGAAGTGCCATTGCGTTTGAGCAATTCATCAAGGGCTTCTGCCTGTGGAATAGTGCGTGGAAAACCATCAAAAATAAACCCATTTGAATTTGGATTGCTGGCTAACTTATTGTCAATCATTCCGATTACAACTTCATCTGGAACCAGCAAACCAGCATCCATCAAACCTTTTGCCTTCAAACCAAGTTCTGTACCTGCCGCAATTTCGGACCGAAGCAAATCGCCGGTAGACAGATGAATCAGACTAAACTGGGCAATGAGCTTGGCACTTTGGGTGCCTTTTCCGGCGCCGGGAGGTCCAAAAAGGACAATATTGAGCATGAGAATATATGATGCTGTAAAAGGACCGCAAGTATAATCAAATTTGCAGGGCCGAAGCAGTACGAAAAATTAACCCCCATAGCCATATACCATTGAAAAAAAGAGCAATCGTAATTGGAGCAGGTGTGAGCGGACTGGCTGTTTCTATCCGCCTAAGCAAGCTGAATTACCACGTAACTATCTTAGACACAAATGATTTCACTGGTGGAAAGCTAACTGAATTTGTTTCGGATGGGTACCGGTTTGATGCCGGTCCGTCGCTTTTCACCATGCCTCATCTGGTAGAAGACCTGTACAAAATTGCAGGAAAGTCGCTTCAAAATTTCCGATATCGGAGACTGGAGGAAATATGCCGATATTTTTATCCCGATGGTTCCCGGTTTACTATGCCAGCCAATGTCGACGATCAGGTAAAAACACTGCACGACCAGCTCGGTGAAGATCCTGATACAACCAGACGTTACCTGGATAGGAGCCGGTTTAAATACGAAACCATTGGTCGCTTATTTTTGGAACGAAGCCTGAGAAAACCTTCTACTTTTTTCAACCATCTGGCGTGGCGCTCTTACCTGAATCTCCCTAAACTTGGGTTGATGCAATCGTTACACCACCACAACGAGAAAGTTTTCCGGAATCCAAAAACGGTGCAGCTGTTTGATCGGTATGCAACCTATAATGGATCGGATCCTTACCAAACCCCGGCGGTCATGAGCATGATCCCGCACCTGGAGCTCGGAATAGGGGCCTATTTCCCTGAATCTGGTATGCACCAGATCACTACCGGATTGGAAAGCCTAGCCCGTGAATTGGGTGTGGATATTTGTCTCGGTAGCCGGGTAACGTCAATCATCCTGAACAAATTAGGGGCTGCGTGCGGCGTTGAAACAGGCTCCCAGAGTATTCCCGGTGATATTGTAGTATCTGCCATAGATGTAAACCAAACCTATGTCCGGTTGTTGGCCGGCCAAAAAGGCCCTGCATTTAAAGAATTGCCGAAATCAACTTCGGCTGTTATTTTTTACTGGGGCATCCGAAAAACTTTTAACCTGCTTGGGCTCCATAATATTTTCTTTAGTACAAACTATAAAGCCGAGTTCGATTCCCTCTTTAAGGAAGGGCAGATTCCGGAAGACCCCACGATATACCTCAACATCAGCGCCAAGGAAAGACTTAGTGATGCGCCTCCAGGATGCGAAAATTGGTTTGTAATGGTAAATGCACCTGCGAACGAAGGCCAGCCATGGGATGAATGGATACCCTTGTTGCGTAAAAAAATTCTGATGCGGCTGTCAAGAGAAATGTGTGAAGCCATAGAACCCCTTATTGAAACAGAATTGATGCTTGAACCAAGAAGCCTTGAGGCAAGGACAGGCGCAGTTGGCGGAGCATTATATGGAAGTAACTCTAACGACAGGTTTTCGGCCTTTTTAAGGCATGCCAACGTGAACAACGAGATTCCGCATCTCTATTTTTGTGGAGGAACTGTGCATCCCGGAGGCGGAATTCCATTGGCTCTCCAAAGCGCAGCCATTGCAGCCCGGTATGTAGCGGAGCGGGAATGAAAGGCACTCATTTGATCACAACAACCCAGCCCGTAAAAACATGAGGTCCGCCTGGATTGGTTAGTTTAAAAAAATACGTTCCGCCCACTGTTTGGTCGGCCCTCCAATCCAAATTATAAGCATTGCTCTGATAAACGGATTTTCCCCACCGGTCAAATATCTCGAGCGACCAGATACCTGGACGAATGCCCTTTATAAAAAACATATCGTTTATTTCGTCTGCATTGGCGGTTACCAGATTGGGAATAAAAAACGGATTACCAATTCTGACAATAGCGGTGCTGGAATCGGCACAGCCAACTTTATTGTTGATGGCAGTGAGTACAATCGGATATGAAACCGAATCCTGGCCATACCCACTTTGGTAGTAGTGCCGTGGATTGGCTTGATTGCTGGTTGCCCCATCTCCAAACGACCAAAAAAACTGATTTGCATTGGCAGATAGATTGGTAAAAAAGAGATCGAGGTTCGTAAAATCGGGCAGGGTTTCGAAGGAAAAGGCAGCTACGGGTGGTGGCACCAGGGCGATCCGAACAGAATCGTTTGCTTGGCAACCACTTTGGATGTGCGTGGCAGTTACACTCCAGGTTGTTGATTCTGCCGGGTTGGCAACTGGAGATGGGCAATTAGAACAACTTAGGTAATCGGCAGGTAGCCAGGCAAAAGTGTACCCAGCTGTAGGATTTGGATTAAGCCGGACTGTATCGCCAAAGCAGATGGTGTCGTTTGGAATATCAAAATCAAAGCTTTCCCGGATCAATACTTCCAATTCATCTACAGGAGGTAATTCCGGACAAGGGTTAATTAATTGGATATTAAGCACTTCCCTATCGTCATTAATACCATCTTGCCCAAAGGCAACAAAAAAAGTTTTACTGGTGTCGCCGGCCGAAAATGAAATACTGTCCGGAACATTTCCATAATCAAGATTTCGGGTCGCTGTTCCACCATATTGCAATCCAAATTTGACGGCCTCCTGCAGACGACTTTGCCGGGTTACGGTAACAAAAGCACCATTGCACCCTTCAACCGCATTTGGAAAAACATTGTACTCATATGCAACACTGAGCAATGGGGCCTTGGTTTTCAGGCTTTTGCCTCCTATAAAAACACCAGCATCGTAAATATCATCTTTAATGTCGCAAATGGCCAGTTTGAGGGAATAAACCTCGCAGGGCACCACCGCAACCCTGGTTTGTAAACGTTTGGTAAAACCATCATACTGAACAAAAAGGTTATCGAACGGAGTGGCGCCGGTGCCATTGTCGATGTAAAAGGTGCTGTTGGTTACATTGTTGACATTCTGTACAGATAGCGGTGTGGCTGTTCCTGGAATCGTTGCCAGGTTGATACGGCCGGAAATTCCAGGCCCGGAAATAAAAAAGCCAAACACATCATGATAGTCTTTAATAAACTCCAGATATTCCTCAGAACCAAACACATAATCAAAAATGAGCGTGTCGGCAAAAACCTGAACATCGAACTCAACTACGCAGGCATCGTATTGCTTTTCGTTGTTTCGGATGATGGATTTCAAATCCTGATCCTGCCGCTCATTTCCATTGCCTTGGCTTGCCGCACCAGAATTATTGGGCCCAATTGAATTGCGAGCAGCTCCGGTAGAAATGATAAGGCCATCGGTAAGGCCTAATGTGCCGGTATTGTCGCTAAAATAGCCATAAGCCCTTCCACTTTTGGAGGGGCAATCGATGCGGACATTACTTACCCGAACGCCCTGGCCTACCAGCCTTGCAATGGCATCTTCAATGGAAATTTGAGTATCGACCTGCAGTTGCGCCCATGCACTGCCAGAAATCATAAAAAGCAGAATGAAGAAATATTGAGAAACCTTGTGGCGCACAAATGGAGTTTGTTACAAAGATAGGTCTTCCATATCCGATATGAAGACAGATCCCCTGGGCTGCAACAAAAAAGGCCCGGAAACCGGGCCTTTTACAAAAGCTATAGATCATTTATTTCATAACCACTACCTGAGCAGGAGCAGAAGGCGGAGTGGCCTTCACATGCTTATGTCCGGAGTTGAGGTGTGGGGCAATAACCAATGCAACGATCGACATCAATTTGATGAGGATATTCATAGATGGGCCGGAGGTATCTTTAAACGGATCGCCCACAGTATCGCCTGTTACGGAGGCTTTATGCGGCTCAGATTTTTTATAGTACATCTGGCCATCAATCAAAACACCCTTCTCAAATGACTTCTTGGCATTGTCCCATGCACCACCGGCATTGTTCTGGAACATGCCCATCAATACACCCGAAACGGTAACTCCGGCGAGCAAACCTCCAAGCATTTCGGCAGATGAGGTACCTTCAAAAACACCTTTAAAACCAAAGCCTACAATTAAAGGCGTAACAAGGGCGATAGCACCAGGAAGCAACATTTCTCGAAGAGAAGCTTTTGTAGAAATGGCGACACATTTTTCGTACTCAGGCTTGGCTTTATACTCCATAATTCCAGGAATCTCCCGAAACTGACGACGCACCTCCTTCACCATATCCATGGCAGCACGACCTACGGCAGAAATTGCCAATGCGCTGAAAATGAACGGTATCATTCCCCCAACAAACAACATTGCCAAAACAGGAGCCTTGAAAATATCGATAGAATCAATTCCTGAAATTCCGACAAAGGCGGCAAAAAGCGCCAAAGAGGTCAATGCTGCCGAGGCAATGGCAAATCCTTTTCCAGATGCGGCAGTTGTGTTGCCAACAGCATCCAGGTTGTCGGTACGATGACGTACTTCCTCTGGCAAACCAGACATTTCGGCGATACCGCCGGCATTGTCGGCAATAGGACCAAATGCATCTATTGCCAGTTGCATGGCGGTTGTTGCCATCATACCAGAAGCAGCAATCGCTACCCCATAAAGACCAGCAAAAGCATAGGAAATAATAATACCGGCCGCAAGTGTAAGGATTGGAAGTACGGTAGATTCCATACCAACAGCAAGCCCTCCGATGATATTGGTAGCATGGCCAGTAGCCGAACGTTGAATGATGGAAAGCACAGGCCTTTTGCCCATGGCTGTGTAGTATTCTGTGATGATACTCATAATGGCACCAACCACAAGACCAACCATAATGGCATAAAAGGCATCCAAGGAAGAAAACTCGAAGCCACGAATACTCATAGTTTCGGGCAGCATCCATTTAACTAAAAAGAAGGAGGCAGCAGCGGTAAATATCATAGAAGACCAATTACCCAGGTTGAGTGCGTTTTGCACACTGGAATCTTCGCCGGAGATCCGAACAAAAAAGGTTCCTACAATCGAAAAAAGAAGCCCCATACCCGCAATAATCATAGGTAGTAATATTGGCGAAAGACCACCGAAACCATCACCGGAAGCATCGATTTCCTGACCCAAAACCATGGTAGCCAATATGGTAGCCACATAAGAACCGAAAAGATCGGCACCCATTCCAGCTACGTCGCCTACGTTATCGCCTACATTGTCGGCAATGGTAGCCGGATTCCGAACATCATCTTCCGGAATACCTGCTTCTACCTTTCCAACCAGATCTGCACCCACATCTGCAGCTTTGGTATAGATTCCGCCGCCCACCCGGGCAAATAGCGCAATTGATTCTGCGCCAAGCGAAAAACCAGCCAATACTTCGATTGCTTTAACCATGCCGGGCCCGGTTGGAGAGCCGCCGGCTGCATACATATGATAAAAAACAATGAACAGAGAACCAAGGCCCATTACGGCAAGCCCGGCGACACCGAGCCCCATTACGGTACCACCATTAAAAGATACGCTCAATGCCTTTTGAAGTGATGTACGACCCGCTTGCGTTGTGCGTACGTTGGCCTTTGTGGCAATGTTCATTCCGATATAACCAGCGGTAGCCGAAAGCACAGCACCAATGATAAATGAAATGGCAATTACCGGGCTAGAGGTTTCTACAAGCGTTCCAGACCAGGCCAGAAGCAAGGCTGTAAAAACCACGAAATAGGAAAGTACTTTCCATTCTGCCTTCAGAAACGCCATTGCACCTTTGGCAATGTAACCTGCGAGTTCCTGCATGTTGTCGTCTCCGGCATCCTGCTTGGAGACCCAGGCCGATTTGGCCGCCATGACAATCAATCCCACCAAGCCAAAGGCCGGGACGATGTACATTAGATTTTCTGTCATCTGGTAAAAATAATTTTCAAATAGTGCCCTTAAAAAGGACCGCAAATATAGGAAAGTGATTTTGCAGTCCTAATGCAACTCAAAACACTGTAAATGAGGCAAATAAACAAAATAACCCTATTCCCATCTTTTGAAGGCGACCTGTTTTGATGGATTTTGGCTCAGTTTTCCAGCTTACGGAAGCGCAACGAGACAAGCCAGAAATGAAAAAAACAGGGGTTCGCATTTCGCACCAAGTCACTTCTTCAAAACCAATCCGAAACCAATTTTGTATTGTTAACCAAAGTTCAAAAACCTATTTTTGCTTGCAGAAAGACTCATTACAACCCACAGCAATATGACAACGGAGGCATCTTTTAAATTCTGGGATTTTAATATCTGGCAATCCATAGCTGCAACCGGCCTAGTCGTTTCTGCAATGTCTCAGGTAGGGCTGCATTTAAAAGACCGGATTGTTCCGGATTTTACCAATGTGTACTTTATATGGATGGCGGTTTTTGCAGCCGGAACCCTTCTGAAATATTACTTCTTCAGAAATGGAATAGAACCCGGGCACCACGATCACCATCATTAATGGTTGATCTGGTGTTGACCCATCCTGGCTAAAGGGCTAACCCCATCTTTTTCAACATAGCTTCTTTGCCTGCAATGCTCGCCTGCCATTTGTCGTAGGAGGGTCCCCGGGCAACAAATGGTTTATGTGCTTTTTCTTCTAAAAGCTTATCTATCAACCGGTTTATTTGCGTTTCTTCCTTTGCCAGAAACTGTGCCTCAAAACAATGCCAGATGTATGCAATGGTTTCTTCGGATGGGTGAATACCATCTGATTTAAAAAACCGATACTCCCTAAGCTCATCCATAACAATCTCAAAAGCAGGAAAATAATATAGATTGGGAATAGACTCTACCAACTCCTGGCAGGCTATTTTCAAAATAGATTTGCTTAGGTTGTTGAGTGGAAGTGTATCTCGGGTATGCCTTACCGGGCTGATGGATAGAATAATTTTGAGTTCAGGATTTTGAGTTCTGATTTGGGTAATAAGAGAACGCCACATTTCCACAAGTTCTCCGGGCGCCGACCTCACTTTCTCAAATAGACCACCAGGCATTTTATGGCATTTTCCTACTGTGCCTAAGGTGGCATGTTTGTATAAAAATGCGGTGCCCCAGGTACAAACCAACCAACTACAATTTGCAATCTGGTTTTTCAATTCGCCATGGGCAACCAAAATCTGATGATTGAGTTCGGCCTCGGTATGCGCAAAAAAAGGAACTCCCAGCCACCAGTTTTTCCAGATTCCATCAGATAGAAAATTGCCCATCGTTAAGGTAACTGGCTCCAATACCATAAGCCTAGCCATAACTTCTGGATGAAATATGACACCCATTGGATTTACAAGCGCCTGAAATTGATACCTTTCCAGGTAAGATTGCATAGATTCTGCAAAGCAGGAACCCAACCACAGCATTTTTTCGCTCCTGCAAATTTTGGGTTCTGAAGGCACAATCCCAACTGGGGTGGCCCGAAACATAGGGTGGTCAGCTTTCATTTTTCCATTTCAGCGTGTTGAGCAAATGGAGCATGTCTTTGGTTATGTATTTGATAGCAGGTGCCAAAGAATCGTTTGCAGTGGCCGTTCGGAAATAAAGAGCTCCACGAAGAAAATGGTGGGTACTATCGGTGGTATAAAACTGAAATTGCGTAGGAACCTGGCCGGTTAGTGCAAACAAGTACGCCGTTTGCCCGGCAGCGGTACGGATCCGGCTTTCTTCTATGCCATATGCCTTTACATTGTGTTTGTTGATGAGGGTGCGGGAATCTTCGATATACTCATGCAGGCGGTTGGCATTTTTCTGAAGCCCTGCATAGGTGAGTTGAACCTCGGCCGATAAAAACGGATACTTAATATTAAGCCAGTGAGGCTCTGCAAGCCGACCTGTGTCTACATAAGCAACGGCATATTCAGAAACTTCAAACGTATATGGATGTCCTTCTTCTACCGGTTGGTATTTGGGAACAGGCAAATCCATTCGGGGGAATCCATGTTCCTTTGGCTGGTAGGTTTGTTCGCATCCGAATGCCGCAAAGCCAACTGCCAGCCAGGCAAAAAATCTTTGCACATCAATTTTCTTACGGGCAGCTAAAGTCATATCCCAATCTTCCCTTGTTTTGTGGTCCCAAATATGAGGTTTGGGATTGGCAACTGATACAACATGTCCGAACAAAAAAATATACACACGTCTGCGCCGCCAATCATTGGCATCACCATGGGAGATGTTAACGGAATTGGGCCGGAAATCATTCTCAAAGCCCTGGAAGACAATCGGATACTTAAATTATTTACGCCGGTTATTTATGGGAATCATAAAATTCTGAATCGCTACAGGAAGCTGGTACAGGTCGAAGAATTTCAACTTCAGCCATGCAAACAAGCTTCGCAGGCTATGCCACGTAAAATCAATATGGTTAACTGCTGGGACCAGGACTATGAAATTAAACCAGGCGAATCGGATCCGGAAGCGGGTAAACTGGCCTTGGAAGCCTTAAAAAGAGGCGCTCAGGATTTAAAATCAGGAGAAATTCAGGCGCTGGTAACCTGCCCCATCAATAAGTCTAATATGCCAAAGGATGAATTCCCTTTTGCAGGCCATACCGAATTTTTCGCAAAAGAGGCCGGGGTAAAGGATGGACTGATGCTCATGGTATGTGAGACTCTGAAGATAGCCCTTGCTACAGCCCACGTTCCGGTAGAGAAGATATCCCAATCGTTGACCCGAAACCTTATTTTTAACAAGTTAACTCAGTTAGAAAAATCTCTGTCCACAGACTTTTCGATCCGGTTTCCGAAAATTGCTGTGCTTGGCCTCAATCCCCATGCAGGCGAAAGCGGAAAACTGGGACAGGAAGAAGAATCTATCATTGGCCCGGTCATCAGGGATTGGCGAGAGAAAGGAAAACATGTGTTTGGACCATTTCCGGCTGATGGATTTTTTGCTTCAGGCCAATTTCAAAAGTACGATGCAGTTCTGGCTATGTACCACGACCAGGGCCTTATTGCATTTAAAGTACTTGCTGGTTATGGCGGCGTTAACTTTACGGCTGGCCTGCCCATAATCCGGGTTTCGCCAGACCATGGCACTGCTTACGACATTGTAGGTAAGGGAGTTGCAGACCCTGCCTCGTTGCGAAACTCGATCTATACCGCATTAGAGCTCATCCAAAACCGGTTAGAATCTGCCCAGGAAAAGCAAACAAAGCCACAACCATCAATGAAGGTTGCCCCCAGCCAGGTGGATGAGGTCTGATTTGCTAATCGATAATTGATTGGTATAGATGGGCTTGCCCGATTTACTGAAAATTGTAAGCGCCGTAGGGAGACTTTCCTTTTTCCGAAGTAATTCCTTCAACGTGCCTACTTCCAAACGCAGGTAAATATCCCTTCCATTTTCTTCATCCAGGTAATAGTCGTTTTCGTTCACTTCTACTTTTACCGGCTTTTTGGTGGCTTCATTTTTTAGCTCAATGTAGCTAATACAATCGGCCATCCTAACATCAACCTCAAACTGGAGATTGCCATCTTCCTTAGAAGGATTATAATCCTTTAAAGTCAATTTTGGCGCTTTTCGGCCTACCGTTTGGGCAGATGAATGATAGCAAATAGCCAGACCGCAGAGAATCATCAGCATAGTTTTCATAAGCATCCATTAGTAAAGTATTTGATTATAAAATGATTACGAGCCAGATTGGTCTTGTAATCACGCACTTTAAAAATACTTCATGCGGTTTTGGCCACCATCCGGTTTGGGTTAAAAACTTGCAACCGACAGATTTAAGCAGTTGTTAACCAATACGAACAATCGGCATCTCTAAAATAACATAAATGACTGACGAAGAAGTTCTTGAGCCCATCCAAATCTTAAACCCTCAACCAGGCGCCTGAATTCACTTTCCGGGCAGATAAATTCTAAATTCTACCATTACGAACCTGCTCCCGGTTGGGTTTGGTTTTCTCGGTGAAAGAAAGCTGAAAGCCTACTCCATTGGCAATGGTAATTTCGAGATGGGCACCTAGCTGAGAGGCCAGGGCATGAATCAGGTTCATCCCAAGAGATTTAAAGTTGGCCAGGTTTGTTTCGGGTGGCATACCAATGCCATCGTCGTGCATCTTGAGGTGAAAAATATCTCCCTGCCGGGTAAACGAAATGTCGATCCTACCATGCGATCGGCCGGCAAAAGCATGCTTACAGGCATTGGATATAATTTCGTTGATAATCAATCCACAGGGTACAGCAGAATTGATGTCGAGAAAAACATTGTCGGCAAAGGTGTGAATCTGGATGTCGATTCTGCGAGAATTATACGTGTATAAGAGGGTACGGGCCAATTCCTTAATATAGGATTCCATTTCGAGTTTGGCCAGCGTTTTAGATTGATATAGCTTTTCGTGGATAAGCGCCATTGACTTGATCCGACTTTGGCTATCCTTAAAAACATCTATAAGCGAAGTATCTTTAATATAGCCGGTTTGCAATTGCAACAGACTGGAAATTACGGCCATATTATTTTTCACCCGATGGTGAATTTCCTGAATCAGGATTTCTTTTTCGTGCAGTGCCTGGATGATTTGTTCTTCAGAAGCCTTCTGGCTTGAAATATCAGAAATCCGTAGCAATACGAGTTCTTTGCCTTCCAAAGAGAATCGGGTACTGGCTAAGCCACCCCAGAATCGGGTACCGTCAAACGCCGCCAGTTCTGTTTCCGAAACGTTGGCTTCTTCCTGCAAAAAAATATTCCAAAACTGCTGGCCTGCATCTTCTGCCGGTCTGATCTCCGAAACCTCTCTACCTACCAGCCAATCTTTCGACTCTGCCTTTAGCATGGTAAGGGCCTGCTCGTTACAGTCGGAAATGGTGTTGTTCCGAAAATCCAGAATCAGCAAGGCATCGGCTACCCGGTTAAAGATCTCCTGGAGCATTTGCTCACTTTTCTTCAGGCTCACCTCCTGCACCTTCTGTGCGGTGATATCGGTAACCACCCCCAGTATGTTCAGATTTCCATCGGCATCCAGAAGTGGCTTTTTCGTTGTTACAAAATATACATCCTTGCCAGTAATGGGGTTAAGACTGTGCTCTTCCAGCGTTATGGTCTCATTGGCTTCAATCACCATCCGATCCGAATTGCGGAAGGTCTCCCTGTCGCTAGGTCGCCAGGGGAGTTCATCATCAGATTTGCCTAATAAAGCATCGGGCGATGTTTTATAGAAATCTGCAAAAGCCTTGTTAACCAGAATAAACCTGCCTCTGTGGTCTTTTACAAAAATAAAACTCGGGTCTGTATCGAGAATATGCCGGAGATACTCCCGTTGGGTAATTAGCTCGTTTTCAGCATTGACACGATCTGTAATATCTACCCCCACATACAAAATACTGATTTCGTTAGAACTGGTAACAAAAGTCGTTCTGGTCACCTGAAACAGATGCATCCTCCGGGTTTCCTTATTAAACAGCGCCTCTTCTGATGTTATGGTTTTAAGGGTACTAAAAATCTGATCATCCAGATACTCAAGCTCTTCGTATTTCCACTTAAAGGTTTTAAACAACTCGGCACTTTGATCCAGAAACGCTGAAACTGAGCAGCCAAAAAAATCGGCTACCGACTTATTGGCCATAATTACCCTACCTTCACGGTTTCGGATATAAATCAGGTTAGGATCTACATCAATGATCTGGCGCAAATACGCCTGGCCCAACTCGGCCTGGTCGCTGGCCAGTTTCTCAAAAGAAATATCCCGCACCAACCTCAGTACCAAAGGGCCCTTCTGCAATTCGTTTACCAGAAGCGGGGTAGTGGTAATGCGAAAAGTGGATTTGCCCGCCGAAAGCTCAATTACCTTGGTGGTGCCACCTAGCGCCAGGTCTATATTCGTTTTCAGGGTATGGTTTAACCCATTGCCTCCATACTCAGGGAAGGGCTCGCTCAAAGCAAGTGTTTGCTGGTCCAAATCAGAATTAGAACCATAGCCATTGCTAAAAACAACCTGGTGGGTTTGATCCAGCAGTGTAATACCTTCAAATGAAGGACTGAAAGACTTATCTTCTACAACAGACTGGTTTTTTGAATCTTCCGGACTCAAGGCTATTTGCCTGGCGGTAAGCATAACAACCTCGTTGCCGAAACTGTCGAAGATTTGGGTACGAAAAAGTTCTGCCATTACGGCCTCATCGCCAGACCTGAGCAAACGGAGGGTAACGCCCTCTCCTACCGGCAAAGCCAGCGTATGTTTAATGGAAAAAGGGAAAGATCTGTCCCAGTTTCCAACATGGCCGATCCGGAGAATTTCTGCTTCCAGTTCTGCCTGGTCGAGGCCAAAAAGGGCTCTGAATTGTGGATTTGCCATCCATACCTTTCGGCCGGTTTGTATTAATAGAATTCCTTCTGCGCACTGCTCAAAGCAAAGTGAAAGCAGGGCAGCCTGTTCAGGACCACCTGAACTGGTGAGGGGTATACATTCTTCCATACAATAATAAAACCGGTAACCGACTGTAAAGAAGTGCAATCGGAGTTGAAAAGGGCTAACAAAACTAATGAATGTGAACCTTTCTAAACCGATATCACCCGAAATTCATATTTTAAGCACAATCGTAAACCTATCTTCTTAAAATTAGGCCATGAAAAGCAGTGATTTAGAGCCGGAAAGATGCCCATGGTGCACCAAATCAGAAATAGAAAAGTTGTACCACGATACGGAGTGGGGAGTGCCCTTGTATGATGATTCGAAACTTTTTGAATTTGTAATTCTGGATGGCTTTCAGGCAGGCCTCAGCTGGAAAATTATCCTCAACAAAAGAGAAAATTTCAGAGAGGCCCTTTTTGGTTTCGATGCAACCCAACTGGCAAATGCAGGCCCCGAGCAGGTAAATATTTGGATGCAAAACATGGGTCTGGTTCGGAATAGGAGCAAATTAGAAGGGGTAATAAAAAATGCCAGAGCATACCTGGCTGTGCAGGCAGAATTTGGTTCGTTTTCAAAATATTTATGGTCGTTTACAAACGGAACGGTCATTGACCATGCCTATACGAGCCATACGGGCGTAGCCAATGTTATTCCCGAGGCCACGGCTATGAGCAAAGACATGAAAAAGAGAGGATTTGCGTTTTGCGGCCCCACGATTTGTTATGCGTTTATGCAGGCTGCTGGTTTGGTAAACGACCATTTGGTTACTTGCCACAGATACCAAATCGTTAAAGCGCATTAGCATCTGGCTCTATTTGATATTCAAATCCAGCATTGTTTGATATGTGCAATGGGCTTTATTTACTTTACCCCCCGTTTGGGTATAAAAGCTTCGCAGCTCTATGCCGGAACCTCCCAACCAAATTATGCAAAAAAACCTGCTGAAAAGCATTTTAGTTATTCTGTTTCTTCTCAACGCCAAAGCCGGAGTGGTTTGGGCCCAGGTTGAAGGAATCAGTATTGTATCTGCCGAAAACTACTATTTGGATAAAGATTACAGGAATGCACTAATCGGATTTGAAGAATACCTGTTCGAGATCCAGTTTGATAAAGAAATAGCCTATAAAGCCGGTATTTGTGCCGCTCGTTTGGGTATGGGTAAGCGTGGCGTTAACCACATCCTTTCTGCACGAAAAGCCGGAAAATCAGACAATTATATGCCTTACTGGATTGGCCGGTCTTACCATCTGGATGAAAAATGGGACTCTGCTTCGAAATATCTGGAACAATATCTGGAGGTATTTCCGATCGATAAATCATTTAAAAAAGATGCTGAGCGCTTTTTAAGTCAGATAGAGGTGGCAAAAACAATGATTTCTGCCACGCTCCAGCCATTCATTATCGAAAATATGGGCAATGGGATAAATTCTGTTTACTCAGAATTTCACCCGATTCTAACGGCCGACGGAAAAATGATGGTTTACACGTCTCGTAAACGAGGCTACACCGAAGAAAAGCTCCTGGATGATGGTGAATACAAAGAGAAGATTTTTTCGTCCCGGTTGTTGCCAGATGGCTCATGGTCTAAGGGTGTGCCTATCAGACTGGTAGAAGGTAGAAACAAAGATCTTGATTTTAACCTGGTCCAGTTTCTGGATAATGATACCAAGCTTTTGCTTTACAAAATGGGAGACGATGGAGCCAAACTCTATGTTTCTGAATATCAGAATGAATCGTGGAAACTCCCCTACCTACTGCCGATTGAACCAGATCCTCGTTTTTTTACAGGAGATATTGTGTTTTCAGAAGACCTCAAAACCGTGGTTTTTACCAACAATGGCAATACCAATAAGTTTCAGAACGATCTGTATACCAGCAAGTACGACGACAAGACAGAAAAGTGGACAGATCCGGTTTATCTTGGAAAAAATATAAACAGCCCGCAGGATGAAGGTGCGCCGTTTTTCCCCGACTCCAAAACCATGATCTTCAGCTCCAAGTCTTTGGGGGGGTTGGGCGATTTTGATTTATATACCTCTACATGGGATGAAGCAACAAAATCCTGGGGCAAACCGGTGAATATGGGCTTCCCCTACAACACACCCAACAACGATTTTTACTTATACATGCAGGCCGGTAAACCAGATGTCAAATATTTTTCATCGGTTCGGGGTACCACCAAAGGGCTTTCGGATATTTATAAAGTAACCAAAACGGGTATTGTAAAAGGAGGCGGAACCATAAAAGACGAAACCGGAAAACCGGTGGCCTCTACGGTCGTGATGTTCGACGATCCGGAGAACTACCAGAACATCATGGTAAAAACAGATGCCTCCGGTAATTTTATGGCAGACCTGGTAGAAGGGCAAACCTATCTGATCCACTACAAAAACTCAGATGGCTTTCAGCTGGAATCCAGCATTCGGATTCCGTTCCCCTGCAGGCCAGGAAGTATTTCGGCTCTGGCCATTCAGCTCCTGCCGAAAGAGGCATTGAAGAAAAAAGTAGAGATCAACGAAGGAACCGGCGACTAGAAGTTCGTCTATAACTTCCGCCAAATCAGGTTGTCGCCTTCAATTCTCCAGATACTTCGGTTCCGAAAAACTATCTGAGTGGTAGGTTTTCCGCAAGGCAGGCCTGTTTTACGTACCCTCAGATTTCCTGGATGATAAA
>Ga0075163_10006653_pt1 | contig 15331 bp, 12 predicted proteins | sample JI1023141ADNA_FD_71478 | JGI IMG/M metagenome (GOLD analysis project Ga0075163, IMG submission 71478) | Wastewater effluent complex algal communities from Wisconsin, to seasonally profile nutrient transformation and Carbon sequestration -... | ecosystem: Engineered > WWTP > Effluent > Algae... | reverse complement strand
GTGTCGTGTGGAGGATGATCAAGATGCTTACGTTCTAATTGTAGCATCAGACATTCACGTAAATCCCGCGCAGCAATTCCGGGAGGGTCGAGGGTTTGAATAACCTTTAACGTTTCCTCGAGTTCCTTTTCGTTGGTTTGGATATTGCGTGTGAAAGCCAGATCATCCACGATGGAGTCAAGGTCGCGGCGGAGATATCCATCATCATCTAAACTCCCGATGAGATGCTCTGCCAACTGGTAATGATGATCATCAAGTGGTAATACACCTAAATTCCCGAGCAGATTATCCTGATAGGAAACACTTACGGTGATCGGTGTTTCGGGACGCTCATCATCGGCCGATGAATTGTTGGCGTTTAATTTATAGTAAGGAACATCATCGTCATCGATGTAATCCGCTACATCTACATCTTCATTGCGGATAGCTTCCGATAAAGCTTCGGCTTCCGCATCGTCGGCTGATTCAGTGCGCTCTTCTCGTTCTGTTTCTTCATCCTCTGCATTGAACTCATCACGCTCGTCGATATCATCCTGCTGCGCTTCTTCCTCGGCAATGTCGTCCGGACTCCCTTCTTCCAAAGCCGGATTAATCTCCAGTTCTTCCTTGATCCGTTGTTCCAAAGCAGCCGTCGGCACCTGCAACAGTTTCATCAATTGAATCTGTTGGGGCGATAGCTTTTGAAGTAGCTTCTGATGTAATCCTAATTTTTGCATACGATGCTACGAAAATAACGAATGTGGGTGTGAAAGGGGGGATTTTTAGGGTAAAAATCCCCAAAAAAAGGGTTGGATTAGGGCTAATGGTGGCAGAAATTGAAATTTGTTATTCATATCGTAGAAAATACTTCATATTTATTATCTTTAAGTAAATTTACTAAACTAAACTATTATGAAATTTACCCCCCCCCCAACTCAGACCACAAGTCTTAATTTCATTTTCTAAACAGGTATTTGGTTTAACTTATAAGGTATCAAAAGCCTTTATAGAATACAGAAAGTACTGCATTTATTATATCAACGATTTCATTCAAAGAATACTAATAAAAATTACCAGTGGTAAAGAAATACGAAATTACACCTCCCAATTTTGTGTTTTAATCATGTTGTTTCATTCTAATATCATTGCTCAAACTGTGGCTCCTTGTCCTCCATTCTCAGGAGCTAATTCAATAGATCTTTCTAATCAATTTGGAAGCGGATCCAATACATCTTCAAGCTTATTTGCCTATCAGAGTACTATAGGGTCATTTTTGAATGCAGGCATTACACCGCTTTCGAATAATTGGTGGAGAAACGATTTACCTCCTAGTTGGTTTCCGAATGCTTATGGGGGTAATACTACAAATATTCAGTTTACTGCACAAAACTATCCAAATCCGAATACAGGGAAAGAAATTCGTATTACCGGGGACTTTATTGTTGATCAAAGCATTGCTATACAGTATTCTGAAATTAAAATGGGCACTGGAGCAAGGATCATTATCAAGCCAGGTGCCTTGTTAGATTTAAAAACATGCTGGGTTCACTCTTGCGATGAAGCTTCCTCCATGTGGGAGGGTATTATTGTCGAATCCGGTGGATTTCTACGAATTACGGCATCTACACTTGTCGAAGATGGCATTACTGCCATCACTGCATTGAACAATTCTTTCATTGATATTTCAGTTTCGAATTTTAATAGAAATTATATAGGTATTAAACTGGATGGCCCGGTGGTGAATGGCACAGCAGTGAACACAACCGGAAATGGTGTAAATATCGAGCGTACAAGTTTTTCATGTGTTAATATTTCGATGTTGATTTTGGGTGGTTCAATCTTGACTTCGGGTGTGGTGAATCTTGCTGGACCCTATTTGCCTTTAACCCTCAAAGCGCCTTATTCCAACAAGCGAAGTTATATTGGTATTTTGGTAAATGGCATAGCTCAGAGTAATATGCCACATATTGGAAGGACTTATCAATCAAACGCAAAGAACCAGTTTGTCAATTTGACGACCGGGATAAAGGTTGAAAATTCCTTTGCACTTATATTAAATAGTCATTTCTATGATGTGAACCCTGATCCGGGTATTACAAATTCAAATGGCATTGCAATAGATATTAACGGGGTTTATTCGGGCGGGAGCCCTAATACAACACAATTTAATACTACCATTGGCGATGATATCCCTTCTACATTGTATGATCAATGTACCTTTTATAACGTTGTAGCCGGTGTAAGGGTACGAAATGCCAGCGATATAAGTATCTTTAATACATTTTTTGATAATCTGATCACAAGCCCGATCATTCTGGATAGAATAAGAGGAGGCAGGATTATGGTGAAAAATAATACAATCCGAAATTATACAACGAAAGGGCTTTCCATATTGAACTGTATCAACAATCTTCAATTGGAGGTACATGGAAATACCTTCGATTTGAGTTTAAACACAGGGTATTCGGGATTGAGTAAATTTGGTGAAACCGGTATTTATCTCATCAATACACCGATTGCCTATAGCGGTGCATTCATCAGTGAAAACACCTTTAGTAATCTTCGGCATGGCGTTTATTGTAATGGCGCAAGAACTTCCACTATCACAAGCAATACTGTTTCGTATAATCGCCCTTGGTCGGTTATGCAGAATAACCTGCATGCCGGTTTCTGGCTGGACAACACGGATAATGTGCGTATATACTTTAATCTCGTGGAGTATAATGCTACCAGAGCGGCACAGGTGCCCTCGGGTTCTTCCATTGCACAGGATCTTCGCGGACTTGTACTAAAAGCAACCACGAATACATTAGTTGCGTCTAATGTTTTTAGAAATACCGGCCGTCCTGTCAGGTGTGTGGATAATATTTTGAATACCTACTTTAACTGCAATGAATTCGATGGCTCCTTTGATGCCTGGCAGTTTCAGAATGTGGATTTATCTGTACAAGGCGGACCGTCTAAACCTACCGGCAATATATGGAAAAACTACCCGCGTGTAAACTCTTCCGCAATAAATAAAGTGGCAGGGTATATCAGTTTTCTTACCGACTACTATTACAGCCCGGTCACGGCCGGTGCAATAACGCAAATTCCGCTGCCGAACGGATGTTTTAATTTTGTGGAAAAAATAGCAACCGGGACAAGCCCCTGTCAGGATCAACAACTGGATGATAGTGGAGGAGATGTGCTGGATTTTGTGCTTGGTGATACAATAAATGTGTCGAACGATTCCCTTTTATCAGAAGAACGTCGACGCTGGACGGCCTATCTGTTAGCATCCGATTCCCTCCGTGCCTTGCCTGATTATCAGAACTGGTTTCAGCAAATGGAAGGTGCTGAGTCGCGTATTTATGCCAATCTGGTGGATTCGGCGTATGAACGGTCACTGATTGTTGAAGACTTACGGCAACTGAGTGGATTTAAGTCACCGGAGTTCCAATACAAACGTGATTTGTTTTTACATGCCCTTGTCAACCAGCTCTCGGAAGAGGATGAAGATGAATCATACGATACCTTGCAACTTGAAACCCTGGCGAATACTCCGGCATGGTCAGGCACCAGTGCAGTTTTTCTTGCAAGAGCAATATTATCAGAGGAGGTAGATGACGAGGATCTGGGATTAAGACTTTTACAATATGCAAATCAGAAAAACCCTTGTTCAATAACAGTTATAATAGAGCATCAGGATTTAAAAATTGTTACTACCGATGCCTATATCGTAGAGTTGTATTCAGCCGATGGGCGATTAATGTCAAGGACTTCTCTCACTGGCGATAAGTTAATCTCCTTATCCGATTATGATCAAATTGGATTTTACAGGGCTTATTCAGCAAATTGCACTACCACCGGTAAATGGATACTTGTACGATGAGAGCGACCATCATTTTGTTTTGGCTGATGATTTCATCTTCGCTTAACGCCCAGTTCACCAATTGGAACTGGGCGTTTGGGGATAGTTGTGGGATGCGGTTTAATAGTACCGGTATTGATTCTAATTATATCACGGCCGTAAATTCAAGAGGGACGTGTGCCAGTATATCAGATGCCGGAGGTAATATGTTGTTTTATGCTAGTTCTCCTGAGCCAAATGTATTTCTAAGTCCTAATTTATTTATGGGAGTCATTTTCAACCGGAATCACCAGGTGATGCAAAACGGATTGTACATTACCGGTTCTGCATGGTACAATGAAATGGTAATACTACCAGATCCGGGAAATGGGAATGAATTCTATGTATTCACTGCCGGAATTACTTCATCCATCAACCCCGGGCTACGCTATACAAAAGTGGATGTAAGCCAGAACGGAGGCTTAGGTACAGTGACACAAAAAAACGTGATGCTGGATCCCATGCAAATCAATGACGGAATCATAGCCGTGAAACACGGAAATGGGCGCGATTGGTGGTTGATTTACAAACATGGTTTTCCTCAAAATGATTCGATGTGCAGAGTGTTAGTATCACCCAATGGAGTCTCATTGCAACCGGTTCAGCAAATCGGTACTTTCATGGAGTCGAGCGCATATCGCATGTCGATCAATCCGGCAGGGGACCTGATTGCAGGTGTTACGGTAAGGGGCGTTATAGAGCTATTTGATTTTGACCGCTGCACAGGTTTGTTAAGCAATCATCGATATCTCAAAAATAATTTAGGAACAAATGATGAGAAAGAACGATTCTGGAGTGTGGAATTTAGTAGTAGCAGTCGCTATTTATATGTCGCCACTGCAGATTGGACCAGCTATCTCTACCAATTTGATCTGCAAAATGCTAACCCCTGGGCTTCGCGTGTATTACTGGATTCCATTGATGTTCCACTTGCACCCGCCAGTACTATTCGCCGGGGACCGGATAACCGAATCTATCGTGCCATCGCCTGGAACAACGGTTTATCATATAACTACCCATATCCCGATTCCGCCTGGAATATATACAACACCCACCTGAGTGTCATCAACCATCCGGACAGTGCCGGTTTAGCATGCGATTACCAGCCTTTCAGTGTGTATTTGCCCGGCTGCAGAACATATCTGGGTCTGCCCAACAATCCGGATTATACCTTGGGTCCGCTGGCAGGAAGTCCCTGCGATACCTTAGCCATTGGCGTAGAAGAATTGCAAGAGGAGATCGTTCGCATCATTCCTAACCCTGCAACTACAGAAATAAAACTTGAGTCTTCATCTGGTAACATCCGGGACGGCACCCTCTATCGCATCAACGACATCACCGGCCGAACGAAGTTAACTGGCTATCTCCTAGGTGAAACCTCTACAATAAATGTCCAGTCCTTAGTCCCCGGAGTTTATCTGTTGGAAATGTACTCAGAAAAGGGTAACTCAATGGCCAGGTTTGTCAAGATGGAATAATTCATCAAAACTCCGCATTCTTCGGCGTGCGTGGGAATGGAATTACGTCGCGGATGTTGTTCATGCCGGTTACAAAAAGTACCAGTCGTTCGAAGCCGAGTCCAAATCCGGCGTGTGGGCACGATCCGAATTTACGTGTTTCGAGATACCACCAGAGACTCTCCTCGTGGATGCCCATTTCTTTTACGCGTGCATAAAGTTTGTCGTAGTTGTCTTCACGCTGTGATCCGCCAATGATCTCTCCGATCCAAGGAAACAAAACATCCATCGCACGCACAGTTTTTCCGTCGTCGTTTTGTTTCATGTAAAACGCTTTGATGTGCTTTGGATAATCGGTGAGAATAACCGGACCTTTGAAATGTTCTACGAGATAGTTTTCGTGCTCTTTCTGCAGATCTGTTCCCCATTCAACCTTGAATTCAAATTTGTTGTTGAGCGGAATCAAAATATCTACTGCAGCCGTGTAGGATAATCGGGTGAATGGCTTTTCAACTACCGATTGCAATCGCGCGAGAAGCTCTTTGTCATACATGTTGTTGAGGAACTCGAGATCGTCGTGGCAGTTGTCAAGCGCGTATTTTACGAGGTATTTCAACATGTCTTCAGCAAGATCCATGTTGTCTTCGATTTCGTAAAAAGCCATCTCCGGTTCGATCATCCAGAACTCAGCAAGATGTCGCGGTGTATTGGAGTTTTCAGCGCGGAAAGTCGGTCCAAACGTGTAGATCTTTCCGAGTGCCAGCGCACCAAGCTCTCCTTCCAGCTGTCCGGATACTGTCAGGTTGGTTTCTTTACCGAAGAAGTCCTGGCTGTAGTCAATGCCTCCGTCTTCTGTACGCGGTGGATTTTTCAAATCAAAATTGGTGACATGGAACATCTCTCCGGCTCCTTCAGCATCCGAACCGGTAATGATGGGAGAGTGGAGATAGTAAAATCCACGATCGTTGAAATATTTATGAATCGCATAAGCCATGTTGTGACGGATGCGCAGTACTGCACCGAATGTATTAGTGCGCGGACGCAAATGCGCGATCTCCCTCAGAAACTCGAGGGTATGACCTTTCTTCTGCAAAGGATAAGTTTCCGGATCAGCTTCTCCGTAAACAAGCAATTCGTTTACCTGCATCTCTGTGGCCTGTCCCGATCCTGCAGAAGCAACAATGGTCCCTTTTGCACGGATACAGGCACCGGTGCTGATACGCTTCAAAAGATCCTCATCGAAATTATTCGGATCGACCACCAACTGCAGATTATGGATAGTACTGCCATCGTTCAGGGCGATGAAAGCCACGTTTTTATTGCCGCGCTTGGTGCGAACCCATCCTTTTGCGATGGCCGTGTTGCCGATAGATGCAGCGTTGAGAAGCTCTTTAACTGATGTATGTTCCATATTACTAATATGCTGATTCCTAACTGTTTTTAACCGTGTTGTCTGTGGATTCACGGCGGGCAAATGTAGGGCTTAATTTGCTCTTGATAAAATTGGATTTGAATAATGATGATTTACGACTTAAAAGTGATTTAAAATTCAAGTTGATCTTAGCATTGCGTTAACTTCTTTGATAATTGAATCTTTCACTTCATCCCAACTGATTGGATTCTTCATCCATTGAATTTCCGGGTCATTTTCTGCATCATTGAAAAATATTAAGCTTCGGGTGGCCATAAGTGTGTTGCCATCAGTAAACCGTGTAGAATAAAATTCAAAAATCTGGTTTAAAGTAAACGTCTTTAGTAAACAATATAAGTCAATAAAATCCCTCCTTCTTCCTCTGCCTGTTATAGCATGAATTTTCATGGCTGCAATATCTTTCAAGCCTGTTAGTTTAATGGTATCGATCAATAGAGGTGGTTCTATGTTTTTATAATTGTGTCGAACAAAATCTACCTTAATCCCATCTATGAAAAGTACTAATATTCTCTTAGATTGTGATGTTACCTGAATTTTGCCAATACCGTTTAATGCTTCAAGTATTTGCTCGTTTGGAATAAATGAATCTGAAAAAAAATCCAGGTCGTAAGAAATTCTATGACCAATTTGTAACGAAAGAGACGTGCCTCCCGCAAGTTGAAAATTAGAAAGTTCCGGTAATGCAGAAATTTTTTGCAAAAGCTGGAATGTCTGCTCAGCTACTGTCTCTCTGTATAACATCTAAAGCTGTTTAAAGGTATGTCCAATGTGCAACTTAAAAAATGCAGTGTTTTAATATCTAAATCCCTTTCATTTTGCATTTCAAATCCTATCCGCTCTTTTCCATAAAAGGCGATCACCTGCTTCCATTCATCCAGGGTCCCGAATTGTACAACCCTGGCGATAATATATCTTGCATGTGTCTCATAATCAAGATTATGCGGATTGGTATCCCAGAATAAAGAAGGGTTGAGATTCATCTTCCAAAAATAATCCGAATTTGGTAATGTGACAGGAAAATCTGCCGTAATCATTAATTGTGGCCATTTTTCATTCATTTATCTCCCTGTTTACCATAGAAAGACCTCTGAATTAAACTTTCTTCCTAAATCTTTGTTAATTCCGTTAGACGGAAGTACCATCAATAATCAAATTCCCGTTCCCTTACAATTCCTTAACTTTGCCCCTTCAGCCTATGCCCATGCAACAGGTACAAGCAGGTCCACTGCTCGATAAAATCCGGATCCCAGCCGATCTGCGTAAACTCAACGAAGACCAATTAAAACAGGTCACGGATGAGTTGCGTCAGTATATCATTGATATCGTGTCGGTTAACGGCGGTCACTTTGGTGCCAGTCTGGGCGTAGTAGAAATGACGGTGGCTTTGCACTACGTCTTCAATACACCAGTTGATCAGCTGGTATGGGATGTGGGTCACCAGGCTTATGGACATAAAATCCTGACCGGACGCCGTGATGTTTTTCATACAAACCGCATCTATCAGGGTATTTCCGGTTTCCCAAAGCGTTCAGAGAGTGAATACGATAGTTTCGGTGTAGGACATAGTTCTACGTCTATCTCTGCTGCATTGGGGATGGCGGTTGCTTCCCGATTGAAGGGCGATAAAAAACGTCAGCATATTGCAGTGATTGGGGATGGTGCCATGACTGCTGGTCTCGCATTCGAAGGACTCAATCATGGTGGAGTAGAAGATTCTAACCTTCTTGTAATCCTCAATGATAACTGCATGAGCATCGACCCCAATGTGGGTGCACTCAAAGAATATCTCACTGATATCACCACGTCCGGAACGTACAATCGTATGAAGGACGAAGTGTGGAAGATGCTCGGTGTGATTTCTAAGTTTGGACCGAATGCACAGGCGATTGCACAGAAGGTAGAAGGCGCGGTGAAGAGTGCATTGCTCAAGCAGAGTAATATGTTTGAGTCGCTCAAGTTCCGTTATTTCGGACCTATCGACGGGCATGATGTCAACCACATGGTGAAAGTGCTCAATGATCTGAAAAAGATTCCGGGACCGAAAATCCTGCATTGCCTCACTGTGAAAGGAAAAGGGTATGATCTCGCTGAAAAGGATCAGACCAAATGGCACGCGCCCGGTTTGTTTGATAAAGTTACCGGTGAAATTGTGAAGCCGGTTATTGAGAAACCTCAACCTCCAAAATACCAGGATGTTTTCGGACATACCATCGTGGAACTTGCGGAGATGAATAATAAAATTGTCGGAATCACTCCGGCAATGCCCTCCGGATGTTCGTTAAATATCATGATGAAAGCCATGCCTGATCGTGCATTCGACGTCGGTATTGCTGAGCAACATGCTGTGACGTTCTCCGCAGGTCTCGCTACACAGGGAATGATTCCTTTTTGCAACATCTACAGCAGCTTTATGCAGCGCGCCTATGATCAGGTGGTGCATGATGTAGCATTGCAGAACCTCCACGTTATTTTCTGCCTCGACAGAGGTGGTTTAGCAGGAGCAGATGGTCCAACCCATCACGGAGCATTTGATCTTGCATTCTTCCGTTGCATTCCGAACATGGTTGTTTCCGCACCAATGAACGAACAGGAGTTGCGCAATCTGATGTACACTGCTACTCATCCCGGCATGGGACCATTCTCTATTCGTTATCCGCGAGGAAATGGTGTCATGGTTGATTGGAAAAAGCCTTTCGAAGCCATTCCGGTAGGCAAGGGACGTAAAATCCGTGGAGGAGAAAAAGTAGCCATCCTCACTATCGGTCATCCCGGAAATTTTGCGGTGGAAGCTTGTGATAAACTGGCGGAAGAAGGACTCTATCCTGCGCACTACGACATGCGATTTGTAAAGCCACTTGATGCTGCATTGTTGCACGAGATCTTCTCTGAATTCAAAAATATCATCACTGTAGAAGATGGTTGTATTCAAGGCGGATTCGGAAGCGCTGTCGCAGAATTTATGATCGACAATCACTATCAGGCGCAGATCACCCGTCTCGGAATTCCTGATAAATGGATCGAACACGGCGAGCAGAAAGAGTTGTACAGAGAATGCAATTTTGACGCGCAAGCCATAATGGAAGCCGTGAGAGTGATGCAGGATGCCCCGCTCATCGTCAAATAGCAGTGGACTTGTAGAATTGTTTGAAACATTCTACTGTTTTCATTTAAATCTATCCGTGTAAATCCGGCAAATCCTATTTATCCGTGTTCCCACTCGGTACGTAAAACACTATCCGTGAATTCCGCTTGTGGATATTTGGTTTTAAGATGAAATAAACAGAAGCGGAACCGCCTTATCCGTGTTCCCTCTTGATGCGTAAGGCCTAACCATTCGTAACCACCTCTTCCACCACTGCTGCAAAATGTTTCGCTTCGAGATCTGCAATGATGTGAGCGATATCCTGAGCCGTCGCGCCGGGAGATAATCCCACTGCGAACTGAGCGATTACTGCACCTTCATCATAATGTTCATTCACATAGTGAACGGTGATGCCTGTCTCTTTTTCGCCTGCTGCTGCCACTGCCTCGTGTACGTGCATACCATGCATACCCTTGCCTCCGAATTTCGGTAACAAAGCCGGATGCAGGTTAATGATCTTTTTCGGATAGGCGTCAACGATAGCTTTTGGAATTAAGCGCAGGTATCCGGCCAGCACAATAAACGTCACTCCTTCCTCGCGTAATAACTCGAGAAAACGATCAGGATGTGTACGAAGCTCCTTATTGAGGTGTATTGCCGGGATGTTGTGCGCCCGGGCTATGTCGTAAACCCCAGCCGTTTCGCGGTCGCATGCTATGAGGCGTATGCGTGCGGATGGGTGATGGCTGAAGTGTTTGCAAAGACGATCCGCGTTGCTTCCCTTTCCCGATGCGAGTATGGCGATCTGCTCCATGATGCAAAGCAAAGAAGGATGCTGACAATTCCAAAATCTGTTTCGTGAGTTTTTTCATTATTTATGAGGCTGTTGATTTATTTGAGTGATAATTGGTGAATTTCAGAGTGATTCTGCTGGATTCAGAAACCAATGGCGGCTTTCAGCACCGTGACCATCGGAACATTGTGTTGTACCAACTGTGAAGCTGCATTGATTTCAGGTATATCTGCTTTGGCCCGCGGACCAACCAGCATGAAGATGACTGCAATCAGGATCAGCACTGCGATAAAGAGCCGCTTGGGATCCTGTCCGTGATTTTTCTTTTGCTTATTCATGTGTTTTTCTAATGATGAATACAAGATACAGGCAGGTAACGGCCCGCATGTACGAAATCGAGGTGATTGACCCGCTCTGCTCGGTGAAACTGCGTTTTAGTTAGGTAAAATCGCTCTTTATTGGAGTCACCTGTTCTGTTCAAAGTGGTAATACGGCCGAGTCAAGCTACTCGCAGGGAAGTAGTTGGTGTAACAATTAATGGCCGTAAGTAATTGGAAAATAGATATTTACACCATTTTTAGAGAAAATCTACATCTTGTAACGGGTTGATCTGCCAAAAAATACGGCTAACGTTCTATCTATACTAAATTTTTATATTTTAGTCCTAACCAAAAACCAGCCTCATGGTAAAGCCTATCAAAAATGAAAAATGGAAAGTGATCAACTTCAGTAAGGGCGTTTTTCGCTGTGACTATGCCGTTTCTGATCACGGACGTTTAGTTAGTTTCACGGAAAGCATTCAGGATGGAAATCTCCTTAAAGGGACGCTGATGGGAGGCTATCCTACACTTAAACTCAAGCCGGAAGGAAAGAACATGACGCTCTTTATTCACCGTCTGGTAGCAGAAGCCTTCCTCGAGAAAAGAAGTACGAAGAGTGAATTCGTAATTCATTTGAATTACAACAAAGAAGACAATCAGGTGAAAAATCTTCGTTGGGCTACCAAGGAGGAGATGGAAAAGCATCAGCAGAAAAGTCCTGCTGTTATTGCATATCGTTCCATCAACCGTAAAAAAGGACATAAACTCACGGATACAACTGTGAAGAAGATCAAACAAATGATCGACGATAAAAAGCGTGTCCGTACCATGAAACAGATCGCAGATCACTTCGGGATTTCCGAAATGCAGCTGTACCGCATTAAGAGCGGAGAAAACTGGGGACATGTGAAACCATAAAAAGAAAGCCGGCAACTTTGCCGGCTTTCTTTTTATGGCAGGTACAGGTATAGACAAAAAAACAGGTGTCCTTATCGGATATTCCGCTGTTTTCGCTCCGTAGCGCTAATGTTAAATTTATGGCTTCTGACGTTAATTAAACAGAATATACTACTTGGGGTAATTTGTAACTAATTTAAAATTAGCAATTTAATCTGGTTGTATGGTGTTTTTTATCGTTCGGGCCTGGGAGGTGGTTTTCTAAGGCGTCCTAATGGTTTGATAACCAATCTCCCTATTTTATCTCCCTGTTTATTAACACTATTTCGGCTTGATTATCAATTCCATACAATTAACCTTGCTGCAATTCCAATATTTATTACTTTTGCCCCCTGTCTAAACCAATTCAAGAAACAATGTCTGACATTGCTACACGTGTAAAAGCCATTATCGTTGACAAATTAGGAGTTGACGAAAGCGAAATCACTAACGAATCAAGCTTCACAAACGATCTTGGTGCTGACTCCCTGGATACAGTGGAGCTCATTATGGAATTTGAAAAAGAATTCAACATTGCAATTCCTGATGATCAGGCGGAAAAGATCTCTACAGTAGGTCAGGCCGTTGATTACATTCAGGCGAACGTTAAATAATCAGTTCCTTTCTTAACAGGCGTGCATGCAGCTAAGACGCGTAGTCATCACAGGTTTAGGGGCACAAACCCCGCTGGGTAACAACGTTGCGGACTACTGGGCCGGGCTTTTGGCCGGTAAAAGTGGAGCCGCTCCTATTACTCTCTTCGATGCTTCGAAGTTTAAAACACGTTTCGCCTGCGAAGTGAAAAACTTTGATCCGGGTGTATACCTGGATCGCAAGGAAGCCCGGAAGCTCGATCGTTTCTCTCAGTTGGCTATTGCAGCCTGTGAGGAAGCGGTAAACGATGCCGGGCTTCTTACTTCTAAACCCGATCCTGATCGTACCGGAGTTATCTGGGGTTCCGGAATCGGTGGATTGAGAACATTTCTGGATGAGGTGATGGGCTATGCCCGTGGAGATGGTACTCCTCGCTTCAATCCGTTCTTTATTCCTAAAATGATTGCCGATATCGCTGCCGGTCATATTTCTATGCGGTATGGTTTCCGTGGCCCCAATTTCTGTACTGTTTCAGCTTGTGCTTCTTCTACCAATGCGTTGATCGATGCATTCAACTATATCCGTTTGGGTATGGCGGATGTGATCCTGAGCGGTGGTTCAGAGGCTGCTGTGAATGAGGCGGGAATCGGTGGTTTCGGTGCTATGCATGCACTTTCTGAGCGCAATGATGATCCGGAAACTGCTTCTCGTCCGTTCGATCTTGATCGTGATGGATTTGTGTTGGGAGAAGGTTCTGGTTGTCTGGTGCTGGAAGAGTTGGAGCATGCCCTGAAGCGTGGTGCTAAAATCTATGCTGAAGTGGCAGGTGGTGGAATGACTGCCGATGCTTATCACCTGACTGCAACTCATCCTGAAGGCCTCGGAGCATTCAATGTAATGCGCAATGCCCTGAAGGATGCTGAGCTGGTGACCGGAGATATCGATTATATCAACGTGCATGGTACTTCTACGCCTGTTGGTGACCCGAGTGAAGCTAAAGCGATTGGTAAACTTTTCGGTGAAGATGCCTATCGGTTGAATATCAGTTCTACCAAATCAATGACCGGTCACTTATTGGGTGCTGCCGGTGCTATTGAAGCAATCGCTACGGTGATGGCAGTGGTGAATGATACTATTCCGCCAACTATCAACCATTTTACCGATGATCCGGCTTTCGATCCAAAACTGAACTTTACTTTCAATAAACCACAGTATCGTACCGTGGATGCTGCTTTGAGTAATACGTTCGGATTTGGTGGACACAATGCTTCCGTTATCGTTAAAAAGTATAAAGCCTGAGGTTTGGCCCTTCGCACCCTGATCCGACTCCTTTTTAAGGCGGACGCACAGGAGAAATCTTTTATCCGTTCCCTGCACAGCCTTTTGGGATTTTATCCCGGGAATCTCTCATTGTATAAACTGGCGTTTAGTCACCGGAGTCTGGCTCTGGAAACTGCTTCCGGTAACCGGCTGAGCAATGAGCGTCTCGAATACCTGGGCGACGCCGTATTGGGTGCAGTGGTGGCGGATCTGCTGTTTAAAAAATATCCCTACAAGGATGAAGGCTTCCTAACGGAGATGCGTAGCCGAATAGTGAGTCGGGAGAATCTGAAAAGTCTGGCAGTGAAAATCGGTATAGATGAAATGCTGCAGAAAGATGCAGGTCCGGGAAGTTATCGGAGTATGTACGGTGATGCGTTCGAAGCATTCATCGGCGCAATTTATCTGGATAAAGGGTACGACCGTACGCAACGGTATATTCTAAGTCGTATCATCCGGCCGCATGTGGATCTTTCGGAAATTGAAAGTACAGAGAAGAATTTTAAGAGTCTTATTTTGAATTACGGACAAAAGGAAAAACAGAATGTAGTTTTTGAAACAGTGAGTGAAGATGCCAAGTCCAGACTGATTACCATTCGCCTGCTGATCAACGGCGAAGAAAAAGCAACTGCTACCGATTATGTGAAGAAAAAGGCAGAGCAGGTGGCGGCAGAAAGAGTCTGCAAAGAATTAGGTTTGTTGTAAACCTTCGTCTTTTTTTATTGCACGTTCATCCACTTTTCAATCTGTGCACCACATTGAATAAAATACAAACCATTCGGAATTTCTTCTGTGTTGATTCGGATTTCATTCGTCAGTGGACCCATTTCAACTTGTTTGATGATTCGTCCCTGTTGATCGGTGATGGTCAGTATTTGAGATTGAACTGGTGTGGGCGAAGTTCGTTTTATGTTTACAATTCCAGCTGATGGATTTGGGTAAATCATGAATGCAGTTTCATTGGAATGCTCTTCAATATTGACCGGTACAATACAGTTCGAATTTGTGTAATGAATGTAGAGACTGGTAAAGGAGTTGACATCAGTGCTTACAATTGCATATCCTCCCTGTGGCATCGATAGAATATTAGGGTCGATGATGTTCAGATATCCCGGCGGTACAATGCCAATTCCTCCCGGGTTGCATAATTCGTTTCCTGCAGTATCAATTACCGTTGTGCGGATTTCGTAGTTGGTATTGTATTGTGTCCAGAATACATGAAGACCATCTTCTTCGCAGATCAGTTTTGGGAAAATATAATTCGTTTGGTAACCGGTGTCAATGCCTGCAGGTTGACTCCATGCGATGCTTCCGTTCGGGAGGATCATCTGCGCATAACATTGATGTGCGTTGACAAGTTTGCGATCCCGCCAGGCGACATACGTATTTCCTGCTGAGTCAACGTCCATGTCGGGTCGGTCTTGTAAGTCGGTGGTGTCAATTACAGTTATAGGTGATGCGCCCCAGACTTTGATGCCATTACTGCCTATTTTGCTCAGATAGATACCTGTATTGAGGGAATTGCC
>Ga0075163_10006651_pt1 | contig 15333 bp, 13 predicted proteins | sample JI1023141ADNA_FD_71478 | JGI IMG/M metagenome (GOLD analysis project Ga0075163, IMG submission 71478) | Wastewater effluent complex algal communities from Wisconsin, to seasonally profile nutrient transformation and Carbon sequestration -... | ecosystem: Engineered > WWTP > Effluent > Algae... | reverse complement strand
CGGACGCCATTGGTGCGGGCGGTCGGGAAGCGGTGGTTGATTCGTTTCGGGGATCTGCGGAGCGGTGATTCGGAATTGCGGGGCTGGGTTGCGGAGGTCACGCCGGCGAAGGAGGGGACCACGACGGTCTCGGGCTCGGGTCCTGCGAAGATTGTCGACGGGCTGGTCGGCACGGGAGAGGCGAGGGACGACAAACCGCGGCAGCCCGCGCCGACCGAGGAGCTTCGAGCGGCCGGCGCGTCGCCGGCGGAGAATGGAGTTTCCGGGGACCCCGAGGGGGAGCGGCGGGATCTGGTCGCGCATTGGCTACGCGCGCGCCAGGAACAGCGTCTTCGCTTCCCGCAGGAGCGTCTCAGGCGCGTCACGATGGCCAGCCTTCCAGACGAGGAGTCTGCGAGTCGCTGGCAGCCCAGGAAAAGGATGCGTGATCCGCCGTGAATGCCGTGGGGTCGAGGGGCGCTCCAGGCCGCGACGCTGTTGCCGCGTGTCGTGGCCCGCACCGGACACCACGCGAGGGCCGCATCCGGAGCGACCAGGGTCAGCGGCCAGGGCAGACGCGATTCTTGAGTCAATGACCCGGGAATGCCGCGGGGGCAGTTGCCGACAGTTGTGAGCGAATCCGCGCCGTGCGATCCTGGCCGTGCCGGGTTGCCGGGCCTGGATTTCGATGAGCCACCGTCGCAGAAGACTCAGCTTGATTCGCCAATTGAATGGCTTTCCGGCCGCCGATGACCCCGATTTGCCAGCCCCGGTATTTCAGCAGCACCGCAGCGATGTTCTCGTGCCCCATCTCGACGGGGGGCTGGTACGCCACGATTGGGCGCCTCGAGTTCGGATACGATTGTCATGCGCCGCCGGCGATGACGGGCAGGCGCACGCGGGGGAGGCTGGCGTAGAGCGCGGAGACCTCGCTGTGCGGCTTTGGGATGAACGCGCTGCCGTCGTAGTCGCCGTGGTCGGGCCAGCCGACCAGGCCGCACTCGAGCGCGTTGCCGAGGCGGGCGGTGCAGTGGCAGGTGTTGCGGCGATGGATGTGCTCGCAGCGGGCTCCGAGGTAGTCGTCGAGCTCGCGCCGCGCCCGTCCCTCGGCGACGCAGACCGCCTCGAGCGTGGAGTTGCAGAGCTGCGCGCAGCTCTCGGGGAGATGCCCGAGCACGTGGCGAAGAATGAACACGGCGCGCCGCAGGGGGCTGAGGCCCCGCAACGCGGTGAGCAGGCAGCGGCGTTGCAATTCCCAGAAGAGGATGTTGAGCCGCCGTGGGTCCCCGTTGACGAGGGGGTGGTTCAGGCCGACCGGGATCGTGAAATTGGTGCGGAGTTTGTCGTCGAGGTCGGCGAAGTGGTCGACGCGGGAGGGCTTCTCGGCCGCGATCAGGCGCGCGATCAGGGCCTGCAGCGCGCTGGGCTGCGGGTCGGGCTCGTCGAGGGTGGCGCGGAGGTGCTCGAGGGCGGCGTCGCGTGAGCCGAGCATCCACACGGCGAAGATGAAGAGCGACTCGGTCTGCGGGGTGATTGTCATCATGGGTCCGGAGGCGAAGGCTGGCGAAGGTCGAGCGTGACGGCGAAGTGGTCCGTTTGCTTGGCGTGCGGGAACTTGAGTCCGTGGAGCGCGTCGCGGATGCAGCGGTGCGTCGAATTGCCCGCGGCGAAGGGCATGCCGTTGAGCTTCATCAGGGTCCCATCGCCCTGAGCGATGGCCAGATCGAGCACGAGCATCGACGGACGACATTTCCGGAGCACGTCGTGCCGGGTCGACAGCCGCGTCCGGACGGTTGCCTCGGTGAGCGCGACAAGCTGCTTGCTCGCGGGCTTTGATGGCGTGGCCGCTGCGGAGTCTCGCTGCTCGGGCGCCAGTGACGGCGTCGGCGGCTGGAGCGTGGGTGTTGCGGGCGCTGGCGCGGCAGCCGCTGGGGCCGCGACCTCGGGGATATCTGGCGGCGGGATTCTGGTCTCGGGGTGGAGCGGCGGCGCGGCGGCCGTCGCCTCCGGGATGCCCGGCGGGCCAGGGGATGTCACGTCGCCCTGGGGCGGGACGGCCTGGACGGGGTCGAGCGCTGGTTCGGGCCGCGACATGAGCAGGACCGTGATCGCCGCCGTGGTGGCCAACGTGCCGCCGACCATAAACGCGGAACGTCGACGATCGCGCCCGCGCATCAGGGTCGTTCGCGCGACCTCCAGGGCGCCGACCAGGTCGGTCATGCTGCGTGGCCGATCGCTCGGCTCGTGCGAGGTCCCGCCCCGCAGGAGCTCGACCACGGGACCCAGCGAGGCCGGGAAGTTGCCGCGCACGACCTTGCGCTCGGTGTAGGTCGTGCGGTCGATCAGCGGCCAGCCGGTCAGCATCTCGTAGAGCACCACACACACCGAGTAAACGTCGCTGCGTGGGCCGGCGCCGGACTCCTGCGACATGACCTCGGGAGCTGTGTATCCGGGGGTGCCGACCACCTCGTAGTCGCCAGTGTTGTAGCGCTCGTCCGGCGGGGTGCCCGGGAACATGACATTGCGCTGGTGAAAGCGGGGCATCAGCAGGCACGCGCCGAAGTCGAGCAGGTGCACGCGGTCGCCGTGGCCGAGGATGATGTTGTCGGGCTTCACGTCGCGGTGGATCACGCCGACCTCATGCGCGGCGCACAGGATCTTGCCGAGCTCGATCGCAAGGCCGAGCGCGCGCGCCGGCTCCATGCGACCGTCCTTCAGGGCGGCCGCGAGGGATACGCCGGTGACGATCTCCATCGTGAAGTAGGGGCGCGGCGTTAGGCCGCCCTCCAGCAATTTTGGCACGCCGATATGCTCGATCGCCGCGAGCGCTCGCCCCTCGCGGCGAAACCTGGCCTCGAGGTTCTTGTTGCCGGCGTAGCGGGGCTGGATCGTCTTGAGCGCGACGCGGCGCTGGTGCTCGGTGTCGAAGACCAGCTGCACGCGGCCCATACCGCCCTCGCCCAGCTCACTGCACACGATGTAGCGCTCGGCGAAGCGTGGCGCCTCGCCTGGCTCGGGGGCGGATGGATCAGTCAGGGCGCGCCCGACGTAGGCGCGACGCACGGCCTCGGAGACGCGGACGGGGATGGCGTCCTGGACCTCCCGGAGGGCGCCGTGGAAGTGGTCCATCGTCGTGCTGCCTTCCGCGGAGAGGGCGGCCTTGATGGCCCGCGCGAGGGCCGGGGGCACGGCCTCGCGGGCGAGGTTGGCGTTCACGTCGGGCGCCTCGCCGGTGAGCAGCTCCGCGAGGGTCAGCGCGAGCGCGTAGATATCGCGGCGCGGGCCCTCCTCGCCGCGCCAGTAGGGCACCGTGCCGTGCACGGCGTCGCCACGGGTCGCCCGACGGGCCCCGGGCGGGGCGTTGCCCGGCGCCGCGAGCTCGGACCCACGTCCCAGCTGGGCGAGGCCGAAATCAATGACTTTGACAAAGATGTCACCGCCGGAGTGGCGGACGAGCATCATATTCGAGGGCTTGATGTCGCGGTGGATCACACCGGCCGCGTGGACGTGGGCGAGCGCGGCCGAGACTTGCAGGCCGATCTGAAGGACCACGGCGGCGGGGAGCGGCCCACGGCGGCGCAGGACGCAGAGGTCGAGGCCGTCGATGTATTCGGTGACGAGGAAGCGCGGACCCTCCTCGGGATCCTGGCGGTCGATGATGCGGGCGATGTGCTCGTGCGAGAGCGCGGCGAGGACGTGGGCCTCGCGGCGGAAACGGTCGACGGGGTCACTCGGCAGGTCGCCGCGCATGATCTTGATGGCGACGCGTGTCCCGAGGGTCGCGTCGTGAGCCTCGTGGATCGTCGACATTCCGCCGTCGCCGATCTGGCGGTGGAGCCGGTAGCGGCCGGCGAACAGGGAGCCGGCGTAGTCGGCCGCCTCTCGGGGTGGAGGGGTGTTGACGGTCCAACCCGCGAGCTTTCCCGAGACCGGCGTCGTCATGACACGAGCGTGCCGGCCTGGGCCTGGTACGTCAACCGGCACGCCGACGGAGGTCAGATGCCAGGGTCACACTCTATAGTAGTAGCGTGTTCGCAGGGCCTCCCTGAAAGTTCGCAGATCGGTTCGCGGGCGACGGGTGTATCATCGGCGCGATGATCCTCCGCACCTTGATCGTGTTGGCGGCGATGCAGGGGGTCCCCACGCCTGGCGAAGATGTGCTCGGCGAGCTCGTCGGGCAGGTGATGAAGCTGCGGGCCGCCGGCCAGCACGCCGCTGCGGCGCAGCTGGCTGCTGCGGGTGCAGCTCGCGGCGACCTGGCCGCGGCGGATCGAGTGATGCTCGGCGGGCTCGCGGGAGAGGGGTTTCAGGTGTCGTTTGCGGCCGGTGGTGCGGTGGCCGATCTGTGCGGCCTGGTGGCGGTGATGCGGCTCGTCGCGCCGCTGGATGCGGATGCGGGCGGGCAGCAAGAGCTGGCGGCTGCGATCGCGGCCGAGGAGAGGCTCGCGGAGATCGCGGGGCCCGGGTGGCGTGCAGTCTGCGAGCCGAATGGTGCGACCGCGGGGACCGCGAACGCGTCGGATCGTCACGCGGGGGCCGACCGAACGACCGCGCCGGCGACGAGCCGGGCGCCCGCCGCTGTGCGCTCACTCGACTGGAGTCGGCCGGAAGATCCTCGTGACCGCCGGCGGCTCCGCGCGGGCGTGGGGACCATCGTACCCGGCCTGATGCTCGTCGCGCCTCTGGCCGGCGTACTGGCCTACCGGGCCGACGGAGAGGACGAGCTTCGGGCCCTCCGCGCGGGCCGGGAGGGGCGGTCCCCGACCGCTCAGGAGGAGCAGCAGGCGAGCAATCTGCAAAGTCGCTACCAGGCGACGACGATCGGCGCTGCCGTCATCGGGGTCACGAGCGCTGCGCTGGTCGTCAGCGGGGTCGCGCTGCTGGCGACCAGCCGCCGCCAGCAAACCCGGGTGTCGGTCGCTCCGTGGGGGGCTCGTGGCGTCGGTGGCCTGATGCTCACGGGGAGATTCTGAGATGCGCGAATTCGCAAAAGCTGGCACCATGGCACGGATGCCTCGCCTGTCCCTCGCCGCGGTGCCCCTGCTCGTGGGCTGTACGTCGCCAGAATACCAGGCCTGGCAGGAGGAGAACGCGAAGTACGCGAGCTCAGGCAGGACCAGCGGCGATGTGGTGACGACCGGCGAGCTGCCCGCAGGGAGCACAGGCGACGACGATGCCGCGACGGGTTCGGCGGGCCCGGGCACAGCGAGCGCGGGCGACACGACGGCTTCCGTGGACGAGAACTCCGGGGACGCGAGCGCCGCGGGCGACACCACTGCGGAGCCGGTCGACCCCTCCATCGGTGACGCCGAGAAGCCGGAGATCGTGGCGGTGGAGCTGCCCGCGAACGTCTACGCCGCCGGGCCGGTCCCTCTGACAGTGCAGGCATTACGCACCGGCGCCGTGCTGGTCCGCTTGGATGGCGTGGATGCGGGCGAGCTTCTCGTGGCGGGAGAGGGCCTGTTCACCGGCGAGTTGGCGGTGCACGGCGCGATGGACAACGGCCCGCATGAGGTCGAGATCGTCGCCCGGCAGGGAAACTACGAGGACAGCCGCATCACCGAGTACGACGTGTCAACGCCCGCGCCCGGCACCGCGGCATGGTCGATGGCCGGGCCGGACGGCAGTCGGACGAACCGTGTCGCGCTCACGCCCGAGGGCGACCTGATCGAGGTCGGCCATACCGAGATCGGGGGCGTCCCGCGGCCGACGATCCGCAAGCGTTCGAGTGTCACTGGGGCGGAGCTGTGGCCGGAGAAGGCGATCATCCTCGACACGCGCGAGGGCACCGTGGTCGACGTCGCGGTGCTGCCCGACGGGCGCATGTGGGTGGCCATGAATGTCCATGCGCCGAACACCGCCCCACTGCCTCGGATCGTCCTGCTCGGCGCGGACGGCCACGAGGTCGGGATCGAAGTCATCGGCACCGCCGGTCGGGTGGTCCGCGCGCTCGCGGCCGACGCGGACGGAGGCTGCTTCGCCGTGGGCCTCGCCGGAGTCATGGGGGACTGGGATATCGCCTACTGGGCCGTCAATGCCGAAGGTGTGCAAACGCTCGGCGACACCTACGACTACGCCCCGCCGCCCCATCCGCCGCACAGCTTCCTGGACCTCGCCAACGATGTCGTGCTCGAAGGCGACGTCGCATGGATCGTCGGGGCGAGCGACGGGAAGCACGACAGTAACGTCAACGACAATTTTCTGCGCGGTATCCTGGTGCCGATGGATGTCCACACCGGCAAGATCGCCGGGCCTGTCATCGTTGCGCCACCGGTCAATCAGTGGCTTCAGAGCGCATTTTTCGGCGCCACGCTCGGCTCCGAGGGTATCGTCGTGACAGGGTACGGGTGCGACGAGACATGCTCGAAGTACCGGATCGAGACCTCGCGCTACAGCATCTATGGCGAGCGAACGTGGTTCTCAACCGAGACGTCGAACAATGGCGTCGCCTACGGCAGCGACGTGGCGCTCGACAGCCAGGGGCGCGCCCTCGTCGCGGGTGCGGTGACACAGACCGGCAAGCTACGCGGCTACGTCTTCGGCCGCGAGGCCGGCGAGGCCGGACCCATCTTGCTTGAGCACTGGTACCCGGGGGTTGGCCCGTCCGAGTCCCTCGGCATCGTCCGCGACAGCTACGATCGAATCTTCCTCGCTGGCTACATCACCGTCAGCGGCAAGACACAGGCCCGCATCACGCTGATCCACGGGTAGCTCGGACGTCGGAGAGCACAGAGGCCCGCACAGCGCGGGTCACTGCGGGATGAAGCTCCCGCACGCCTCGCCGATCCTGGCGGCGGCTTGTTCGAAGAACGGCGCGTAGCTGGGCGCGCAGGTATCGCCGACTTCGTGGTAAGGGAACCTCGACAGTAGGTCCTCGAAGTTGAGCGGACCGCTCTCGTCATAGGCGCATCCCGGGACCATGGGCTCGCCTTCCTTCAGAGGCTGCGGCACGACCGCGAGCATGACGACCGCCCTCGCACTTCCCTTGGCGGCGACGATCGCCTCGTACTGCGTCTTCGCATGGGACTTCGACTTGATGTCCGCGTTGTCCATGATCAGCACGACGACGAGCAACGCGTCCTCGCGCAGAAAGCCCTCGTTGCACCCGCCAGCGCCGTTGAGCTTGGGAGATAGCGCGGCGATCATCGCGTCGCCCAGCGGTGGGTCACGGCCGGATGCTCCGACCTTGGCGATGCACTCGAGCGCGCCCTTCATGTCGGGCTCGCCGCTGATGATATAGCGGTTGCCGCCGTGCAGGTCGCACAGCTTGTTCGCCGCGTCGCCCCCCACGTTGAAGATCAGCCCGGCGCCGAGTTTTTCATCGCACGGAGTCGCCATGTCGGCGAAGGTCTTGCAGTCGTAATCCGGGGCGTACGGGCCGCAGTTCGGCCAGTAGGCGGCGCATTGACCGTCGCCGCCTTCGCAGTAATCGTATCCGGGCCACTCACCATCTGGGTTCGCCGTCATGATGTGGACATCGAAGCCCTCGAGGGTCTGTTCGATCGTGTCGACGAAGCCCGGGAAACTGGCGACGAGCTGATCCTGTTCGGTCACCATCGTGCCGAGCCGCGAGATCACGAACAGCACGTCCACCTTCCCCTTGCAGCCTGGCGGCTGGCTGGGGCCGAAGTCCTCTGCCGTGCCGACATCGCGGAGGATCCCTGTGCTCGTGCTGACCGGGCCGCCAGCCGAGTCGTCCCCGGGTTCGCTGGAAGTCGTGGTCCCCTCGGTTGTGTGGGTCCCCGTCGACCCGGAGACGCCGGTGATCCCTGGCCCCGAAGGGGAGCCGGGGGGGGAGGTGTCTCCGCATGAAGCGAGGAGCATTGCAGCGAGGGGAAGCACGCGCATCGCTCCAGAACCTTACCTCCTGGACGCGCGGCTGTCAGCCAGAAGATGCGACTTCGGTGTGCCAGTCGGTCCTGGCCACCTAGTTTTCGAAGCAGTAGAGCCGGTACTGGCTGCCGCATTCACTCTGATCGAAGAACGACCAGCCTGAATCGGCGGCCAGGCTCCGCCCCGCCCCGCCAAAGAGCAACAGACCGGAGTCGTCATCCCAGTCGCCGCAGAACTCCGAACCCACCGCCGGTTGGCCATCGGCGAGCGTGCCGGTCCAGACACGCGTGTCCTGGGACTGGGAGTTCTCGTCCGCCGTGATCGTGTTCAGCAGGCTGCCCGACGTTAGCGACGCCCAGTCGTTTGCGATCACCAGGCCGTTGACGAGTGTGTAGCGACCACGGGAATGCGACAGGCGATCCGCGGCCGACATCGTCGGCGTGCTCAGCCACGCCCGGAACGTCTCGGGGCGCAGGAGCCCGGCCTTCGCGGCGAGGCTGCGGCATCGTTGATCTGCACCGTAGAGCCCTCCCAGATTGTACCCCTGGTAGGTCTCGCTGCTGATGAAAATGATCGAGTCTCTCGCGCACTCCTTGCAGCCATCATCCGGGTCGACGTTGCCATCATCACACGTCTCTCCGTCCTCCACCGCCCCATTGCCGCAGTTGGGCTCGACGGGCCCGGTGCTACTGCTGCCGTCTCCATCGGTAGTGTCGGACGCAAGGAGCGTCGAGGCCGCGTGCGAGCCACCACCTTCAACAGAGCTCTCGGCAGTGCTGGTGCTGGTGCTGGTGCTTGTGCTTGTGTCGCTGGTCGACCCTTCGCCATCGCCAGTACTGGACGGCCAATATGTGACTCCATGCTCGGCGATGATTGCGTCGATCTTCTCGACAACACATCCGCAAGCGGCGAGCATGACCAACAGCGAGGCGCGCCGCGTGGTTCTCGGCGTGTGGCGCATGGCAGTCTTCATGGTTTTATCTCCGACAACTGTTCGACACAGTAGAGCCTCGCCTCGTCTTCGCAGAATAAGTTTGAGTAATTTGTCCAATGGTAATTGTCATGCCACTGTTGCCAGACTACCGGAAGCTGGACCTTGTCGACCCCGCTCCGCCCGACACGGCTCTTCTCCTTGGGATCGAGCGTTGTCCATGCCTTGCAGTTCGCGGTCGGGTCGAGGATGTTGCCGCTCTGACTGGTCCCGGTCCAGACGCGAGAATCAAGCAGCGTCTCTCCCTTCTCCGTCACGATGATGCCGTCGTGCGGACCGTTCTTGATCAGGTCGTTCCAGTCATCGGCGACGCGCACGCCATCGGGGCGTACGAAGGGCAGCCCGGGGGTGTGGAGGAAGTCCTTCGCGGGGCTGTGCGTCGCGTCGCTCAGCCACGCCATGAAGTTCTCCGAATTGTCATACCCGGCCTTCTCCGCGAGGAGCTTACACTTCGTGTGAGCGCCCTCGACCCCGCCGAGCTCGCCGCCCTTGTAGGTGATGCTGCTCAGAAAGACGAGTCGCGCCTGATAGCGGCAGCCGTCGTCGCACGGGACCCCCTCCGGCGAGAATTCGCCGCTGCCGTTGTCGTCGCCGAGGTCGCACTCCTCGGCGTCCTGGACGATGCCGTCACTGCACCGCGGGCCTAATTGGCAGTTCTGCATGCAACCGCCGTAGGAAGTGTTGTTATTGCTCCCGCCGTTGTCGCACGCCTCCTTGCCGATCTGGAGCAGGCCGTCACCACATTTTGCGTCCTTGCATTCGATCGTGCAGGCGCCGGAATTGCTGTTGTCGACCAGGCCGAGGTCGCACTCCTCGCCCGGGTCGAGCTCGCCGTTCCCGCAGCCGACGAGAGGGGCGTCGCCGGTCGAGCTCGCCGCGTCGGTGCTCGTGCTCGCGCTCGTGTCGCTGGTCGAGGTGCTTGCGTCACCCGTGCTCGTCGAGCTGGTGGTCGTCGTCGCGGAAGTGGTAGGGGTGCTGGTCGTGGGGGGCCCGCCGCTTCCGCTGGTCGACGTGCTGGTTGCCAGATCGATATCCCCGGCTGGTGCATCGCCAGCTTGAGAGCATGCGAGAACAAGGGGGAGCCAGGCGAGCCAGGTGCGGGGCGAGTGGTGGAGCATGTGACCTCGGCGCGATCGTCAGGTGTCTCCAGGGCGGGGTCAACGGGCAGAGCCGAGCTGTACGCGCAGCGTCAAGCCGGCGCCGGTCGTCGACCACCAGGGCGTGGCCGAAAGACGTTGCATGCGAGCGGAACGCTGCGCCAGCACGAACAATGTTGCCCCGAGCACCGTGGCCACGCCGGCCGCGACGCCCGTCCCGATCGCCAGGGAGCGGGCACCCTGGGCCCGTCCGCGGTGATCGAGTAGATCCTGGTTCTCCGCTGTGCTGAGCGGGCGGCCTGCTGCGCTCGCATCGATCTCGTCCACCCGGGCCTCGTGGCTGGCCTCGCCGGCGATGCCGTAGGCCATGACGCCGAGCAGCGCGACGCCGAGGCCGAGAGTGACGCCACCGGCGATCCGAAGCTGGCGCGGAGGAATTACATCCTTGGCCGGGGCTGGTGGATTACTCGGCGGCGCCGTAGTCTCGGGCGCGGATGGCTGGGGTGCAGGCGGATCCACGGAGGTTGATGGTGGTGCGGTGGACGTAACTGGTGCGGCGCAGGCGTCGGGCCCGCGAGCTATGAGCTGCGCCGATATCTTCTTGTGCCGCTCGCGGGCGCTGCGGATCTCGATCATGTCCGGGGACTCCGGAAACGCGGCCGTCAGGGTGTCCACGTGGACCTGGAGGACCTCCTGAAGGCGACACAACGGCGCCGGCTCGCCGCTGGCCTCGTGCAGCTCGAGCAGCGCAGCGTGCATCGAGCCGAGTAGGATCTCGCGGCCAGCACGGTCGCGGCGGGGGTCCGGCATCGCGGTGTAGGCTGCATAGAACTCGTCGAAGGCGGGGCCGAGCTGGCGGGCGTCATAGAAGGCCATGGCCTTCGTGTTGTGCTCCGCCGCCTCCGGCGACAGGGCCGACGGAGCCGTTTCGAGGGCGAGGGCAACCAGCAGGATGAGCGCGTGGGGCATGGCGATCACGGTGCCGCTTGCAGAGAGAATGTGTGTGTGACCGATAGGGGTTCTCGCGGCACTGAGACTGGGGTGTGCCGCAGGGCCGCGTCGACGCATCGATTGAGGGGCGTGTCGGGGAAGCCTATGACCCGCGCGGAGATGCGCCCGGACGTGTCGATGTTCACGCCGACGATGATGCGAGCGACGCCGCCAGCGCCCGCGTTGGCGCAGGCCCGGACCTCCGCGGCCCTTCCGTCGAGCGCGCGGTCAAGGGCGCGGCGGTATGCCGTGTTGCCTCGCTTCATGGGTCTGGGCAGAGCCGTGTTGGTGGTTGGCGGCGCCGGTTGGGGCTCGACGACGTCTGTCCTGGGTTGCTGAGATTGTGCGGCCACCTCGACAGGTGCCGGGTCCTCCGCGGCCTCGGACGGCGGTACGGATTCCAGCGGAGTCTCAGCCTCCGCTGCCTCCTCGGTGGCAATGGGTGCGACCAGGGGGATAGCGACCGCGTTGCCGATCGGGGCAGGCCGGCATGTGGTGGACGGGGTGAGCAACCATGTGGACAGCATGCCGAGGCCGAACCCGAGGAGAAGGGAACGGGTCTGGCGGAGGTGGGTCAGCTGCGGCGCCACGGCCGGTACTTCGAGCGCCGCTCGGAGCTCGTCGGCGAAGGCCTGCATCGTCTGGGGGCGCCTCGCCGGGTCCTTGCTCAGCGCGCCCTCGACGACGGCTGCGACCCCGACCGGGATATCCGCCGAGCCGGCGGCCTCGGCGAGCATCGTCGGCGCGTTGTAGATATGCCTGGCCAGCAGCTCGAGCGGCTTGCCGCGCGCGCCGTGGAACGGCAACCGCCCCGCGAGCACGCGGTAGAGCGTGACCGCCATCGAGTAGACATCGGAGCGGCGGTCGACCGGGTTCCCCGCGGCCTGCTCGGGCGAGGTGTAGCCGGGGGTGCAGAGCAGCCGGCCGACCTCGGTTGTCGGCGGGCTCGTGGCGTCGCGGAGCGCCCGATCGGGCTTCACCAGGCCGAGGTCGATGACCACCGCCGCTGGCGGCCGTCCGGGGGGGCGCGTGATGAGAATGTTGCCGGTCTTGATGTCCCGGTGGACGTAGCCCTGCTCGTGGATTTCGTGCAGGGCCTCGATCGCCGGCAGAAGCAGCTCGATCGCCTCACGAACGGGCATTCGGCTGCCCCGATACTCCCGTAGGTACTGCTCGAGGTTCGGGCCGTCGAGCAGCTCCATGACGATGAAGGCGGTGCTGTCGAGCGCGCCGGTGCCGAACACCCGCACGACGTTCGAATGGCGGATCTGGGCGGCGGCCCGCGCCTCCTGGACCATGCGGGCGCGCAGCTCGTCGGAGGCCATCCGCGGCTTGAGCAGCTTGATCGCCACAGGGATCCCGAGCTGCTCATCGGTGGCCCGGTACACGTCGGCCATGCCGCCCCCGCCGATGTGCTTCTGTACGGTGTATCGCCCGGCGATGACCCGACCGATGAAGTCGTACTCGATGCCCCTGTCGACCTGCGGGTCGAAGTCGCCGACCGTGACGAGGTGGACTGGGCTGCGCTGAGCGCCGGCGCTGGACATCGTGAGGGCCTCCGAGGCGCGAGCGGGTTCGCGCAGGGCGAAAATAACCGGTCCGTGCTGGCGCGTCCAGGCCTGCCACCGGGCGGGAGTCCGACCCGATGAAGCGTCGTGCGGCAGGCGTGGGGGCAGGTGACGGCGAGGTCGGGGTCGGTCCGGGCGCCGGGGCTGGTGACTCGGTGGAGGCCGACGTAGAGGGGCTGGCGCGGCTGTCGTCCCGCCGGCTGTCCGTGCGGGGGTGGGCGACGCCCGGTCGTCTCGAGGCGCTCGATGGCTCGCGTCCGGTCAACGCGCCGGGGAGGGCAGGTCGTGGTGAGGTGCACGTCCACCGGAGCTGAAGAGCTTTTCTGCGAGTCGTCACCGCCGGTCGATCGCGCCCATATGTTTCAGCATTAGGCGCAGGGCCTCGGCAACGAGGTGGCCGCTAGGTCGACCAACTGGCGTCGCAGTCCGCGATTTTTAGGTGGGCTAGACTTCAGGCCACTCGTCCGCCTCGACCTCGCTGAAGACGTTGCGCACGCGGGCGTTTCCGTTGTTTGAATTGAATCGCCGCGTCACACCCTTCTGCTGCAGATAGCCCTTGTCGACGAGAAATAAGGTGAGCCGTTCGCGCAGATCGCGGCGGTCCACTTCGGCGAGGGTCAACTCGCCAAGGCTGATTTTGGTGGCATTCGGTGTACGTACGTGGACCAGTTTTCCGAGCAGTGTATTGCCATGTTCGTCGGCCAAGCTGGATTTCAGGGCCTCTATTGGCCATCCGAACCGCCGGGCGAGGGTCGTCTGCAGGGCATAGCGGCGCAAACTGCTTACGCTCATCTGCATCCAGTCATCTTGGGATGGCCAGCTTGTGGCGAAGACATCACGGACTCGGAATGTGCGTGGCGCGGCGGAGAGTGCTGCTGCGACCTGCTTGGCACGAGTGTTGGTCAAGTAGCCTATTGCATCGCGGATGTCCTCTTCGTGGAGTGAATTGATGGCCTCGTCCACGGTCATCTTCTCATAGTCAAGATCCGGAATCGTGGAGTCCGAATCGTCGTTCTCGGATTCGTAGACCGGCCATTCGTTGGCGAAGACTGTGCGGAGGGGGCGCTCCAAGTCGGCCGGCGCAGTACCCAGGCCCTGGATGCGATCTCGAACGTGCATGAAACCTAGGCCGGTGATCGATGCGATCGTCCCAAGGATGTGGTGACGCCGGGCTTCAGCGACGCTCATATCACCGATGCGATCGTCCTCGGGCCAGTCGTCCCAAAACAGGTTTCGGATGTAGTTTCGGCCGTGGACACCTGCGAGCGTCTTCTCGACGTGCACCGGGTTCGCGCCGATCATGAAGGCGATGGTGGGAGCAAGATCCCGCTGACGGGCTTCCTTTGCGGTCAATGACCCAATGTCGCGATCCAGCGTCGAGAGCGCGGACGTGGGGGAAACCGCCGGCTTAGCCCCGGGTACGGGCGCAATCGGTGCCGGTGAGGGGGCGAGAGATGCTGGCGCTGATGTGGATGGGGGCTGTGGGAACTTCCCGGGAAATGCCTTTCTGAGGATAATATGTCCTTGGCCGTCTGCAATGCCAGCTTCGAAGGCGACGCGTGGCATGTCGAGAAGCTCTGCGCAATCGGCGGCGAATTTGAGCCCGCGAATCTTGTCGAGCGTCCAATCCGCGAGTTCCTCGCGGGTCGGCCATCTATCGGCGAAGGTCGTGCGAATGGTTGCGCCTGGCTCCGACTTGATCGCGTGTTCGTACAGTTCGGGTCCCGTGATGCCGAGGATCCGGGTGAAATTCTCGACGGCTTCGCGTGCGTATTTTGATTCAAGATCCCGGGCGAGCCATCCGCCGAGCGCCCGTCGTTCAACTTGATGAGCCACCACGCGGATGTCCGCGGCACGGTTCGGAAAGTTCGTCGCCAATGCGCCGAAGAAGTGTGTCCACGTCAATTCACCGCGTTGAAACAAATGCTCGCACAGGCGAACTAGATATTGCTGTGTGGGGACATTAGGCCCTGGAAGCTGCGCGGCGAGGTCTAGACCATGTTCCAGACGCGTCACGACGAACGCTCTAACTTCGTCTGGGTTGCCGAAAAGGCTGTCGAGGAGTCGCTCCGTGAATGGAACGGGACTAAGCATCGCTGCAGGCTAACATCAAAGCTCCGTGTGATGTTAATGCCCGCCGGGAACCGACTTTTCCTCGAAGCGTTCACGGTCTGGCCGGGTGGTACGACGCGGGGACAGGGCCGCGACGTGATGAGCGGATGGCGTGGATGGCCGGGACGGCTGGCTGGGTGGCGAACGCGCCGCTGCGAATGCATCAGGGGCTCGAGTTGGCGAAGGTGCTTGTCACTCTCGAGTCCGGCAGCGACCTCGACGACGACGATGCGCGTGAGCGACGGGGCGACGCCCTCGTCGTGCTCGAGAACGAGGTGCTCGACGCTCCATGATGAGCTGCCGCGGCCCGCTTCGCGCCGGGCGATCTCTCCCGCTGACGGGCTTGCAGCGAGGCGATAGCCTCGAGGCTGGACCTGGAGTGGGGAGGGGACGATGGGGCAGGGGAACGGGAGCGAGGCGGGGAACGCGGTCTCGCCGTTGATGACGGCGGTCTCGCCGTTGATGACGGCGGATGAGCTGGCGATGTGGCTGCACTGCACGCGGCGGGCGGTGTACGACCGGGTCTACCGCGGGCAGTTGCCGGGCCCGGTGCGGGTCGGACGGCGCCTGTACTTCATGCGCGATCGCGTGCTAGCGTGGCTGCGGGAAGGCTCAGAGCAGCGTTCGTGGAGGAGTCCATGAGCGTCAAGATTCGAGAACGGGTGTACCCCGAGACCAACACCGTGACCTGGCAGGCCGACATTCACGTCAAGCTGCTCGACGGACGCAAGATCCGCGAGCGAAGCACGATCCCCGGCGCGAC
>Ga0075163_10006650_pt1 | contig 15333 bp, 13 predicted proteins | sample JI1023141ADNA_FD_71478 | JGI IMG/M metagenome (GOLD analysis project Ga0075163, IMG submission 71478) | Wastewater effluent complex algal communities from Wisconsin, to seasonally profile nutrient transformation and Carbon sequestration -... | ecosystem: Engineered > WWTP > Effluent > Algae... | reverse complement strand
ATCAAGCAGGGCTATGTCGAGCCGGTCGAAGACAAGAAAATGATCGCCAATGCCATTTCCGGCATGCTCTCCAATCTTGACCCCCATTCCGCCTACCTTGATGCCGATGCGTTCAAGGATCTGCAGGTTGGAACCCAGGGTGAATTTGGTGGCCTCGGCATTGAAGTCGGCATGGAAGACGGACTGGTCAAAGTCGTCTCCCCGATCGAAGACACGCCCGCTTACCGCGCCGGCGTCAAGTCAGGCGACCTGATCTTCAAGCTTGATGACACACCGGTCAAGGGGCTGACCCTGAACGATGCCGTGAAAAAAATGCGCGGCAAGCCGAAAACGCCGATCAAGCTCTCCATCATCCGCAAGGGTGAAACCAAACCCATCGAAATCACCCTGATTCGCGAAGTGATCAAGGTGCAAAGCGTCAAATCCAAGCTCATCGAACCGGGTTACGGCTGGGTTCGTGTGACGCAGTTCCAGGACCAGACGGTTGCCGAGCTGGCCAAACAGGTTACCGCGCTCTACAAGGATGGCAACCTGCGCGGCCTCGTGCTTGATCTGCGCAACGATCCGGGTGGTCTGCTCAACGGTGCCATCGGTGTCTCTGCCGCCTTTTTGCCGCCGGAAGTAAAAATCGTTTCCACCGACGGCCGTACCGAAGATGCGAAACAGGAGTTTCTCGCCCGTCCACGCGATTACCTGCGTGGCACTCGCGAAGACCCGCTGCGCAGCCTGCCGGCCGAGGTCAAGAAGGTGCCGATGGTGGTCTTGGTTAACGGTGGCTCGGCTTCGGCTTCGGAAATCGTTGCCGGTGCGCTGCAGGATTACAAACGCGCCGTCATCATGGGCACCCAAACCTTTGGCAAGGGTTCGGTTCAGTCGGTCCTGCCGCTGCCGGGCAATTCAGCGATCAAGCTGACCACGGCCCGCTACTACACGCCGGATGGTCGCTCGATACAAGCCAAGGGCATCGTGCCGGACATCATCGTTGAAGAATCAGCAAACGGAAATGGCTCGGCCATGCCACGCATTCGCGAGGCCGATCTCGACCGCCACCTGTCAAACGACAAGGAAAAGGAAGCCGCCAAGGAGGCCGTGAAAGACGCGAGCAAGCCGCAGGCCAAACCGACAACCAAGCCCGGCAGCAAGGACAAGAACGGCAAGGAAGAGTCTGATGACGACCTGCCGACCCGCCTTGAATACGCCAGCAAGGCTGACCATCAATTCCAGCAGGCAATAAATCTTCTCAAGGGCCTGCAGATCATGCAGAATAAGGTTCAGTAATTCTTCATCGGGAGGGATGATGAGCGGCCCGGACCTCAAGAAAAAGCGCGAGATACTGTTCTCGAAATTCCCGCCCGGGCAAGTGCCCGAGGCGGCGGATACTCTCAAGCATCTCGACGAAGTTGAAGTCGCTCCCAAATACGACAGGCGCTCGGTCGGTGTGGCTTACGAGCTGACCAATCACACCTTGCGCGAACTCGATGAGCATCTGGTCGACAAGGGCTATCACCTCGATAACACCTTGATGAGCAAGCTCACCCGAGCGCTGATTTATTACGTTGAAGACACCCAATTGCACAACATTGGTGCCCCCGAAAAGCGCCTCAAGCGCTCCTCACAGGAAGCCTATGGCAAGGCTTGGGCACAACACCCGCACGGCGATCATGATGACACGCCACCGGAGTGGCGCGAATACAAGTGACCGACGATCAGCTACTTCGCTACAGCCGTCACATATTGCTTGACGCACTCGGCATTGAAGGCCAGCAACGTATTCTCAATGCACACGCCCTGATTATTGGCGCCGGTGGTCTGGGCTCTCCGGCCGCGCTTTACCTGGCCTCGGCTGGCATCGGCAAAATCACCCTGGTTGATGATGACACGGTCGACTTCACCAACCTGCAGCGCCAGATTTTGCATACCCAGGCGCGGGTTGGCATGGCCAAGGCTGAGTCGGGCAAGCAGGCGCTCTGCGCCATCAATCCTGAAATCGAGATCGTCCCGCTGCAGCAACGGCTTTCGGGTGCCGCACTGGATGCCTTGGTCGCTTCCGCTGACATCATCCTCGACTGTACCGACAACTTTGCGACGCGCCACGCCATCAACCGCGCCTGCGTTCATCACAAAAAACCACTGGTTTCCGGCGCCGCCATCCGCTTCGATGGGCAGGTCAGCGTCTACGATCTGCGCCGTGACGACTCACCGTGCTATCACTGCCTGTTCCCGGAAGGCGAGGATGTCGAGGAGGTACGTTGTGCAGTGATGGGGGTTTTTGCCCCACTGACCGGCATCATTGGCACCATGCAGGCCGCCGAAGCCTTGAAGCTGGTGGCCGGAATTGGGGAATCGCTGACGGGCCGATTGCTGCTGCTCGATACGCTGGAAATGGAATGGCGCAGCGTCAGGTTCAAGAAAGACGCCGGCTGCGCGGTGTGCGGACCTAACGGAAGCGGGCAATCAGGCGAATATCTTCGCCAACCTGGCGAAGATCGCGAATCTGCAACAGGCGCTTGCCGTCCAGGCTAGTCAGTTCCGGCAAGTTGAAGAGGCCGCTGGCGGCATGGCCGATCAGACAAGGCGCCAGATAGAGCAGCAATTCATCGACCAGGCCTTCACGCAGCAAAGAACCGTTCAGCTTGAAGCCGGCCTCGGCGTGGACTTCATTGATTCCGCGCCGTCCCAACTCTTCCAGCAAATCCTTGAGTTCGACCTTGCCGGCGGCATTCGGAAAAATCAGCACCTCGGCGCCGGTCGACCGCAACATTTCCATTTTTTCCGGATTTTCGAGCGCACCGACGATCAGCACCGGCCCACCTTGCAAAATACGCGCACCCAATGGCGTTTCCAGCTTGCTATCAACCACCACACGCAGCGGCTGACGCGGCGTTTCAACATCGCGCACATTGAGTTGCGGATCATCATCGCGCACCGTACCGATCCCGGTCAGAATGGCACAGGCACGGGCGCGCCAGCGCTGGCCATCACGGCGCGCATCTGGCCCGGTAATCCATTGGCTAACGCCATTGTTCAGTGCGGTTTTGCCATCAAGGCTGGCCGCCGTCTTCAGACGCAACCACGGACGGCCACGCGTCATGCGCGAGATGAAACCGATGTTCAGTTCGCGCGCTTCGTTTTCCAGCAGACCACTGGCTGTTACTATCCCCGCCGCCTCCAACAGCGCCAGACCTTGGCCTGAAACCAGCGGATTGGGGTCGGTCATCGCCGAAACAACGCGCGACACCCCGGCCGCGATCAAGGCCTCGGCGCACGGCGGGGTGCGGCCGTGATGGCTGCACGGCTCGAGGGTCACGTAAGCAGTAGCGCCGCGCGCCAAGGGACCAGCGGCGCGCAAGGCATTGACTTCGGCATGCGGCCCGCCCGCCTGTTTATGCCAGCCCTCGCCGACGATCTGCCCGTCACGCACCAGCACACAGCCAACGCGCGGATTCGGCGAGGTCGTCCACAAGCCATGCTCGGCCAGTTGCAGGGCACGCGCCATCATGCCGTGGTCGACGGCAGAAAAGCTCATTTTTTTCTGGGGGTCGGTGAGACTTCGCGGATCGCCTTGGAGAAGGCATCGACGTCTTCGAAATTGCGATAGACCGAGGCAAAGCGGATATAGGCCACCTTGTCGAGTTTCTTCAACTCGCGCATGACCAGTTCGCCAACCTGCTGCGAGGTAATTTCGCGCTCGCCGGCACTGAGTAATTTCTCCTCAATTTCGGCTATCGCACCATCGACCAGATCGGTCGACACCGGGCGCTTGCGCAACGCCAGCTCGAGGCTGGCGCGCAATTTGTCGCGACTGAACTCGGTCCGCGAACCATTTTTCTTGACCACCTGCGGCAGGCGAATTTCCGCCCGCTCATAGGTGGTAAAACGCTTGTCGCAGGCATTGCACTTTCTGCGGCGACGGACGAGGTCACCCTCGTCATTCAACCGGGTATCGGCAACCGCCGTATCCTCGGCACCGCAGAAAGGGCATTTCATTTAGGCGCCGTAAACCGGAAACTTCTTGCAGATCGCCGAAACTTTGGCGCGCACGGTCGCCGCAACCGCTTCATCGTTCGGCGCCTCGAGAATGTCAGCCACCAGATGGGCAACCATCTCGGCTTCGATCTCGGTGAAACCACGCGTCGTCATCGCTGGCGAACCAATGCGGATACCGGAGGTAACAAAAGGCTTCTGCGGGTCGTTCGGGATACCGTTCTTGTTGACCGTGATGTGTGCCCGACCCAGCGCTGCTTCAGCTTCCTTGCCGGTGATGTTCTTGGCGCGCAGGTCAAGCAGGAAGACATGGCTCTCGGTACGCCCGGACACGACACGCAGACCACGCTCTTCAGACAGCACGCGGGCCATGACGCGAGCGTTGGCAAGAACCTGTTCCTGGTAATTGCGGAAACCCGGCGTGGCCGCTTCCTTGAAAGCTGTTGCCTTGGCCGCAATGACGTGCATCAGCGGGCCACCCTGCAGACCGGGGAAGATGGCCGAGTTGATGGCCTTTTCGTGCTCGGCCTTCATCAGCACGACACCACCGCGCGGGCCGCGCAGGGTCTTGTGCGTGGTCGAGGTAACGACATCGGCGAAGGGCACCGGATTCGGGTAGAAGCCGGCGGCAATCAGACCGGCATAGTGCGCCATGTCGACCATGAAAATGGCGCCAACTTCCTTGGCGACCTTGGCGAAGCGTTCGAAATCAATGCGCAGCGAGTAGGCCGAGGCACCGGCGATGAGCAGGCGTGGCTTGTGCTCGCGGGCCAGCGCTTCCATCTTGTCGTAGTCGATTTCTTCCTTTTCGTTCAGACCGTATGAAACGACGTTGAACCACTTGCCGGACATGTTCAGTGCCATGCCGTGAGTCAGGTGGCCACCTTCGGCCAGGCTCATGCCCATGATGGTGTCGCCCGGTTTGCAGAAGGCCATCAGCACAGCCTGATTGGCCTGCGAACCGGAGTTCGGCTGAACGTTGGCTGCTTCGGCGCCAAACAGCTTTTTCAGGCGATCAATAGCCAGTTGCTCGGCAACGTCGACATACTCACAACCGCCGTAGTAGCGCTTGCCCGGGTAGCCTTCGGCGTATTTGTTGGTCAGCTGGGAGCCTTGGGCTTCCATGACGGCTGCGCTCACGTAGTTCTCTGACGCGATCAGTTCGATGTGGTCTTCCTGACGCTGTACTTCAGCCTGCATTGCTTGCCAGAGTTCAGAATCAACTTTTGCCAGGGTGTCTTTCGCGGAAAACATGGGGAATGCCTCAAGCCATTGAAAAGGGCGTCGATTTTATCACGAGGGGAGTTCGTCGAGCGCTCCGGGTTCCAGATGCGCGGTTTCGCCCCAACTTTCCAGGCGCCATTTGCCGTTGACCGCAGCAATCCAGTTAAGACCGGCATTGGGAATCAGGAAGTCGCGCGGTGTTTCCAGGCTGTTGCCGCGCACGAAGCGGTTGATGATATCGAGCACACCGCCATGCAGGACCACCGCCACATTCTGGCCGCTATGCGCGACAGCGATTTCCTTGAGCTTGCCAGTAACGCGCTCGAACATCTCGACCAGGCTTTCCCCGTTTTCAAAGTTATAGCTGGCGTTACGCCCCTCGAAAGCAGCGTAGCCGTCCGGATAGCGCGCCTGCGCCTCGGCGTAGGTCAAGCCCTCAAATATGCCGTAACGCCGTTCGCGCATTTCCGGCACCAGTTGCGGAACAAGACTCAACGCCTGGCCCAGCGCCTCGGCCGTCGCTTTCGCCCGTTTGAGATCGCTGCTGTAAAGCGCCGAAATACCGGCCGTTTTCAGCCAGCGACCAGCAGCTTCGGCCTGACGCAAGCCGGTTTCATTGAGGCCGATGTCGATCTGCCCCTGTATGCGGCGCGCGGCGTTCCATTCGGTTTCGCCATGGCGCACGAGACAGATGCGGGTTGGGGGTGCAGTAGGGATTTCCACCATGTTCGTTCGAGCGCCTTCACTGTAAATTCGCTAACTGGGATTTTCAATTAACCCCGGTCGCAGTTAGAAGCCGGGAATTTTATCAACTGAGGAGGACTATTCGTGACCCTTCTGCTTAAGCTTTCACAGCTTATCGACTGGCTCATTGAGCGGGTCGGCAAAGGCGCATTCTGGCTGGTTTTGGTAATGACTGTCATCAGCGCCAGCAATGCCGTCATACGCTTTGTTTTTAACTACAGTTCAAACGGCCTGCTGGAAATTCAGTGGTACCTGTTTGCCGCCGTATTCCTGCTGTGCTCGCCTTACACGCTGCAAAAAAACGAGCATGTGCGGATCGACGTGATCTCCAGCAAATTCTCGGCACGCGGTTTGGCGATCATCGACATTATCGGCACCCTCTTCTTCCTGTTGCCGATGGTCGTCATGGTGCTTTGGCTCTCCCTGCCGCTGGTTGCCGACTCTTTCAAAATTAACGAAATGTCGGCCAATGCCGGCGGTCTGATTCGCTGGCCGGTGAAAATGTTGTTGCCACTTGGCTTCACACTACTGGCCCTGCAAGGCATTTCGGAGCTGATCAAGCGTATTGCCTTCCTCGGCGGGCTGATCGAAGATCCGAACAGCAAGGAAAAAGGGCCAACGCCTGAAGAAGAACTGGCCGCCGCAATTGCTGCTGCCAAAGCCAAGGAGGCCAAATAATGGAATTCGTTATCGCCAACATGGCGCCGTTGATGTTCGGCTCCCTGGTCCTCTTCCTGCTCTTTGGCTACCCGGTGGCATTTGCCCTGGCCGCCAACGGCATCGTCTTCGGCCTGATCGGCATGGAAGTCGGACTACTCACCCCGGCCATCTTCCAGGCACTCCCCGAGCGTATCTTCGGCATCATGGCCAACGACACGCTGCTCGCCATCCCCTTCTTTACCTTCATGGGACTGATTCTTGAGCGATCCGGCATGGCTGAAGACCTGCTCGACACCATCGGCCAGTTGTTTGGCCCGATGCGTGGCGGTCTGGCTTACGCCGTCATTTTCGTCGGCGCATTGCTTGCCGCAACGACCGGCGTGGTAGCGGCCTCAGTGATCTCGATGGGCCTGATCTCGCTGCCGATCATGCTGCGTTATGGTTACGACAAGCGACTGGCCGCTGGCGTCATCGCCGCTTCCGGTACGCTGGCGCAAATCATTCCGCCGTCGCTAGTCCTGATCATCATGGCCGACCAGCTCGGCAAGTCAGTCGGTGACATGTACGAAGGCGCGATGATTCCTGGCCTGATTCTGACCAGCTTGTATGTCGGCTACGTCGTCCTGCTCAGCATCGTCAAACCCAGCCACTGCCCGGCCCTGCCGCCAGAAGCCCGCACCCTGCGTGGTGCCAAACTGGCAATGCGCGTGCTGACGACGCTGGTCCCGCCATTGGTCCTGATCTTCCTGGTCCTTGGCACCATCTTCCTCGGCATTGCAACACCAACTGAAGGCGGCGCCATGGGTGCAGCCGGTGCGCTGATTCTGGCACTCGGCCGCAAGCGGATCACCTTCAAGCTGCTCAAGCAGGCAATGGAAACCACCGGCAAGTTGTCCTCCTTCGTGGTCTTCATCCTCGTCGGTTCGACGGTGTTCGGTCTGATCTTCCGTGCCGTCAATGGCGACCTTTGGGTTGAACACCTGCTGCTCGGCTTGCCCGGCGGCCAGATGGGCTTCCTGATCGTGGTCAACATCCTGGTCTTTGTGCTGGCCTTCTTCCTCGACTTCTTCGAACTGTCCTTCATCATCGTGCCGCTGCTGGCACCGGTGGCTGACAAGCTGGGCATCGATCTGGTCTGGTTCGGCGTACTGCTCGCGGTCAACATGCAGACCTCGTTCATGCACCCACCGTTCGGCTTCGCGCTCTTCTACCTGCGCTCAGTGGCACCGCCGACGGTCAAGACGACGGATATCTACTGGGGCGCCATACCCTTCGTCTGTATCCAGATCATCATGGTGGCCATCATCATCATTTTCCCGAATATTGTCAGCTACGGTGACGATGCGCAACGGGCTCAGGCCCATATGGAACGTGATGGCACCGCACCGCCACCGATTGATCTCGATTCGATGATGAAACGCGATGAAGGCGATGCTGGCAGCGATGCCGAAAACAAGCAGAAGGAAGATGACGCTGCTGCCAACCTGATGAAGAACCTTCAGGGCGACAACAAGTAAGATTCAATTTTTCCGGATGCCAGCAAGGCGGGATTTCGATCCCGCCTTTTTTATTTTCCTTCACCGAAAATCTCTCAAAATCTTCGCCTTTTTGGCAGTCGACCGCAACATTCTGTCTGTGTAAGATCGACAAAAAGGAGAGTGAGATGACAAGGATCGCCAAGCTTGCCCTGATTGTGTTGCTGGCTGCGCCAAGCGCCAATGCAACTCAGAACGCCCTTCCGCCACGCAACATCAACGACATGATTGTCTTGCTGCGTGCGACGCCCGCCACCCCGGAGCAAACCGAGAAAATACTCAAAACCCTGGAAACGCCCGTCCCGCAGGAAGCTACCGTCAAACAGCGGGTTGATCTACTTCTCGAGCGCGCCCGTGCCGCCTTAACACTGGGCCTGACTGATCGCTATCTGGCTGAAACACGGGCGGCCTGGGAGGCCTCGGGAAAGTCTCACGACAGTACCTTCATCCAGGCCAGAACCGAATACCTGGGAGCCGAAGTCCATTCGGGAAATATGCTGGCCGCCATCGAAACAGCCGAAGACGGTGCCCGCTTAAGCCAAAACGCCGGCATTCGTCTGGCCTACTTGTCGTTCATCGCCGAGAACAAGGCACGCCATGGCGATCAGGCCGGTGCTGAAGCCGCGCTAAAGCGCGCAGAAACTGACTATTCGACGCTTTATAGCGGAGGACGCGGCTGGGGTAGCTGGGGCCTGCCTTGGGAAGCCAACATCGAACGGGCGCGAGCTGGCGTCGCCTTGGGCAAAGGCAAGTTTGCCGACGCTGAACGGCATTTCCGAAAATCGAGCGAGTTGCGCGAGAAGGATCTGGAAGGCAATCTCAGCCGCCTGAGAATGGGCATGGATACGTCGTCCCAGCCCCTCGCCCTGGGCCATTTCCTGATTGCGAGGCGAGGATTCGCCGACATGGTTTTACAGCAGGGACGACTGGTCGAAGCTGAAATGCTTTACCGGGAAATTATCGAACGAGCCCGTCAAGAATACGGCAGCAATTCACCGTTCACTCAACTCCATGTTGAAGGTTTGAGCAGAGTACTGCTCGAACAGGGACGAGCCCATGAAGCCCGCGATTTGTCCAGTGCAAGTCTTGGCGTTATTCAACAGCAGGGGATGCCTCAGGAATCGAGAATCATGACGTCGACCAGGCTTCGCCTCGCGGCTGCTCATGTTGCACTTCGCCAATGGCGACTGGCGCTTGAGCAGTACGAGGCTGTCAGCAAGGTGCTTGCCAGCGATTCCGGACTTAACGCCCGCCTCGGGCGCGGCAACAAGGACTGGGCCTTGACACTGGTACGCACCGGACAATCGGTGGCCGCTGAACAGATGATGTCTGAGCTGCTTGCAGAGGACAGCCAGCGCTTTAGCGAGGATGATCGCAATCTCGCCGAAACCCGTGGTTATTACGCCACGGCGCTTGCCGAATCCGGCAAGACTACGGAAGCTTTGCAGCAGTTCCGCAAGGCGGTTCCCATCCTGCTTATCTCACAAAAAGATGCCAGCGAGGATGAAGCCACTGCCGCCACCCAGCGCATGGTCAATATCCTTGAAGCCTATCTTGATCTGCTCTACCGCCTGCATCGCGAGAAAGCAGTCAGCGCCAGTCTCGACATTCCAGCCGAAGCTTTTCGGGTAGCCGATGTCGCCCGTGGCTCATCGGTTCAGAAAGCCCTGCTGGCGAGTGCCGCCCGCAGCGCCATCCGAGAACCCAAGCTGGCGCAACTGGCGCGCGACGAGCAGGACATTTCGCACCGTCTGATCAGCCTCAACGATACCTTGTCCCGCCTACTCTCCTCGCCCAAGGAGCAACGTCTCGACAAGATCATCGGCGACATTCAGCGCGACATTCCGTTGCTTAAGAACGAGCGCAAACGGCTGCGCGAGCAAATTAACGAGGAGTTCCCCGAGTACTCGACCCTGATCGACCCCAAGCCTTTGCTCCCCAGCGAAGTACAAAGCCTGCTGCGGACAGATGAAGCAATGCTGGCCACCTATTCGGGTGAGCGCCACACCTATATTTGGGGAATCCCAAAAACCGGAAACACCGTCTTCACCGTCAGTGAACTGGGCCGCGAGGCGATTGCTGAACGTGTTGCCAAGATCAGGCGCGGCCTGGATCTCGGCAACTCGTTCAGCTTGGATGTCGACTTTGATCTGGACACAGCCCACGAGCTTTACGTCCAAACCGTCGCGCCCGTGGCCGGCAGTTTTGCCGGCGCCCAGCACATGCTGGTCGTGCCGCATGGCGCACTCGGCCAGCTACCCTTTGCCCTGCTGCCAACCAAGGCAACCAAACTGGGCAAGAGTCAACTTGCCTTTGATGCCTACCTCAAGGCGCCCTGGCTGATACGTGACGTGGCAATCACCCAACTTCCCTCGGTCAGTACCCTGCTTGCGCTGCGTCGCTTGAAACCCCCACGAGCTGCAGATCAGAAGATATTTCTTGGTTTTGGCGACCCCTGGTTCAACGCCAGACAGGCCTCGCAAAACGGTGAAGATCGCACTCAGGTGAGACTCACCAACCGCAGCATCGGGCTGCGCGCCGTACCGGGAACCCGAAGCTCGACATCAGCGAGAATCAGTGACCTTGCCAGCCTGCCGGATACCGCTACCGAGCTACGCGAAATTGCCAGCGCGCTCAAGGTAGATGCCGGCACGGCCATCCGGCTCGGCAAAGCCGCCAGCGAATCGGCAGTCAAGGAAAGCAATCTGGCCGACTACCGGATTGTGGCCTTTGCCACGCACGGCTTGGTCCCCGGCGATCTCAACGGGCTTTCACAACCAGCGTTAGCCTTGTCCAACCCCGAGTTAACGGGCGAAACCAATGCCGATGGCCTGCTGACGATGGAGGAAATACTTGGCCTGCGCATGAATGCAGACTGGGTTGTGCTGTCGGCCTGCAACACTGCCTCCAGCGATGGCTCATCGGCAGAAGCGGTTTCCGGACTCGGGCGGGCCTTTTTCTACGCCGGCACGCGTGCCTTGCTGGTCACCAACTGGCCGGTGGAAACCGTCTCAGCCCGCCTGCTGACCACCGAAATATTCCGCCGTCAGGCAGAGCAACCCGGCATCTCACGCGCTCAAGCTCTACGCAACGCCATGCTCTCGGTCATGGAACAAAAGGCGCTGGATGAAAAGACTGGAAAGCCGGACTACAGCTACGCTCACCCGCTGTTCTGGGCGCCCTACTCATTGATCGGCGACGGTGGCAACCAGTAGAGATAGGCAACGCCTATGCGACTTATGCTTGCATTTGATTGGCTCAATCGCTGGCGTGATTGCATAATGGGTTTGTAACTTGGTTAACTCAAAAGAAAGCGAGCACATCATGGATATTGGCATCAGCAAAAAAGACCGCGAAAAAATCGCCGAAGGTTTGTCCCGCCTGTTGGCTGACTCTTACACCCTTTATTTGAAGACCCACAACTTCCACTGGAACGTCACCGGCCCGATGTTCAACACGTTGCATGTGATGTTCATGGATCAATACACCGAGCTATGGAATGCCCTGGATCTGATCGCTGAACGTATTCGCGCGCTGGGCTTCCCGGCACCAGGCACCTATAGTGAATTCTCCAGGCTGACCGTGATCGCGGAAAGTGAAGGCGTACCGAACGCCAGCGAAATGCTCAAGCAGTTACTTGCCGGCCAGGAAGCAGTGACCAAGACCGCTCGCAGCCTGTTGCCGATTGTGGGCAAGTGCAGCGACGAGCCAACGGCCGATCTCCTGACCCAGCGTATGCAGATCCACGAGAAGAATGCCTGGATGTTGCGCAGCATGCTCGACGCCTGATCGACAAATTTTGGCCGTAAAAAAACCCGCAATTTTTTGCGGGTTTTTTGTTGTCGACCGCGACAGTCGACTTTGTAGCAGTTCTTACTTGTGCGACTGCAGGAAGGAGTCCATGCGCATTTCAGCTACGCTGAACCAGGCATTCTGTGTTTTCCGGTATTTATCGTACTCGGTGTAGATCGTCTTGAAGGCCGGGTTTTTGCCTGACTCGTCGGCATAGAGGTCTTGCGCTGCCTTGTAGGCGGCTTCCATGACATCCTTCGGGTAGGCCTGCAGCTTGACACCAGCTTGCAGCAGCTTCGACAGCGCCGCCGGGTTCTTGTGGTCGTACTCGGCCATCATTGTCACGTTGGATTCGTACGCAGCCGCCTGGAAGGCTTCCTGGTATTCCTTGGGCAGCTTGTCCCATTCCTTCTTGTTCACGAAGAAGTGGATGACCGGGCCCGGTTCCCACCAACCCGGGTAGTAGTAGTTCTTGGCAACCTTGTAGAAGCCAAGCTTTTCGTCGTCGTACGGACCAACCCACTCGGCTGCATCAATGGTGCCTTTTTCCAGCGCCGGGTAAATATCGCCACCAGCGATCTGTTGCGGCACAGCGCCCAGCGCAGAGAAAACGTTACCGCCGAGACCGGCGATACGCATTTTTAGACCCTTGACATCTTCCAGACCTTTGATTTCCTTACGGAACCAACCGCCCATCTGAGTACCTGTGTTGCCACCAGCAAACGAAAGCACGTTATAGTTGGAGTAAAAATCGTCCAACAGTTTCTGACCGCCACCATAGTAGATCCAGGCATTCATCTGGCGCGCGTTCATACCGAACGGAACCGAGGTACCAAAGCCGAAAGTCTTGTCCTTGCCGACGTAGTAATACGAACAGGTATGGCAGCACTCGACGGTACCTTGCTGTACGGCATCCAGCGCCTGCAGACCAGGAACGATTTCACCACCGGGAAAAACGCGGATGTCGAACTTGCCGCCGGTCATGGCGCGCAAACGATTGGCCAATACTTCCGCACCACCGAAAATGGTGTCCAGGCTCTTCGGAAAGCTGGAGGTCAAACGCCATTTGACCTCTGGCAACGAACCTTTTATTGCCGGGGCACTAGTCGTGGCTGGAGCAGCAGTTGTAGCTGGTGCTGAAGCCGGTGCTGCTGATTTGGGTTCTTCTTTCTTTCCGCAAGCTGCCAAACCAACAACAGTGGCACCAACGGCTGCTTTAGCTAAAAAATCGCGACGTTGCATAAATGTCTCCTCCTCAGGGTGTAGTCACGTCATGCCTGACGGCTAACGCCCATTTTTAATCAAACAACTGGCTTTGGCGAGTTGTGGAAAACCCTAATCTGAACTATTCGCCAGCAACCGTCATGCGATCAATGAGGATGGAACCCGTTTGTTTGGACCCGCGCACCTGAACATCGTTGCCGACCGCCAGCACCCCAAGCAGCATCGCCTTGAGGTTGCCGGCGATAGTAATTTCCTCGACCGGATAGGCGATCTGGCCATTTTCGACCCAATAACCGGCAGCGCCGCGTGAGTAGTCGCCCGTGACGTAGTTGATACCCTGGCCAAGCAGTTCGGTCACCAGTAAACCCGTACCCATGCGCGCCAGCAGGCCGCCTAAATCGAGTGCGCCGGGCTGGATGATCAAATTGTGACTACCGCCGGCATTGGCCGTGGTCTGCATGCCCAGCTTTCTGGCCGTATAGGTGCTGAGAAAGTAGCCTTCCAGAATGCCATTGGCGACCACCGAACGTGGCTTGGTTGCCACGCCATCGCTGTCGAAAGAGGCCGAGCCGAGGCCACGCAGAATGTGCGGTTGTTCGCTGATATTGACGAAGTCCGGCATCACCTGCTTGCCGAGTTGGTCGAGCAAAAATGATGATTTACGGTAGAGCGCCCCGCCACTGGCGGCATGCACCAGGCTACCGAGCAGGCCGGCGGCGAGCGGTGCTTCAAAAAGCACCGGGAATTCGCCGGTTTTGACCTTGCGCCCGTTCAGACGAGCCACCGCGCGCTCGGCGGCAATGCGCCCGACCGTCGCCGGGTCGTTGAGTTCGCTGGCCAGACGGCTGGTGGTGTACCAGTCGTCGCGCTGCATGGCGTCCTGCTCGCCAGCAATCACCGAACACGAAATATAGTGGCGTGATGTCGGGTAGCCGCCCATAAAGCCCAGACTGTTAGCGGAAACGAAATGCGCCTGCTGGGTAGAAACCGAAGCGCCTTCCGAGTTGCTGATCAACGGGCTGCTGGCGTAGGCGGCCTGTTCGCAGAGGCGCGCCGTCGCGATGGCATCTTCCACGGTCAACGCCCAGGGATGATACAAATCCAGATCCGGGCAATCTTTCGCCATCAAGGCGGCATCAGCGAGGCCGGCGCAGTCGTCCTCGGCGGTAAAGCGGGCAATATTCAGCGCCGCCTCGACCGTTTCACGCAAAGCCTGCGCAGAAAAGTCCGAGGTACTGGCGTAACCCTTGCGCTGTCCGGCATAGATGGTGATGCCTATGCCCTTGTCACGGTTGAACTCGATGGTTTCGACCTCATCGCAACGGACGCCGACCGACTGCCCGAAACCTTCCGAAACATCGACCTCGGCAGCCGTTGCGCCCTTTTCCCGGGCATGTTTGAGCACGTCCTCGGCCAGTTGCTGCAGGGTGGCGAAGGGATAGGAAAAGCTGGCGACTTCAGGCATGAATGGGGCGTCCGGGCTGGAAAATCGCTATCATAGCAGCCCGAACTAGCCAGCCCCGACCGCGCATCATGCATGAAGAAGATTTCACCGAGAGTACCAGCCGCCCTTCCAAGACCAAGCAGAAGGAGGCAATGCACGAATTGCGCGACCTCGGCGAAGAGCTGGTCGACCTCCCGCTCAGCCAGTTGAAGCGCCTCGGGCTGCCGGAAGACCTCTATGCCGCCGTCCGCGAATGCCAGAAAATCACCGCCCACGGCGCCAAGCGCCGGCAGGTGATGTACCTCGGCAAATTGATGCGTACCGCTGACGACGAACCGATCCGCGCCGGCCTTGCGCTGTTGCGCGGCGAATCGGTCGCTGAAAATGCCCGCCTGCAGCGCCTGGAGCGTATGCGCACACGTCTGCTGGCCGACGAAACCATGCTCACCGAAATTGCCAATACCTGGCCGGGGGCCGACATTACTCATTTGCGCCAACTGCGCCGCAACGCGCTGAAGGAACAGGAGGCGAGCAAGCCGCCGAAAAATTTCCGCGCCATTTATCAGGTGCTGAAGGAACTCGACGATCAACTGCAAAAAGGGAAAACCGAAGATGCCGGCGAATGAAGAACTGGTCATTGGCCTGGTCTCGATCAGTGACCGCGCCTCAAGCGGTGTTTATGAAGACAAGGGCATTCCGGCCCTGCAGGAATGGCTGAATAGCGCA
>Ga0075163_10006647_pt1 | contig 15336 bp, 9 predicted proteins | sample JI1023141ADNA_FD_71478 | JGI IMG/M metagenome (GOLD analysis project Ga0075163, IMG submission 71478) | Wastewater effluent complex algal communities from Wisconsin, to seasonally profile nutrient transformation and Carbon sequestration -... | ecosystem: Engineered > WWTP > Effluent > Algae... | reverse complement strand
GTATTTTCTTTTTTTTACAAAAACAAGATGGAATTAAAGCAACGAATATTTCATCACCCGAACTCAAAAAACTTATTACTGGTGTTGTTAATCGGTATAATAATATGACAGAAGTGAAGGGGTTCACGAGTGATGATTGGGTTATTGCCGTTAAACAAAAACAAAAACAACAGCTGGATGCTGAGCTTCAAGCTTTAGGCGATTATTATGCTAAAAAATTGACTATCATTCTTGATGAAATAATCTTAAATGATCAAGGTCAATCGAGAGGATTAACGGAAGAGGAAAAGCTTAAATTAAAAGATTCTGTTATGTCTAATAGCGAACAGGAAACTGAGTTAAGAGGCAAATTATCTACACATCCTTTGTTTGGTGGTAAATTTCAGCGTTATTACGATAATTTATCGGCGCTACATCAGTGTAAGGCTAAACTTAAAGGCAAGACTGTTATTGATGACGGTGTTAGTGAAAGTGTGGATGTTTTTGTAACAAAAGTTAAGGCTAATAAGCCGTCAAAAACTGAAATGGGTTTTATAGATAAAATTGTTCAGTTCATCACATTGGGTGTTAAGGGTTATTATACGCCACCTTGGAAAACAGTGCCTTCGGCTGAGGGGTTGGGTAAATTTAGAATATTTAAAGCAAAGGTTGATGAGGTGAGACCTGATGATTCTGTTGAAAAGCCTGATTCACCTGGTGCTTCTTCATAACTGACGGTATCTGTTTGATTTATTAGGTTCGTGTAACGCTCCTTGACAGTTATGACGTGGGTTAATACTATCTATGTCCGTTTACTTATGACCTATTTTCATGGCAAAACTCTATTTTTATTATGCTGCAATGAATGCTGGCAAATCTACGACACTCCTTCAATCTAGTTATAATTACCACGAACGAGGTATGCAGACCTTATTGTTTACGGCGGCGATTGATAATCGTTATGATGTTGGAAGTATTACCTCTCGTATTGGCTTATCTGAGCATGCTTTAATTTTTAAAGCAGCTGATGATGTTTTATTAATGACCCAACAGGTCATCGCAAAAGGGCAAAAATTGGCTTGTGTCTTGGTCGATGAAGCGCATTTTTTATCAAAAGCACAAGTACATCAACTCTCAGAAATCACCGATACTTTAAATATTCCCGTGCTTGCTTATGGTTTGCGAACAGATTTTAGAAGTGAATTGTTTCCTGGAAGTCTCGCGTTACTAGCAATCGCGGATGAGTTAATTGAACTTAAAACTATTTGTCATTGTGGACGTAAAGCCATCATGAATATGCGTATTGATGCAAAAGGCAATGCCGTGACCGAAGGCAGTCAAGTGATGATTGGTGGCAATGAATCTTATACCTCAACTTGTCGTAAACACTTTAAACTGGGTGATTCCGGCATCAAAAAAACCAGCAAAGTGGTTGCAAAAGAACCAGAATGTTGTTAAGTTTGAGGCTTAAAGAGGAGGAAAGATGTCAGAAAATTCAAAAATGAGAACAGCGTGGATGATTTGGGGGCTTGCAGCCTTATTTTATTTTTCAGATTATTTAGCGCGTGTGGCACCCGGTGTGATGCATCGTTTTTTACAAGCCGAGTTTGGCATCAATGAAGTGGGTTTTGCCACCTTAACCGCATCGTTTTATATCCCTTATGTGTTAATGCAAATTCCGGTCGGGCTTATGGTCGACAGATTAAGTATTAGAGGATTATTGACGGTAATGTCGATGATTACTGCGGTGGGTTGTTGTATTTTTGGCTTTTCTGATGGGCTATTGATGGCGTCATTAGGTCGTATGTTAATTGGTTTTAGTGCCGCATTTGCGTTTGTCTGTTCGTTAAGGCTTGCAACGTCTTGGTTCCCCCCCATGATGCTGGGTTTGCTTGCGGGTTTAACACAAGCGCTTGGGATGCTGGGGGCGGCTTCAGGTGAAGCGCCTGTGTCATTATTGGTGAGTCATATTGGATGGCGCGATACGCTTTTTGTGATGGCTTTTATGTTTATGATGCTATCGATGCTGTTGTATCGCTTTATTCGTGATAACCCCTCACATAAACATGTTCAAAAACTTGAAAAAAGCAAACAGTTAAGTATTTTATCAAGCTTAAAACGCGTATTGTCACATCGACAAACGTGGATTAATGCCCTTTACGCGGGGTTTGTTTTTGACCCAACGGCAGTTATTGGTGAGTCCTTGGGGCCTGCTTATTTGCAATTTGGTCGAGGGTTATCAGCGCATCAAGCGGCCTTTGCCACAGGACTTATTTTTATTGGCTGGGGAATTAGCGGCCCCTTTACAGGCTGGTTATCAGATAAATTAGGGAGACGTAAGCCCTTGATGGTGGCGTCTGCGATATGTGGGATAGGTTTAACCGCATTGTTTGTCTTTTCTCCTCATTTGACGCCTTCAATGATATATGTGATTTTCTTTGCTTATGGCTTAACGAATACGGGTGTTGCCATTGCTTATGCGGTGTCTACTGAAATTCAAACACGAGAGGTTGTGGGGACGGCGATTGGCTTTACTAATATGGCTTCTATTTTTGTTGGTGCTTTCATGCAGCCGTTAGTCGGAAAATTTGTAGATATGGCAGCAGGACCTCGGTCATATCATGTTGAAACGCTGCTGTTAACAGACTTTCAAGCCGGCATTTGGTTGTTGCCAGCTTGTAGCGGTGTTGCGTTGATTTTGGCATTACTTGTGAAAGAGACTTATTGTCGTCCTATCCATATTGATAGCGTAAGAACGCAGGCAGTTTAAGTCGTTAATATTGGTTGATTTAGCCCCTAGCATCAGGCCATCACTAATGGCCTGACAGGCAGCTTCAGGGCTTAATAAATTCAAACATTCAATGAGCGTTTTGTCTTTGCAAGTACTAAATATACCCTGGTATTTTATGCCGTGGTAATGTTCATTTCCCCATGAAGTTAATGCGTGGCTGAAATAGGTCGTAAAATCCTGGAGCTTTAAGTCGTCATTTAATTCGTAGCGTTTCATGGCCATATTATTATGATGATCACGACTAATCGATGGGGTACCAAAAATAAACGTCGATTGTGTATTTGTTAGCGGTAGTTTTCTTATTTCATCATAATGCGTATGTGCTGAAAATAAATTAATTTCTTGATAATGTTGCTGGTACTGACTCAAAGCATCCGCAAATTGTGATAAAAAATTTAAATGCCAAATATTATGCCCTCTAAAATCAATGCCAGGCGGTTCATGCATGGCAATGATAAGTTGTTTTGCATGATGTGATTTTAATTGTTCTTTAAACCAAGTTAATTGATTTGCCGCGTCTTCATCTTGGTTGGGGTAGCTCGGTAAAAATGGCGGTGTAATCGTAAACTGCGTCGTATTTAAGGCAATGAGTATGATGTCTTTATTGTCGGGTATGGCGTAACTTATATAATATCCTTCTTTATACATATGCGAATCATCTATCATTAATTCTTCACAATGACTACAAGCCCCTTGCCAATGTTTAGCGAAGTCTAAGGGGGAGTGATGGTTGTTTGAAAATGGTTGGTAATTACCAAGCAAAGAATCATTATTTCCAGGAATATAAAATAGGGGAATGTTTTTTTTGTCGGCATTAAATAAGTCTTCAAAAATTTTGGCTTCATAGGCCCCTTTTTCGGGTGCTTCACCAAAAAGATGGGTGGGGATATCGCCTAATAATAAGACAAAATCAGCACGTGTTGATAATTCACCAAATTTAGTTAATGCCGCAAGCCATGCTTCGTTACCGGTGTCATTGCCATCTCCTGGGAGATTGTTTTCACCATAATGAATATCTGAGAGGGTTAAAAAACTGATAGGCGCGCTGAAGAGGGTTGTACTGATTAATAAGGCGAATAACAGAAAAATTTTTTTCATATCAGTAGGTTGGCTTTGTAAGTGATAGTTGCAATTTAAAGCAATTTGCAAAAGTTGTAAAGTGTAGGTTGGGCCTTGGCCCAACGCTTACCGGGTATTGTTGGGCCAAGGCCCAACCTACGCAAGGGATGCGGTCTGCGTTTAATGCGTTCTATGTTCTGATTTACCAATTAGCCAATCGGCATTAACCTCAAGCTCATCAGCTACTTGTTGTAAAACCTCGGGTTTAGGTAGGTAAACACCGGTTAAATAGGCTTCTGCTTGAAATTTGGGGATTTTCATTAATTTAGAAAAAACTTCAATGCGCTCAGGATAGTGTGTGGGCACACCAATATTATCAAGCTCTTTATTTAATCTTTCCATAAATTGTCTATTTGACATGAGTTATCTCTAAATGGGTATTATAGTTCTATAGCACAGATTTCAAGTTATTCAAGTTCTTGGAAAAATATAACTGCCCAGGTGCCGCCCGTGCCTCGACAGGCGTTCGCTGGATCCCGCGGACAAGCCGCGGGACGTCGCGTGCTGGTGAGTAGTTATGAAAAAATTAGTATCAGAGCCGCGCGCGCAAGCTTGCGTTCGCAGAGGTGCATAATTTCGCGAACGCTTGCTTACGCGCGCGGCTCGGCAAGCTTAATCATATTGATAATGCTTTGAACCCATAAATCATTATCATTGAGTGCAGGTATAAGTGTCAGCGTCTCTCCTCCCAAGGCCTGCCATTGTGCTTTTGCACGTATCGCTATCTCTTCGAGTGTTTCAAGGCAGTCTGCTACAAAAGCGGGGCAAGATACGGCTAGATTTTTGATGCCACGCTTTCGTAATTCAATCAGTGTTTCATCGGTATAGGGTTTTATCCAGGGGGTTTTTCCAAGGCGTGATTGAAAGCTTGTGGTGTATTGTGTGGGATTTAAATCTAAAGCCTTAGCTAAGGATGCTGAGGTTTGATAACATTGCGCCCGATAACAGCCGGCTGATGCTTTGAGAGGCGGGCAGGGGGATGTGCAAACTGGTTGGCAGCCTTCTTTTTCAAGGTGTCTTGTGGGTAGGCCATGATAGCTTAGCAATAACATATCATGGGTTGAAATAAAGGGCTTAATGTTTTCTGCCAGTGCTTGGATATAACTGGGATGTTGATAAAAATCTCTTATGACATGTAAGTTCGCAAACCGTTTGGTGTTACTCAAGTGTTTTAAAGTGGCCTCAATAGAGGAGCCGGTAGCAGCTGATGAATATTGTGGATACAGGGGCAAAATGGTGAGGGTCTCACAGTGTCCAAGTTCTTTTAGCGCAGATGCAATGTTTGGGCGCCCATAACGCATCCCGAGGGCTACCGAATATGTGGAGCCTAATGCGTGAGTAAGCTTGTCTTTTAAGCGAAGGCTATAAACCAATAGTGGCGAGCCTTCATTTGTCCAAATCTCTTTGTAAGCACTGGCGGACTGATGACGTCTAAATGGCGCAATTAGGCCATTAACCAAAATAAAGCGCACGAGCCATGGTAAATCAACGACACGTTTATCCATCAAAAATTCGCGAAGGTATCGTCCTACCGCTTTTGAATCAGGTGAGTCGGGTGTGCCAAGATTAATGAGTAGTAAGCCGTGTGGCATGTGTTTTCATCTGGGTAATAAATTAGGGGGTTATTATCAAAGATTTATAGTTGTTCATCAAGAGAAGACGCATTAATCGTCGATTTTTGTTTTAATTTTGTTTTTAGTGCATCAAAATCAACAGGTTTTGACAGATAAAAGCCTTGAACTGTATGGCAATTATTTTCAATACAAAAATCAAGTTGCGCTTTAGTTTCAACACCTTCAATTGTAATACTTGATTTTAATTTATGGGCCATTTGAATGATACCTTTAGCGATATTGAACTCGTGTTGCGATTCAAAGATATGTTCAATAAATTCCTTATCAATTTTAATGGTATCAAAATGTAATTTTTTTAAATAACTTAAACTTGAAAAACCAGTTCCAAAATTATCAAGTGCTACGGTAATATGATTTTTTTTGAGCTGTGCTAAAAACATCATGACACTATCCAAGTTCAATAATGCACTTTCATTGATTTCAAACTCAAGCCACTCATGAGGGCAGTTAATGGCATTCATAATTTTTTGAATACTATGTGCCGTTTGAATTTGTTTGGCTGAAATGTTTATGGAGAATTTAATTGCAGTTTTGCATTCATGCTCAAGTGCGGCGCGGGCATTACAGGACTCTTTAATCACCCATAAGCCGATATCTTGAATGAGGCCTAATTTTTCTGTTAGTGGGATAAAAATATTAGGTGCAAAATTTTCTTTCCATCGCAGCAGTACTTCAACCTTGGTAATATTAAAATCCTGAGCATCATAGATGGGTTGAAATGCAAGATAAAACATATTATTAATTAGTGAGGTTTTAAGGGACTGCCCCATTGCATGTAGTTCTTGAATATGTTGTGTATATTGAGGCAAAAATCGCTCGTAAATGGCTTTTTGATTGTCCTTTGCTTTATACATCGCGATATCCGCATAGCTGATTAATTCATCAATAGAATCTGTATCACAAGGATAATAGCTAACCCCAAAACTCGCATTGATAATAAAATGTTTATCTTCTAATCGCATAGGCTCTTCTAATAGCGACTTTAGTCGACTGATAATAGGGTCAATATCAGCTTTGTAATCTAAGTCACTAAAAATACAAATAAATTCATCGCCACCCAGTCTTCCTGCAAAATCACAAGGGCGTATATGGCCTATTAATCGGTTGGCAAACGTTTTTAATATCTCATTACCCAAATGATGTCCTTGCGTGTCATTAATAATTTTAAAATCATTAATATCGATAAAAGCGAGTGCAAATAATTTGTTATGGTTGTCAGCGTACTCTTTATATTTAATGATTGTTTCAGTGAGTGATTTTCGGTTTGGAAGGTTGGTTAGCTCATCATAATGAGTCATTTTAAATAGCATATTTTCTTGACTAACTTTTTGAGAAATATCAGTCATAATCCAGATGTTTTCAGGTGCACTTTTCCCTTGAATAATTTGCAGGGATAGTTTCAGATGGATATTTCCTGGCAGTTCAATAGACAATGCTTTATTGAGCTTTATTGTACTAAAAGGAAAATATCGATGAATATTATGCTCAGGGGGGATTTGGGCTAAAAATGTTTTTGAGAATGATTGAAGGGCTTCTGGTGTTTCAATATGAAAAAAATTAATAAATTTATCATTGTATTGTATTATCTCACCCGCCATATTCGTCTTGATGATAATGTCATCAATTGTTTTATAGATCAGTGAAAAAATATTTTTTCGGTTTTCGTTTTGTAATTGTATATGCTTATCATTTGTGATGAGCTCATCATTGGCTTTTAGAAGATCACTTTCAACGATTTTTTGTTTTTGATGCTCTAAATGTAAAGCCTCATTGTTTTTAATTAATAATGTTCGGTATTGGACAAGATTTTCGATTCTTTTTTCTTTTTCAAAAGATAGGTTAAAACTGTCTACAAGATACCGATTGATTTTAATAGAAGCGATTATCATCACAATGGCATAGATGGCCGAACCAATACCGATATAAAAAAAGACATCCCCTTTGAAAAAACACACGAGGGTAAATGTAACAAACATGAAACACACATGGGCGACATGAACATATTTTATATAACAGTGAAATATACTGGCGCCAGCAGTAATCGCGACATAAATTGCGCCGATAAGAATGATTAAATGGACATTGGAATAAGTGTAAAATATTGCAAGCATGGGCATGCTAATAAAGGTGATGCATAACGTTCCGATATAGAGGACTAAATAGTTAAAAGGTAATTTAAAACGCTTAAATCGATAGGATAAAGGCACATATAACTGCACCAAAAGCCCTAAGCATTGAAAAATATACCAATTTTTAATAAAAATCCCTTGTTCTAAATAGACGAATTGAACATAAAGGGTTGCTGCAATCCACTCACCTAAAATTGAAAGAGGAAGGTTAGTAAACAAAGCATCCAATAATAGCGGTGTTTTGGTTTTTGTCATGCCTTGTCCTTATGCGCCCAAGTCAACGCCCTGCCCGCTAGACTGACGTCCCGCGGATAAACCGGGGCAGGTAGCGTTTGGGGTTGAACTATCAACAAACTCATTATTCTTGTCGGTTTTTTTTAAGAATTCTTTAAAGTTTTTTCATTTAAGTGCGATAAAAGGATTAGAGGACTTTTAAGGGGTTGATAAGATGCAAATTGACAAAAATATTTACATTAGAGGTAAGGGTTGGCAACATGAGCACTTAGCAGCGCTAGATTCATCAATGTCGTTACTTCTATTTTTTTGTGGTTCTTCGTTTAAAAACAGCCCTGAGATTATCGATTTGCATCGCGCATTTCCAAATACAATGGTTATTGGTGCATCAACTGCGGGTGAGATTTTAGCGGGAGAGATTTTTGATGATAGTATTGTCTATACGCTTATCAAATTTGAGAAAACACAGTTAAAATTAGCGCTTAATTCAGATTACCTTAAGGCGGGCATTCATCAAAGCGGCCAAGCTGCTGCAGATAATTTATATGATAGAAATTTAAAGCATGTCTTTTTATTTTCAAGTGGCTTTAACGTCAATATTGATGAGTTTATTTTAGGGTTTAAAAAAAATGCTGGAAGAGATGTTTCAATGTCGGGCGGGCTTGCCGGTGATGGTGAAGCATTTAAAGAAACGTGGATATACCATGATGGCTTTCATGAAAATGCTATTGCGGCCATTGGTCTTTATGGTGATGCGATAGAAATACACCAAGGATGTGAAGGTGGGTGGTTAAAGTTTGGGTTGGAGCGCAGAATTACAAAAGCCGAAAACAATGTGTTATATGAAATTGACAAACAGCCCGCGTTAGCTTCATACAAAAAATATTTAGGAAATTTATCAGAAAAACTCCCAGCCTCAGCTTTATTGTTTCCTCTGGCTATTCGAAAAAACAATCAATCATCGCATGTCGTTCGAACAATATTAGCGGTAAATGAAGAGGACCAATCAATTACGTTTGCAGGTGAAATTCCTAATGGATGGTTGGCGTCATTTATGCGCTGTACTAATGAAGGTCTTATTGATGGGGCAAAGCAAGCAGCTTTTCAATCTTTAGCGACAATAACAGGTGAAAGACTTGCGATTATGGTGTCATGCGTGGGTAGGCGCATTGTATTAGGGCAAGGATGTTTTCATGAGCTTGAAGCAGCACTTTCGGTTATCCCAAAAGAAGATTTGACCATAATAGGGTTTTATTCTTATGGAGAAATATCTGAAAAACCAGATGTCGACTCTAAGTTACATAATCAGACGATGACCATAACAATGGTATCAGAGAAAATGGATGAATAAACTGCATGAAGTATTAATTAATCAGCTAACGAGGCTCAATATCGATTGGAGATCTGAGTCGTTAGCGCCGCATTGGCAAGATTTATTAAAAATTATTTCAGACACGTATTTGGAAAACGATGAGTATCGATATGCGATGGAGCGTTCTTTAGATATTGCATCAGATGAAATTAATCAAGCGAATGATATTTATCAAACAGAGCTTAATAAAATAAACATGGTGTCTTCTGATGGCATTATTATGACTGATTTAGACTGGAATATAACCTCAGTAAATAATAGGGCAGAAATACTTTTAAAAAGTAGTGAAACTGAGTTACTCGGCCGCTCAATTGTTGAGAATCTGATTTTTTTAAACGCGCAGAAGGAACCGCTGTTTTTTGAAAAATTAACGCTGCATTTTGAATGTGGTAAAAGTTATAAGTGTACTCGAGGTATTATTGTTAATGCCTTAAGTCAAGAGCATGAATTTTTTGCTCTTTATTCCATCACGCCTTTCTATGTGCAGGATAAGATGAATGCATATATTATTATTTTTAGGGATATCACCCAAGAAGTTTTAAAAGATTTCGATTATCTTTTAGATACCTTAATCAATGCAACTGCAATGGAAAACAAACGAGAGCAGGTTGTTTCCTGGTGTCAAGCCATGTTTTCAGATTTGCATGATGCTTTATTAATTTCCGAGCTGAATCAACAAACAAATAATCACGCTTTAACGCTTCTTGAGAAAAATGTCATTCATCAAGGGATGTTAAGGCAGAGCGGCATCTTAAATCAGATGTTTTTACATTGTGCCAAAAATGAAGAAAATCACGAATTTTTTGATTTGGAAAAAATTATTCCTACGATTAAAGACGCATGCCAAAAACTTTCGGCTAAAGAAGATGTTGTTATCCATAATAAAGTGTCGGACGTTATTGAAGGGGAGTCATCTCAATTTATGCAATTAAATTTTGAGATTGTGGCAAAATTAATGGAGGCATTTAAGTCATGTAAATTAGACGCTCTCGAGTTTAATACGCTGTCGCTGCCCATGAAAAATGATAAAAAATTAATTGTATCGTATCAATTAAAATTAGTGCGTCCCATGGATTTAAAGAAGGTTAACGCATTGCTTCTAGGTGTTAAAGAAAAACTCACTGATAATCGAGTTGAAGCATTGACTTGCAAATATTTAGATACGTCATTGGAGATTGAAGCGATATTAAAATTTTTCATCCCCCCTCCTAAAGTAAACAAGGCCACACACACGATTTCATTATTAAGATGTCTTATTTATAGCGAAGAAACATCGACTTTAATCGAACAAATGAATGATAAATTTTTATTAAGTCAAATTTATTATGAAGAGGTTAAAGCGCAAGACGATGTTGTAAAAAAAATAAAAGAAGCAAGGCTTTCTAATAATGAATATAACGTCATTATATGTGATAAGCATGATTTTGAAGCTTTTGATAAAAATGTGTTACATGAAATTTCGAGTTATATTAACGAACATTTTTGTGGTGTTATTTATATTAATCAAAATGAACAGGCTATTCATTCAGAGATTAATCTAAAAATTTATGCATTAAACAGCGAGTTTTTTTTAAAAGAAATAAATGGTCTTTTATATGAAATGCATGAAAAAAACTTATATTCACAACAAAATAAATTACTTGTCAATCGTGATATTAAAGTTTGCTCGGGAAAAAAAATTATATTTCTGGATTTAGAAATACATGCAAATACACTCTATTTACGACTACTAGAAGGGCTAGGATTTCAAGTATGCCTGCTTAAATCTCTTGATGAAATTGATTTGTATGCACACATGGATTTTGATGCGCTAATGTTTAATATTTATGATGATTTTCATTATGTAGCGCATATTTTACAAAAATGCCAGAAGAACTGGCCTGAAATGCCAGCGGTAATGTTAAGTCCACCCATTATAGAAGACACCCTGACTGCCTTATTGCAACAGGGGATTGCGCATTATCTCTTTAAGCCATTCACCTTACCTGATTTCATTTATTTAGTACAGCGGTGTTTTGATAGTAAATAATGGGGGATGCATGCGGAATAATGTAGCAGTAATAGTCTCAACCCCAAATAAAGATAATATTGAAACAGCTGTGGCCCTTCAGTATTTGGCCATACCATCAGAATTCGTCGCCATATTTATTGCTTTTCAAATATTTCAAACGATATTATGGGGGTGGTTTTTTTGTTCACTTATATTGTTACTCTTTCGATGTTATTTTTTTGTATTTTCAAAGCCAGCTACTCAATTGCAGTATTTTATTTATGGCAATATATGTTCAATTATCATTTGGTTCAGTTTTGGTATTATTTGTGCGGCATTGCCGGTAGATAGGATGCTCATCGCGGCCTTACTCGTAGCGGGTTTGGTGGCGGGTGCCATGTTGTTTTTAACGTATATTAAATATTTATATGTATTTTATTCAATCTTTACATTGGGTGCATTTGCACTCTGTTTGTTGCTACAGGGAGGGATATTAACTTTTTGCGGATTGGGTTTGTCAATTTTAGTTGTTTTTTTATCTTTTTTGTCTTTGGATTATTATAATTTATTAAGTAAGTATTTTGCCTTATCTGCGATTAATGCGGAGTTATTGCAAGAAGAAACAGAACAAACGGCAGCAGTAACTGAGCTTAAAGCAACTTTAGACAACCATATTGTCATGAGAAAAGAGATGGAAAAAAAAATCCTCTCTTCAAATGATTTAATTCAAAAGCGCATTCAAGAATCCACGTTGGCTGATGAACGTTTGAAATTAGAAATTATCATGATTTGTGAAAAAATGGATGATGGTATTTTATTGGTAGAAGAGGGGAGTCAACATTTTTGGGCAAATGCACATTTTTTAAGAACATGGGGTCTGTCAGAATCAGTTTTTACGACACAGCAATTACATGACATCGTGGCTAGTGCTATTACTTCAAAAAACAATATTTTTATCAAACATTTTTGTTTTACAAAAACAACATTGTGGACAACACGTAATTTTGAGTTTGAGACCATCGACGGTCGGATTTTCTCAGTGATTTTAAAATTGTTTTCAACAAATGGACAGCTTCAAAATTTATGGATTTTTAAAGATATTACTGATACGAGACGGCATCACTTATCAATTAATAATCTGGTGATGTATGACACGTTAACGCAATTGCCCTCTCGGCGCGTGATTCATGAAACTTTGGTTAACTTAATGGATGAGTATCAGCATGGGGATAAGTTATTAGCCATCACGTTTCTTGATATTGATGATTTTAAACTTATTAACGACAGTATGGGGCATGCCATTGGCAATGAAATATTACAAATTTTTTCAAAACGACTTAAACATAATATCAGAGAGAGCGATTTTGTTGGGCGATTAAGTGGGGATGAATTTATTTGTATATTTACCGGCTTAAATTATAAGTCAGATGTTGACCCAATTATTAAAAAACTTCGAGAGGCTTTGGAGAAAAAAGTGACTATTGCCTCTCGTGAATTATCGATTAAAGCGAGTATTGGCATTAGTTTTTACCCCTGTGATGCCCAAAGCTTTGATGAGCTAATCCGGTTTGCTGATATTGCGATGTATAAGGCAAAAGAAAGTAAAGGAACAGCATTATACGAGCGTTTTTTACCAGAATATCATGCCTCGATTAATCAGGTGAATCAGTTAGGGCAAGAGCTCAAAACAGCGTTAGTAAAAAAATCATTTTATTTGGTTTATCAGCCTATTTATGAAGTGAATACCAATAAAATTGGTAAGGTTGAGGTTTTATTAAGATGGCGTGAACATATTTCTCCTGATGTGTTTATCCCACTTGCTGAAAAATTAGGGTTAATTCAAGAAATTGGATTGTGGGTGATGAAAGAGGCTTGTGAAGCAAGGCATCAGTTTGCTGAATTTTGCGATCCATCAGTTAAATTTTGTATTAATGTGTCTTCAAGACAGCTTCAATCAGCAGAATATATAGATAAATTATTTGAGGTGGTGAGTCTTTCTGAGTGTCAGCCTTCTTGGCTTGAGTTTGAATTAACAGAAAGTACGTTGGTTGATTTAGATAAGGCTGTGTTGTTTATTGGCAAATTAAAAGAAATGGGTATAACCGTTGCGATAGATGATTTTGGGACAGGTTTTTCAAGTCTTAGTTACTTGAAAAACCTGCATTTTGATAGTATTAAGATTGATAAAAAATTCGTGCAAAACATTTTTGAGTCTGAGCGAGACCAAAATATGGTAGATGCTATCATCCATTTATCACATATGTTAGGCGCCAAAATTACAGTTGAGGGAGTTGAAACCCAACAGCAATTTGAGTTTTTTAAAGACAAAAACTGCCATTTTATCCAAGGGTATTTATTTGCAAAGCCCCTGGATTATGACGTGCTCGTTAGCCGGCTTCAACGTGACCACAACCCTCTTTAGGGCAAATCAGCTCCTCACCCCGTCGTTTTGTAACCTTTCTTGTAAGAATTGGCCATGCACATTTAGGGCAGGGTTGATTCACAGGCTCATTCCAAAGCGCGTATTTGCATTTAGGGTAGCCAGCGCATGAGTAAAAAATCTTACCAAAGCGTGATTTTCGTTGTAAGATTTTTTCTTGATGGCAAATAGGGCACTCAATACCAGTATCAGCAGGCTTTTCTATGGGTTCCATATGTTTACACGTAGGGTAGCTGCTACAACCAATAAATTGTCCGTACCGGCCCGTTTTAATGTGTAAGTCGCTGCTACATTGAGGGCACTGTCTGCCTTCTACTACGGTAGGCGCTGCTGCTTCTCCTTCGGAAGGATTAAGCGGTTGAGTGAAATCACACTCAGGGTAACCGGTACAACCAATAAATCGCCCACGTTTTCCAAGACGGATAGAGAGCGGCTTTTCGCATTTTGGGCATTTTTCGTCTAGTGATTCAGTGGTGACATCTTTTCTTTGCACAGATGAATCAATGGTTTCGACTTGAAGGTTAAAGGGTTTCCAGAATTCATCTAATACGGGGATCCATTCTTTTTCGCCTCTTGCGACGGCATCTAACGTATCTTCAAGGCCCGCTGTAAATTCATAATCAACATATTGGGTAAAATGATGGGTTAAAAACTTATTAACAATTCGGCCAACATCAGTGGGGATAAAGCGTTTTTTATCAACAATGACATACTCTCGCAATTGAAGCGTATGAATGATGGCTGCATACGTTGAGGGTCTTCCAATGTCATGGGCCTCAAGTTCTTTAACAAGTGTGGCTTCAGAATATCTTGGCGGCGGCTCTGTGAAATGTTGTGACGCTTGAATGTCTTTGAGTTTAACGGTTTGGCCTAAGGTTAAGACAGGTAAACGGGCATTGTCTTCATCGTCATCTTTAAGGTCATCTTTGCCTTCTTCATAGATAGCAAGAAAGCCTGGGAACGTCACCGTTGAGCCGTTTGCTCTAAAAATATTGTCTTTGTTGCCAGCGCTTAAATCAACAGCTACGGTATCAAGTAATGCATCTTCCATTTGACAGGCGAGTGTTCTTTGCCAAACCAATTGGTATAACTTAAATTGGTCTGGTGTTAATGCTTTTTGTACTGTGTCAGGAAGGCGTTTAATCGACGTTGTTCGAATGGCTTCATGCGCTTCTTGGGCATTTTTAGATTTTGTTTTGTAAACTCTGGGGGCGTCTGGTTTATAATTAGCACCAAAACGCTCAGTAATATATTCTCGGATTTCGTGAACCGCTTCTTGAGACAAGCTCACAGAGTCGGTACGCATATAGGATATAAGACCTACAGTACCTGTTCCAATATCAATCCCTTCATAAAGCTGTTGGGCGACCATCATGGTTTTTCTGGCGGTAAAGCCTAATTTTCTGGCAGCTTCTTGTTGAAGGGTTGAGGTAATAAAAGGCGGCGATGGGCGGCGCTTTCTTTGCTTTTTCTCGACATTTTCAACGGTTAACTCGCCATTGGCTGACTTTAAAAGGTTATCACGGGTAAGATTTGCATTATCACTTTGATTGATGGTGAATTGCTGGATTTTTTGCCCTTGATAATGCGTTAAGCGTGCTTCAAAGCCGGTTTTATCTTGATGACAAAGGGCTGTGATTTTCCAATA
>Ga0075163_10006646_pt1 | contig 15336 bp, 15 predicted proteins | sample JI1023141ADNA_FD_71478 | JGI IMG/M metagenome (GOLD analysis project Ga0075163, IMG submission 71478) | Wastewater effluent complex algal communities from Wisconsin, to seasonally profile nutrient transformation and Carbon sequestration -... | ecosystem: Engineered > WWTP > Effluent > Algae... | reverse complement strand
GGGCCAGCGGCCAGAAAAAGCCGCGCAAACAGGCCGGACACATGGGCGCCACGACCAGCCAGCGCAGTAAAGAATAACCCTTGCCAACGGAGAGCCGTCCACACAGGGGTCGTTAGCCGACAGGCAGCTCTATGAAGCGGCCACAGGGTTCCTCGAATTGGCTTGGGACGAGCGGAGATGCGAATGGACGCGGGTTGGGATCGTGCAATCGCTAGGCTGCCACGCGCTCGACGTCGATAGGCTTTTCGCGCGCTTTCGCCAGATCATGCGCGGCCTGCATGCGCAGCAGCGTGTCGGCGCGCACGCCGAACGCCTTTTCGAAGCGGATCGCCATTTCGGCGGACAGGCCGGCGCGGCCACCCAGCAGATTGCTCATCGCCTGCCGCGTCACGCGCAACTTCTCGGCCGCGACCGTAACACTCAGGCCGTGCGGCTCGACAATTTCGGCGCGCAGCCAGGTGCCGGGGTGGACGGCGAAGCTCGGGTGCAAGGTGATGGCCATCAGTGATAATCCTCCAGGTCCATGTCCGCGACAGCACCGGTTGCCGTGATCCGGAACGTCATCCGCCAGTTCTTCGTCACCGTCAGCGACCAGATGCCGGCACGGTCGCCGGTCAATTGGTGCGCGCCGAAATTCGGTGGCACCAGCAATTCGTCCGGCACATCGATCACGCTGATGAAGGCCAGCATGTTGCGCAGCCTGCCGACGAGATTGCCCGGCAGGCCCTTGGCATTTCCGGTTTCGGCAAAGTTCCGCAGCGCCTTGTGCCGGATACTCTCGAATTCCATGCCGTTCTCTATGCCGCCGCACCCAATATGTCAAGTGTCAATTGACACGCGACGATTCCGCAGCGTGCGCGAAAAAGTCGGGTGCAGGGCTCAGCCCTGCCCGCCGGAGGCGCTTTCTACGACTTCCCCAAAACCATCAACGCCGCCGCCGACATCGCCTCGACGCCGGTGGCAATCGTCGGCGCCGGGTCGGGGGCGAATTTGGAGCTGTGTAGCGACGGCGGATTGACGCCGGCGGCCTTGGCGGCTTCCCAGGTCGATTGCTTGGTGGCGCCGAGCCAGAAGATGACCGTCTGGATTGACGGGTCGGCGAGGCCGAAGGCGTTGAAGTCCTCGCTGGCCATTGACGGGTCGAGGTCGACGACACGGTCCTGGCCGAAGCGTTCGACGAACAGCGCCTGCACCTTTGCGGCGAACGCCGGGGTGTTGAGCGTCGGCGGCGTGCTTTCGACGACCTTGACGGTCGGCAGCTTGTCATCGGGCAGGCCGGTGGCGAGCGCTTCGTATTTGGCGACGCGGCCGATGCTGTCGATCAGCCGTGCCTGCTGCTTGCTGTCGTAGGAGCGCACGGTGAGTGCGAGTTTGACCTCGTTCGAAATGATGTTGCGCTTGGTGCCGCCGTGGATCGAGCCGACGGTGATGACGGCAGGCGCAAACGGGTCGTTTTCGCGGCTGATCAGTGTCTGCATGCCGGTGATGATGTTTGCCGCCAGCACGATCGGGTCCTTGGTGGTCGCCGGATAGGCGCCGTGGCCGCCGATGCCGAACACGTCCATGTCGAGCGATGACCCCGCCGCGAGCGCGCGGTACGGCGGCACCGACAGCTTGCCCGCCGGGATGCGGTTGTCGTCGTGCAGGGCCAGCGCATATTGCGGCTTGGGGAAGCGCGTGTAGAGCCCGTCCTTGAGCATCGCGTCGGCGCCGCCGATCATCTCCTCGGCAGGCTGCGCGATCATCACCAGCGTCCCCGACCATTGCGATTTGGCCTTCGCCATGGCGCGCGCCACGCCGACCCACACCGACATGTGGATGTCATGGCCGCAGGCGTGCATCACCGGCGTCAGGCTGCCGTCAGCGGTCTTGCCGGTCGCGGTCGATGCATAAGGCAGCCCGGTTTCTTCCTTGACCGGCAGGCCGTCCATGTCGGTGCGTATCAACAAAACCGGCCCGGGACCGTTAACCATGACGGCGACAACACCCTTCTGGCCGATGCCGGTGGTCACGGTGAAGCCCGCCGCCTTGGCCTCGGCCGCCATGCGTGCGGCGGTCGCGGTTTCCTGGAACGACAACTCGGGGTTGGTATGAAGGTGCGTATAAAGGCTGGTCAGATACGGTGTGTCGGCGGCGGCGTTGGCGGTCAGCGCATCGGCGGCGTGCCCCGGCGCGGTCGCGGCCACGACAGCCAGTGCCGAAAGCGCGGCGAGCATCGCTGGCTTGATCAAACTGCTGCGCATCTTTTCCCCCCGGGACGCTATGGATGAGCCGCATGTGTAGCAGCGTCGGGCGGTCATTGGCTATTGCCCCCTGTGTTGTCGTAAGATTGCCATAAGCTTTCGCCACTAGGGCGTGTTCGCCGCGTTGAAGGAAGTCGAAGTTTTGCGTTTGTTGTTGCCCACCGTACTGACCTGCCTCGCCGCACCGCTGGCGGCACAGACCGTCGCGCCGCTGCCGCCGGCGCCGGTGGCAGCTGCGCGGCCGGTACTGCCGACGGGTGTGGCGACCTTGCCGCCGCCGTCGGGCAACCCGATGAAGATCGACTTTAACCGCGATCCGTTCCTGCGCTTCATGCGCGACGCGACCCCCCCGGCGCCGTTCCGCGAAACCGTCGGTGACGCGGTCGAGGTCCATCCCGCCGTCACCGCCGCCATCCAGCAACAGGCCGAGGCCACCGCAGTGCGCACCGAAGTCCGGGCCGGGCTGTTTCCCAAGCTTGATGCACAAGTCGTCGGCAGCCGCTCGATTGCGCGCCACCTGCAGGGCAGCAAGACCGAAGTCGAACGCCTCAGCCCGACGCTGCGCAACGACGCCATCGCCAATGTTGACCAGCTGGTTTACGATTTCGGCGCGACCAGCAGCCGCGTCACCGCCGCCAGCGCCCGCGTCAAGGCCGCCGAAGCCGAAGTCGCGCGCGTCGCCACCGATACCGCGCTGCGGTCGGTCACCGCTTACTATGACGTGCTGACCTTCCAGATTCTCATCGAGCTCAACGCCGCCAGCGTGACCCGGCACCAGCAGATCCTGTCGGATACGCAGACGCGCTTCAAACAGGGGCTGGGCAGCGGCAGCGAGGTTGCGCAGGCGCAGGCCTTTCTCGCCGATACGCAGGTCCAGGGCATCCGTTTCCAGCGCCGGCTCGACGGCGCGCGCGGCAACTACCGCGAACTGTTCGGCGTCGATGCGCCGCTGCACCTGACGCGGCCGCTGCCGCCGCAATCATCGGCGACGTCGCTCGCCGACGCGCTGGCGCTGAGCAAGGATGCGCCTGCTGTCTCCGCCGCGTCCGCACAGACCGCCGCTGCCAAGGGTGACTGGTCGGCGGCAAAGGGCGATGCGCTGCCGCGGCTGTCGGCGGGCGTGACTGGCAGCCTGTACGACCTCTCGGGCGGCGCCGAAGACTATGACGTCCGGGCGCAGGTGCTGCTGCGCCAGACGCTGACCGCCGGTGGCGCCGCGCAGGCGCGCATCGCGCAGGCCAAGGCGCGTTACCAGCGCGCCGAGGACGTGACGACGCGCATCGCCAACGAAACCGCACGCGATGCCGGCGTGGCGTGGACCGATATCGCGCTGCTTGAAAGCTCGACCGATACGCTGGCCAATGCCTATGAAGCAAATCGCCGCTCGCGCGACATGTTCGTCGAACAGTTCCGCGTCTCGCGCGGCTCGCTGCTCGACCTGCTGCGCGCCGAGCAGGACTTTTTCAACAGCGCCGCCAACTATCTGCAGGGGGCCGTCGAACTCGATGTCGCACGCTATGTGCTGCTGGCCCGCACCGGCGAGATGCTGCCGGTATTCGGCATGAAACTGACCAGCCGGGAGATGGGGCAATGACCGAAACCGTGCCGCTGGTTGCCGCCGCTACCGAACCCGAAGTGTCGCGCGCGCCGCGTTCGTACCGCGCCGACAAGCACCCCGATCTGTCGATCGCGCCGCCCGTCCCGCGCATTTCGCCGTGGCTGATGGACCCGATCCGCGAAAACGCCCACATCTACACGCAAGTCGCCGTCGCGGCAGTGATGATCAACCTGTTCAGCCTCGCGACCTCGCTGTTTTCGATGACGGTGTACAACCGCATCGTCCCCAACAACGCCACCCAGTCGCTGGTGGCGCTGTCGATCGGCGTCGCCATCGTGCTGGTGTTCGACTTCATCCTGAAGTCGCTGCGCGGCTATTTCATCGATGTCGCCGGACAGCGCATCGACCGCACCGTCGGCGCCGCGATTTTCGACCGCATGCTGTCAATGCGCCTCGAAAACCGCCGCGGTTCGAGCGGCGCGTTTGCCGGGCTGCTGCGCGAGTTCGAGGCGCTGCGCGACTTTTTTGCCAGCGCGACGCTCGCGGCCTTGGTCGACGTGCCGTTCATCATCCTGTTCCTCGTCGTCATCTGGGCGATCGGCGGCCCGCTGGTGCTGGTGCCGTTGCTGATGGTGCCGCTGGTCATCGGCGTCGGCTATCTGTCGCAGCCGGCACTCGCCCGGCTGTCAGCCGAAGGGCTCGGGCAGGGGCTGTCGAAGCAGGGCGTGTTGGTCGAGGCGATTTCGGGCCTCGAAACCGTCAAGTCGTCGCAGGCCGGCCCGCTGCTGGCGCGGCGCTGGGCCAATGCCGTCGATGACCAGGCCGCCTCGTCGCTCAAGCTGCGGCTGGTGTCGGCGCTGACCATCAACGTCGCGGGCACGGTGCAGAACATCGCCTATATCGGCGTCGTCATCTACGGCGTGTTCCTGATCGCCAATCGCGAACTGACGATGGGCGGGCTGGTCGCCTGCTCGATCCTGTCGGGGCGCTGCGTGGCGCCGCTCGGCCAGATCGCCAGCCTGCTGACCCGCCTGCACCACACGCGCACCGCCTATGCCCAGATCGACAAGCTGATGCAGGGCGGCAACGAAGCCCGCGAGGATGTCACCTATCTGCGCCGCGAACGGCTGTCGGGCGCCATCGAATTCCGCAACGTCAGCTTCAAATATCCCGGCGCCAGCACGCGTGTGCTCGACAATGTCTCGTTCCGCATCAGCGCCGGCGAAAAGGTCGCGATCCTCGGCCGCGTCGGCTCGGGCAAGTCGACGATCGCGCGGCTGATCCTCGGGCTCTACCAGCCCGACGAAGGTGTCATCCTGGTTGATGATGCCGACGTCCGCCAGCTCCACCCCGAAGATTTGCGCCGCAACATCGGCGCGGTGCTGCAGGATGTGTTCCTGCTGTCGGGCTCGATCCGCGAGAATATTTCGCTCGGCGACCATGCCGTCGATGACGCCGCGGTGCTCGCCGCCGCGCAATTGTCGGGCACGCATGATTTCGTTGGCCAATTGCCCAACGGCTATGACCTGCGCCTTGCCGACCGCGGCGAAGGCCTGTCGGGCGGCCAGCGCCAGTCGATCGCGATTGCCCGGGCGCTGACGCTCGACCGGCCGATCCTGCTGTTCGACGAACCGACCTCGGCGATGGACATCCAGTCTGAAAATGCACTGATCGCGCGGCTCGAAGCCAAGCTCAAGGACCGCACCGTCGTGCTCGTCACGCACCGCCAGTCAATGCTCAAGCTCGTCGACCGCATTCTGATGCTCGACAAGGGCAAGATCATCGCCAACGGTCCGCGCGACGATGTCCTCAAGGCACTCGCCGGCGGGAGGCCGTCATGACCAACGCGCTCACCGATGCCATTGAGTCGATCCCGGGGCGGCTCGAACCGTCGCGCGCCGCAAGCCTGTTGCTGTGGACGATCACCGGCTTCTTCGCGGTGATGATCCTGTGGGCGGCGTTCGCGCGGGTCGATGAAGTCGCGGTGGCGCAGGGCCGCGTCATCCCGTCGAAGCAGTTGCAGATCGTCTCGAACCTCGAAGGCGGCGTCGTCAAGGCGATTCTCGTCAAGCCGGGCCAGAAGGTCGCGGCGGGCCAGGTGCTGCTCGAACTCGACAAGACGATGTTCAGCGCCGAACTCGGCAAGACCAGCGGCAACTATGACGCGCTGGTGGCGCGTGCCGCACGGTTGCAGGCCGAAGTCGCCGGCACACCGCTGCATTTCCCCGAAGGCCTTGCGACACGCACGCCGTCGGTGGTGACCACCGAAAGCGCGGTGCATGCGGCGCAGATGGCCAACCTCAACACCGAAACCAGCGCCGCGCAGGCGCGGCTCGACCAGGCCCGGCGCGCGCTCGGCGAGGCCGAAGCTGCCGCCTCGGCGCGCGCGCAGGAAGCCGACCTGCGCGCCCGCGAACTCGCCATGGTGGCGCCGCTGGTCGAAAAGGGCATCGAACCGCAAATCGAACTGGTGCGCGCGCAATCGGTCGCCGCGCAGGCACGCGCCGGCAAGACCAGCGCCGACCTTGCCGTGCGCCGCGCCGCCAGCGCGGTTTCGCAATCGCAATCCGAACTGCAGAATGTCCGTGACGCTTTCCGCGCGCAGGCGGTCGAGCAGCTGACGCAGGTCCGCACCGAACTCGCCGGGCAGGGCGAAACGCTGCCGGCACTCGAAGACCGCGTCGCGCGCACGCAGCTCAAGGCGCCGATCGCCGGCACCGTCAACCGCGTGCTCGTCACCACTATCGGCGGCACCGTGCGACCGGGCGAGCCGCTCGTCGAAATCGTGCCGCAAGGCGATACGCTGGTTGTCGAGGCACAGGTCCGCCCCGCCGACATCGCCTTCGTCCACATCGGCCAAAAGGCCGTCGTCAAGCTGACCGCGTACGACTATTCGATCTACGGCAGCATGGAAGGCGTCGTCGAACGCATCTCGCCCGATGCCACCGTCGACGAAAAGACCGGCGAAAGCTTCTTCACCATCCGCGTGGCGACCAAGGGGAAAGGCCTGACCTCGCCCGACGGCCAGCCGCTGCCGATCGGCGTCGGCATGGTCGCCGAAGTCGATGTGCTGGGCCACAAGCGCTCGATCCTGTCGTACCTGCTGACGCCGGTCAGCAAGCTCAGCGACAACGCCTTCCGCGAAAAGTGACGCTGGCAAAACGTCCATGACATCGGCGCGCGGCAGTGCGATAATCGCGCATCGGCACTGCAATTTTCGCATCAGGGGTTCGTCATGGGCGGCATCATCGGCACCATCATCGCCGGCTTCATCACCGGCATATTGGCCAAGGCGGTCACCCCCGGCCCCAATCCGCAAGGCTGCCTCGTCACCGTCGCGCTCGGCATCCTCGGCGCCTTCGTCGGCACCTGGCTTGGCCAGCAACTCGGCATCTACAGCGCCGGCGAACGCGCCGGCATCATCGGCGGCGTCATCGGCGCGGTGATCGTGCTGTCGGTCTATGCGGCGGTCATTCGCGCACGGCGTTAAGTCAAAGAGCCTCCGGCGGGCAGGCCTGAGGCCTGCACCCCATTGTTTGGCGCGCTTCAATCGGGTGCAGGCCTCAGGCCTGCCCGCCGGAGGCCCTTACTGAATCACTTTCCCCGGATTCATCACCCCCGCCGGATCCAGCGCGTACTTGACCCGCCGCATCAGCGCCAGTTCGACCGGCGACTTGTAGCGCGCCGCCTCGTCGCGGCGCAGCACGCCGAGCCCGTGTTCGGCCGAAATCGACCCGTCGAAACCCGCGACCAGATCATGGACGATGCGGTTGATCGCGTCCTGATTGCGCAGGAACGCGTCATGGTCTGCGCCGACCGGCGGCGAGACGTTGAAGTGCAAATTGCCGTCGCCCATGTGGCCGAACACCACCAGCCGGATGCCGGGAAACGCTGCGTGGAGGTCGCGGGAGGCGGCGGCGATGAACGCCGGCAGCGCCGCGATCGGCACGGCAATGTCGTGCTTGATGTTCTTGCCGGCGCGTGCCTGCGCTTCGGAGATGTTCTCGCGCAACGCCCATAACGCGGTCGCCTGCGCCTCGCTCGCCGCCAGCGTCGCGTCGCTGACCAGCGCCTTGGTCAGCACCGCTTCGAGCGCCGCTTGCGCTGCCGCCGCAGACTCGAGCGATGAAACCTCGATCAGCACATGCCACGGCGATGTGCCGCCCAGCGGCGCGCGACTGCCGGGGAAATGTTCGATGACCAACTCCAGCGCCACCTCGGACACCAGCTCGAACGCAGTCAGCGTGTCGCCCAGTCCGGCCTGCGCCTGTGCCAGCAGGTCGAGCGCAGCGGCCGGACTGTCGACCGCAGCCCAACCGACCGCGCGCCCGCGCGGCTGCGGAAACAGCTTGAGCACCGCGGCGGTGATGATGCCGAGCGTGCCCTCGGCGCCGATGAACAGCTCGCGCAGCGCATAGCCGGTATTGTCCTTGCGCAACGTCCGCAGCCCGTCCCAGATTTCGCCGTCGGCGGTCACGACTTCCAGCCCCAGGCACAGCGCGCGGGCGTTGCCATAACGCAGCACCGCGGTGCCGCCGGCGTTGGTCGACAGGTTGCCGCCGATCGTGCACGTCGCCTCCGCCGCCAGGCTCAGCGGAAACAGCCGGTCGACCGCTGCGGCGGCTTCCTGCAATTCAACGAGAATGCACCCGGCCTCGACGGTCATCGTGTTGCCGACCGGGTCAATCGCGCGAACGCGGTTCAGGCGCGCGAGCGACAGCACCACCGCGTTGCCGCTGCCGTCCGGCGTCGCGCCCCCCGACAATCCCGAATTACCGCCCTGCGGCACCACCGCGACTCCATTTGCCACGCACCAACGCACCACGGCAGCGACATCGGCGCTGCTGTCAGGCTGCGCCACCGCCAGCGCCTTGCCGGTATAGCGCCCGCGCCAATCGGTCAGGAACGCCACCATGTCGCCCGCATCGGTCAGCAGCCGCCCGGCAAAGGCAGCACGCAGCGTGGCAAGGTCGGTTGCGGTCATGCGCAAGGTGTAGCGCGTTTCGGAGCGCGAGTGGTAGGCCCGCGGTTGATGAAGCGTTTGGGGCGGCGCGCAACAGGCTGCGCGCGCATGGCGTCCGGCCCCGGCCGCAACGATTGACGTGCGCGACGGCCCGTGACAATTATTAGCTTGGGATTTTGGGGGCAGTCATATGGGCAATATTTCGACAGTATTTGCGCTTGGTTTGGCAATGGCCAGCCCGGCGGCGATGGCAGCGACGACATCGGTTTCGACTCATAGCGGCGGCAGCATCGCCTATGATGCGACGACCGCGACGTTGACCTTGACCAATGGCTCAGCCTCGGCCGCGTTGCGCAATTCGGCGACGCCAACTGGCGCGCCTGCCTATGTCGCAGGCTTCGCGACGCTCAAGATCGGCTTTGCGGCACCGTTGGTGCGTACCGACGAAGTTCGGCAAGTAGAATGGACGGGCAGCGGTCACCGCTATATTGCCAGTTTCCTTCGGGGTGTGGCGACGAACTTTGAATATTCAGTCGATTCGCTGCCTGACAGCCAAGGCCAAACAACGAATCTGCTCAAAGTGCAGTCTTTGTCGGGATTTAGCGTGCCATTTGTTTCGCTGAGTCAATTGTCATATTATTATGATTTCAATGGAGGCGTCACGGGAGTCGGTGTCGATCTGTACAATCCATATCATTATTACTATGATCTTTCTTTCATAGGCCTATTCGCGCCATGCAACTGTTATGATTCCTCGGCGCCGCTCGGACCGCGCATTACAACGTTCGCTGCGACCTCGGGTATTGCCGGTTATGTTCAGAATATATTCCGTCAGTCGAACGCGTTCACGCTGCGGGTCGACGATCGCGGCTATGACCTTTGGGATGTTACCACGTCGAGTGTATCGGAAGCCGATTCGTTCACCGAACTCAGCGGTGCCGGTTGGGGCCCGGCGGTGCCCGAACCGGCGAGCTGGGCGTTGATGATCGCCGGCTTCGGCATGATCGGCACCGCGCTGCGCCGTCAGCGCCGTCAAGTTGCAGCCTAGCGCGCCAGCGTATCGAGCAATGCCGCGATCTCGGCCGGGCTGTCTTCCTGCAGGAAATGACCACCCGACAGAATGACGTGCGGCTGGCCCCTGGTGCCGGGGATGCGCGCCTTGAAGATGGCCTCGCCGCCCTTGGTCACCGGGTCGTTGTCGCTGAACGCGGTCATGAACGGCTTGTCGAACTTTTCGAGCACTGCCCACGCCGCGATGTTCTCGGCGACCGAGCCATGCTCGGGGGTGACCGGCACCAAAGTCGGGAACTGGCGCGCGCCCTCCTTGTAGCTTTCGTCGGGGAACGGCGCGTCATAGGCGGCGATTTCGGCCGGCGTCAGCTCGCGGCTGCTGCCCATGTTGAGCAGGCCGCCAATCGGCATTTCGGGAATCGTCTGGCTGAGATGCAGCCACGTCTTGAAGCCGTCGGACATCCCGGTACCGACCGGCAGCCCGGTATTGCCCGCGCACACAGCCTTGAAACGGTCGGGGTGTGCCGCGACCAAGCGCAGCCCGATCAACCCGCCCCAGTCCTGGCAAAACAGCGTCACGTTCTTGAGATCAAGCCCCATGAACCAGCTGTCGAGCCAGCCGACATGGCGTTCAAAGGTATAGTCGGTGCGCGCCGCTGGCTTGTCCGAACGGCCGAAGCCGATCAGATCTGGCGCCAGCACGCGGTGGCCCTTCGTCACCAGCAGCGGGATGATCTTGCGGTACAGATACGCCCAGCTCGGCTCGCCGTGGAGCAACAGGATCGGCGCGGCATCCCTCGGGCCCTCATCGACATAGTGCAGCCGCAGCTCGGTGCCCGGCAGCACCATGTAGCGCGGCTCGAACGGCCAGTCGGTCAGGCCGGCAAAACGTTCGTCGGGCGTCCGCAGAATCTTCATCATCGCTCCCTGGGGTATAGTTATGACACTCAGAGTGTCATATCAAATTCAGCGAGTCAAGCGAAGAGCCTCCGGCGGGCAGGCCAGAGGCCTGCACCCATTTGAAGAGCGCCAAACAATAGGGTGCAGGCCTCAGGCCTGCCCGCGCGGCAAGCCCTTAGTCGTGAATCCGCAAAATCATCGACTGGCTCGCCGTCGCCATCAGCGTCCCGTCGCGCGCGAACAGGTGCATCCGGCCATGCACGAACCCGGCATGCGCGGCGTGGATTCGGATGTCGCACAGCACCCAGTCGGTTTCGACAAGCCCGCGGATGCGCAGCGTATTGTCGAGGCTGTTGCCGCCGGCCATGCGGCCGAGCGCGCTGCCGATGCCTGACGGCAGGAAGTCGGCGATGACCGCCAGCGTGACGCGGTCGATCGGCGTTGCGGGGTCGCGCGGGCGCACCCACAGCAGGCAATGGCCATCGTCGCTGGCGCCGCCTTCACGCTGCTTGCCGAAGCGGCCCTTGATGGCGCGTTCGTCGAACAGCATGTGGATGTCTTCGCCGTCGCGCGCCCAGCTGTGTTCGCGCACCGGGCAATCTTCGGGCGCCGGCACGTTGGGGGCGACGGCCCATTGCTCCGAAACATCGCCCGGCCGGCTGCCGAGCGCGGCGTTGACCGTCAGGATTTCGGCGTCGGCGACATGCGCGATGACGCGCGCCTGGCTGGTGTGCTTGCCCGACACCGGCACCAGCACGTCAAGGTCCATCACCGACGGTGGGCGCGCATAGCTCAGATACTGCGCCGTCGCCCAGATCGTCGGGCGCTGCGTCGTCGCTTCAAGCGCGGCGACCGCGGCGGCCATGCCGGCGCCACCGAACAGGAACTGCTTGCCCGGCGGGCCGACGCTGATGCGCGGCTCGACCGCCAGCGTGTAGCGGAACGGATTGTGCGTGGACTTGATCTCAACGAGCGACATTAGTGCTTCCTCGAACCCGCGATAAACTTGCGGATGTTACCGATCAGTTCGGGCGACGCCGTCGGCGAAATCGGCGCCGGTACCGCCGCACCGCTGGCGAGCAGACGGTCGATTGTCGCGACCAGGTCATGCTCGTCGGTGGCGACATACAGCCCGGGGCGGCTGCCGATGCTCTGGCTCGTCCACACCTGATGGTCGGTATTGTGCTCGCCGAGCGCCTGCAACCGCGCCAGCATCAGCAACGGCTTGCCGGCCTCGATCGCGGTGATGATCGACCCCATGCCGGCGTGCGCCACGAACAATTGCGCTTCGGCGACGAGCTGGCGGTACTGTGCCGCCGTCGTCATGACGAAGCCCTGTGCGTGGCGCGGTTTATAGACGCCACTGCCGTACTGGATGGTTACCGGCACGTCGGGATGCGCCGCCGCCCAATTGTCCATGGCCTGTACCAGCCGTTCGAACGGCAGCATTGATCCGACCGAAACGAAAATCACAGCACGCTACCCCAATAGGCCGGGTCTTCACCGTGCGACAGGCCGGGCCATTGCGTGATCACCTGATGCGCGAAGCGCCGCGCGATCTCGCCCGACCCCGACAGCCGCTCGCTGTTGGCGATGCTGTCGATCCACAGCGTCCGCGCGCCGATCAGCCGGCCGAGCACCAGCGCCAGCAGCGGCGGCATCGCGCCGGTGGTGACGATGACTTGTGGCCGCACGCGCAGCACCAGCCACAGCATCTGCGCGACAACGATCGGCACGCGCCACAGCGACCGCCGCGACACGTCGACAAAATTGACATAGCGCTTCCCCGGCACGTCATCGGCCGAGCTGGCATGGACGCTGGCGTAGGTGACATCGCAGTCATCCCAGGCGGAGCGCATGCGCAACAGCTGTACCCAATGTCCACCGCCCGAAGCGATTGCGAGGAGCCGGATCGGCTTTTGTGCTGGCACGGGGCGGTTTCCTGGCTGCGTCACCCGCGCCTTAAAGGTCGGGCGTGGTGTTGCTGTCAAGCCGCCAGTGCTGCCAATGCAAATGCTTCGGCGACCAGTGCATAACTGCGGCGGCGTGCCTGATGGTCATACAGGATGTTGACCAGCATGACCTCGTCGGCGCCGTATTCGACGGCGGCGGCCTCGATACCGGCGCGCACCGTGGCGGGCGATCCGGCGATGACCCGCCTGCCGGCGCGTGCCTGCGCCATTTCAGGGTGCTCGGCCAGCCACGCGGCGGCGGTTTCGGGGGACGGCACCGCGATCGACTTGCCCATCAACAAGTGCGCCAGCATCATCCGCGAACTCAGCGACAACCGCTCGGCCTCGGCGTCGGTTTCGGCGCATACCGTCCACAGCGCCACCATCGTGTTGGGTTCAGCGAGCGCATCCGACGGCTTGAACCCGGCGCGGTAGTTGCGCGTGTTGGCCGCGCCGAACCCGGCGATGAAATCGGCGAAGCAATACGGCAGCCCGAATTCGGCCGCCCAGGCGGCGCTGTCGGGCGAGGAGCCGAGCATCCACAATTCGGGCTTATCGCTGCCGCCGGGCAAGGTCGCCGCCAGCGGTGCAAACGGATGGCCTTCGGGCAGATTGTCATCGAGATAGCCGCGCAGTTCCGCCAGCTGGTTGGGGAAGTCATTCGGCGCATGCTGGCGCCGGTCGCGCTGCAATGCCACTGCGGTGCGCTGGTCGCTGCCCGGCGCGCGGCCGAGCCCGAGGTCGATGCGCCCCGGATACAGCGCGCTGAGCAGGCTGAACACTTCGGCAATCTTGAACGGGCTGTAGTGCGGCAACATGATGCCGCCCGACCCGAGCCGGATATGCGACGTCGCCGCCCCCAGCGCCGCGATCAGCACTTCGGGCGCCGCACCGGCAAGCGCCGCCGAGGCATGGTGTTCGGCGACCCAGTAACGGTGATAGCCCAGCGCCTCGCAGTGCTGCGCGAGGTCGATGCTGTTGGCGAGTGCCTGCGCACCGGTACTGCCGTCGGGGATCGGCGTCTGGTCGAGTACCGAAAGTTTCATCGTCGCCACCAGCGTTTGCGTGTTTCAAGTATGGCGCGCCGCTCGGGCAGCGCCGCGACTATCGCGACGCGCTCGGCCTCGCTCGCCAGCGGCCAGCGCGTGATTTCGTTGACCGTGCGTGCGCAACCTTCACACCAGCCGCTACGCCGGTCGATGGTGCAGACGTTGTTACAGGGGGAGGCGACGGGCATGATGGCTTAGGTGGCGGCTTGGGTGCTTCATGGCAACCCCCTAGCCTGCCTGCTTCCGCGCCGTCACCTCGATCTCGATCTTCATCGCCGGGTCCATCAACTGCGCGATGATCATTGTCGCCGCCGGCAGCGCTGTGCCGAACGCGGCGCGCAGCACCGGCCAGCAGGCTTCGAAATCGGCGCCGTCGGGCAGGATGTAGCGGACGCGGACGACGTCATCGAGGCTGCTGCCGGCGTCGGCGAGCGCCTTGGCGATATTGGCGAGGGCGGTTTCGCATTGCGCAACGACGCCGTCGGCGAGTTTCATCACGCTATAGTCGTAGCCGGTGGTGCCTGAAACGAAGATCCAGTCGCCGCCGGCGTCAGGCACGACGACGGCGCGTGAATAGCCGATGGTTGCTTCGAACGTCGAGCCCGACGAAATCCGGCGGCGCTGCACGCGCGGGCTCAGTCGGCGCGCGATTTCTTGGTCTGTTGGCGCGCCAGCAGCGGCGGCGGCGCCTGCACCGGCGGCAGTGCGCTGACCAGGACACCCTCGTCGCCCGAACCCTGCTCGACGAGCGTTTCGAGCGCGCCGTCGGACAGGTCTTCGGGCTCGGCGAGGTTCATCGCGACGGTGACGCGCTGGCCGAACTTGCGGCGTTCCATCACATAAAAGCCGGTATCGAGCAGTTCGGACACGTTGGCGTCGCGCGCCATTCGGCTCGGCCCGCCGAGCACGACGGCGATCAGCCGCTTGCCGTTGCGCGTCGCGCTGGCGGCGAGCGTGAAACCGGCGGCAGCGGTATAGCCGGTCTTGATGCCGTCAACGCCGGGCATGGTCGTCAGCAGATGGTTATGGCTTTTGATTTCCTGGCCCTTGTAGTCGATCGAGGCCTTTGAAAACACCGGATAGAACTGCCGGTAGTCGCGCAGCATGGCGCGGCTCAGCGTGGCAATGTCGCGCGCCGTGGTCAGCTGGCGGCTGTCGGGCAGGCCCGAGGCGTTGACGAAGGTGCTCGACTTCATGCCGAGCCGCCGCGCTGTCGTGGTCATGCGCGACGCGAAGGCGATTTCGGAGCCCGAGATATGTTCGGCAAGCGCCACGGCGATGTCGTTCGCCGACTTGGTGGCGATGACGTTGATCGCGTCGCTGACCTTGATCGTCGAACCCTGCCGGAGCCCGAGCTTCGACGGCGCCTGGCCGGCCGCGAAGCGCGAGATGACGATATTTTCGTCCAGCGTCATGCGGCCCTTCGAAATCTCTTCGAAGGCGATGTAGAGCGTCAGCACCTTGGTGATCGATGCGGGCAGCCGCGGCGCATCGGCCTGACGCGAATAGAGCACCTCGCCCGACCCGGCATCGAGCAGGATCGCGGCGTACTTGGGCTCGGCGTACAAGCTCTTGGCGGCGACCGGTGTGGCGGCTGCCGTCAGCACCGTCGCGGCAATTAGCATGCTGCGCCAGCAACCCGTAACAAAGCTTTGACTCT
>Ga0075163_10006645_pt1 | contig 15336 bp, 11 predicted proteins | sample JI1023141ADNA_FD_71478 | JGI IMG/M metagenome (GOLD analysis project Ga0075163, IMG submission 71478) | Wastewater effluent complex algal communities from Wisconsin, to seasonally profile nutrient transformation and Carbon sequestration -... | ecosystem: Engineered > WWTP > Effluent > Algae... | reverse complement strand
TCGTTCTCGAAGTACGGCTCGTCGATCCGCGCGTTCTACCAGCCGGTCGAGGGCCGGGTGTCACGCGCGGCCGGGGGGTGGGCGTGAACGACATCCACCTGTGGGCGGCCGGCGGCGGCGAGCCGCTGATGTTCAAGGCGGCGATGATGTCGCTGCTGCTCGCGTTCGGGCTCGCGCAGGCGCTCGGGGCCGTGTACGTGTGGACCTTCCGCGGGATGTCGTACTCGCAGGGGCTGGTCCAGGCGATCATCGCCGGGAGCATCGTCGCGTGCATGCTGATGCTGGCGATCGGCAACAGCATCGCCGCGGGGCTCGGCATCGCCGGCGGCCTGGCGATCGTCCGGTTTCGGACGGCGCTGCGCGACCCTCGCGACCTGATGTTCGTGTTCTCGGCGCTCGGGGCCGGCATCGCCTCGGGGCTCGGCGCGCAGCTGGCCGCGGTCTGCGGCACGGCGCTGTTCTGCCTCGCGGTCGTGATGCTGACGCTGACCGAGTTCGGCAGCCAGCGCCGCTTCGACGGGCTGCTGCGCTTCCAGCTCCCGATCGACGCCGACGAGGGCGCCGTGATGGCGCTGCTGCGCCGGCACACGCAGTTCGTCGCGCTGGTGACGCTGCGCGAGGTGGCCCAGGGCAAGGCGATGGAGCACGCGTATCAGGTCCGCCTCGGCGACCCGCAGCACCGCGTCAAGCTGGTGCAGGAGCTCGAGGCGATGCAGGGCATCCAGGACGTGACGTTGCTGCTGCAGGAACCGACGGTGGAGCTGTAGATGCGGCACTTTCTGCGCACGCGGGTGCTCCCGTGGGTGATGTGGTCGGCGACGATGGGCGCCGCGGCGTGGCTGTGGGTCGACCTGCGCTCGGGCGGGGCGGTCGGCTTCGCGACGAGCGTCGAGTACACGGTGGCCCCGCGCGAGGTCGGTCGCGTCGATCAGGTCGCGGTGGTCGTCGGCCAGCAGGTGCGCGCGGGCGCGGTGCTGGCGCGGCTCGACGAGTCGGCGCTCGCGGCCGAGGCGGCGGTGCTGGCCGCGGAGCGGCGTCAGATCGCGGCGCAGCTCGGCGCGGTCCGCTCGGAGACCGAGGGCCGCCAGAGCGACACCCGCCGCGAGCTCGACCAGTCGGTCGAGGCCGCCGAGCTGACGCTGCAGTCGATCCGCGCGGCGCGCGGGGCCAAGGCCGCGGAGCTCGCGGCGCTCTCGGCCCAGGTCGAGAGCACGCGCGCGCTCGTCGAGCAGCGCATGGCCGACCGCCGCGACCTCGAGGCGCTGACGGTCAAGCACTCGGCGCTCAAGAGCGAGGTCGAGGGCACGGGCTCGCTGCTGACGCAGCTGCTCGGCCAGATCGCGGCCGCGAAGTCGCGGCGCGGGGCGGTCCCCGCCGACGCGACGGTGCTCGCCACCGAGCCGCTGCGCGCCGAGCTCGAGGTGCTCGAGCGCCGCGAGCAGGAGCTGGCGGTGCGGCGCGCGGCGCTGGTGCTGCGCGCGCCGGCGGACGGGCAGGTCGCGGCGGTGCTGGTGCGCCCCGGCGACGTCGTGGTGGCCGGCGCGCCGGTGCTGACGATCGTCGGCGCGGAGGCGGGGCCCGGCACGGTGGTCGTGTGCCTCGGCGAGGCCCAGGCCGGCCGCGTGCGCCCGGGCGAGGCGGCGCTGCTGTACCCGCGCGGGGTCGCGGGGGTCGAGCTCAAGGGCCACGTCGCGGTGCTCGGGCCGCACGTCGGCGAGCTGCCGCTGCGCTGCCGTCGCGACCCGCAGCTGCCCGAGTGGGGCCGCGCGGTGACGGTGGCGCTCGACGAGCCGGCGCCGCTGCTGCCCGGCCAGGCGTTCAGCGTGACGTTCCAGGGCCGGGTCTCGGAGCACGCGAGCGCGCCGGTGGCCGCGGCCGAGCCGGAGCCGGCGCCGGTCGCGGTGACGTCCGCGGAGCCGATGCGGGCGGCGACGCCGACGGCGATCGTGGTGCCGGCCGGGCTCGCGGCGCGCACGCGCGTGGAGCCGTCGGCGCTGGCCTGGTCGCCGCGCCGCGAGCGGTTCCTGATCGCCAGCGACGACACCGGCCACGAGCACAAGGACGAGCACGCGCCGTGGCTGCTGACGATGGACCGCGCGGGCGTGCTCGACCCGGCGCCGCTGGTGATCGACGGGCTCGGCGAGGTCAGCGACCTCGAGGCGATCGCGGCGGGCCCGGGATCTGGCGCCGAGGACAGCTTCTATTTGTTGTCGTCGCAGAGCCGCAGCCGCAAGGGCAAGCGCTCGCCGGCGCGGCAGACGTTCGCGCGGGTGAGCGTCGACGAGAGCGGGGCGCGGGTCGCCGGGGTCGCGCGGCTGGCGACGCTGCTCGACGCGGCGGACGCGAGCGTGCGCGCGAGCCTGGGGATCACCGACACGGCGCAGCTCGACAAGCTCGACATCGAGGGCCTGACGCCGGCGCCGGAGGGCGGGCTGCTGCTCGGGCTCAAGGCGCCGCTGAGCGCCGGCGGCGAGGCGATCGTGTGGCACATGCACGCGCCGGAGCAGCTGCTCGCGGGCGCGGGGCTGGCCGCGGCCGGGCTGTCGCTGTGGGGCACGACGCCGCTGCGCGTGGTCGCGGACGGCAAGGAGGTCGCGGGCGGCGTGTCGGAGCTGCTGGCGCTCGCGGACGGCTCGCTGCTGATCGCGGGCACGGCGTCGGGCGTCGACCCGACGACGCAGAGCGGGGCGCTGTGGCTGGCGGCCGGGCGCGCCGGGCTGGCGGCGCCGCGACCCGTGCGCGAGTTCCCGGGGCTCAAGCCCGAGGGGCTGGCGCTGGCGGCCGACGGTCAGGCGCTCGTGATCGTGTTCGACACCGGCGAGCAGGCGCCGCTGTGGATGGAGCTCGCGTGGCCGGTGCGGTGAGGTGGAGCGGCGTCGCGTCGGTGCTGGTGCTGGCCGGCTGCTTCCGGCCGCCGACGACGAGCCCGGCGCGCGCGATCTCGGTGTGGCGCGAGATGGAGGCCGCGTCCGCGGAGACGGCCGCGGGCGGGCCCGCGGGCGGCGCGGCGCGGCAGCCGGGCGACGCGAGCGATCGCTCGTTGACGGCGGAGCAGGCGTACCAGCTCGCGCTGGATCGCAACCCCGAGCTCGCGGTGGTCGACGCGGAGGTCGAGGTCGCGGAGGCCGAGGTCGGCGCGGCGAAGCAGCTCGAGAACCCGCAATTTCGCCTGACCAACTTTCGCCTCGACAACGCGGTGAAGGGCGCGCCGACGATGCAGATGGGCGTGCGCGTCCCGATCCCGCGTCCGGGCAGCATCAAGGCGCGGGCCGACGGGGCCCGCCTCGCGGCCGAGGAGGTGAAGGCCGGATCGAGCGAGGCGCGACGGATGCTGCGCGCGCAGATCTACAAGCTGTACGCCCGGCTCGCGCTGCTCGCGGCCGATCAGGCGCACGTGACCCGCGCGGCCGAGCTGCGGGCCGAGCGACTGCGCATGCTGCAGGGGCGGGTCGACCGCGCGGTGGCGACGCGGCTCGATCAGGCGCTGGCCGACGTGGCCCACGCGGAGGCGATGGACGAGGGGGCGCGGCTGCAGGGCGAGCGCCTGCAGGTCGAGGGCGAGCTGCTGCAGCTGACGGGCGCGGGGCCGGGCACGCAGTTTCGCGTCGACGAGCAGGCGCTGCGCGGGCAGGCGCTGGCGCTCGACCGCGAGGCGCTGACGGAGCGGGCGCTCGGCGAGCGCCCGGAGATCCGCGCGGCGCAGATGCGGCTCGGGCAGGCGGAGGCCGAGGTGTACCTGGCCCGCAGCGCGACGTGGCCGTGGCTGAGCTGGGCGCAGCTCAGCTACTACGTCGGCCCCAACGCGACGCCGGGGTCGTTCGGGCTCGGGGTGGCGCTCGACCTGCCGATCCTGAGCTGGAACCGCGGCGAGATCCGGGCGGCGAAGGCCCGCGTGCGCCAGGGACAGGCCGAGGAGCGGGCCCGCGTGGCCGCGGTGGCGCACGAGGTCCGCCAGGCGCTGGCGCGCGTCGAGCAGACGGGGGCGCGGGTGCAGGAGCTCGAGAAGGGGCTGCTCGTGCGGCTCGACGTGGCGGCCCGCGAGGCCGAGCAGGCGCTCGCGGCCGGGGCCATCGACCCGCTGCTGGCGAGCGACCTCGAGGTGAAGCGCATCGCGGCGCGGCGACTGCACCTGGCGGCGCAGCTCGAGCATCGGGAGGCGCTGATCGATCTCGAGGCGGCGGTCGGCTCGGCGGTCACGGACGCCGGGGCTCGGCGCTGAGCGCCCGGGCCGGGGGCCCTCGATCGCGCCCAGGAGGAGCCTGGCTTTCAGGGCATGTCTGAAGGGGCATGTCTGAAAGGGCATGTCCGGGGGGACATGTCCGACAGGGCATGTCTGCAAGGTCAGGCGTGGCGGAGGACGCCGCGGTCGCCGTCGAGGACGACGTCGTCGCCGGTCTTGAAGATGCGGGTCGCGCCCTGGAGGTCGACGACGGCGGGGAGGCCGTACTCGCGGGCGACGACGGCGCCGTGCGAGAGGACGCCGCCGATCTCGGTGGCGATGCCGGCGGCGACGCTGAAGCACGGGGTCCAGCCGACATCGGTGTGCGGGGTGATGAGGATCTCGCCGGGGCGCAGCGCGGCGGCCTCGGCGAGGGTGCGGGCGACGCGGGCCGGGCCGCGGACGACGCCGCGGCTGACCGGGGTGCCAGCGAGGGAGGCCGCGCCGGCGGCGACGGGCGGCGGCGGCGGTGCGGGGCGCGGGACGCCGACGCTGACCATCGGGAACTCGAGCAGCTCCTGGCGGCGGTGGACGTTGCGGCGCTGGTGGGCGCGCTGGACGAGGGCGGGGTCGGGGGCGTCGACGAGGCGGCCGAGCTCGCCCAGGGTCAGGAAGTAGACGAGGGCCGGGTCGGGCAGGCGGGCGTCGCGGACGAGGCAGTCGGCGAGCGCCGCGAAGGCGCGCTTGAGGGTGCGGACGACCTTGATCGCCAGGGCCTTCGACCGCTCGCGCTCGACGATCGCCAGGCGGGCGCGGGGGACGAGCGCGCGCAGGGCCAGGCGGGCGAGCAGGGGGACGCGCAGGCGCGGGGGGACGGCGCGGCGGCGCGGCGGCGGGGGGTGGCCGGCGAGGCGGGCCTGGACCTGGGCCTGCATCGCGCGGACCAGCGGGCGCGGGTCCTCGGCCCAGTCGGCGGCGGCGAGCTCGAGCTCGCGGATGCAGCGGTCGCCGTGGGCGGCGAGCAGGGCGACGAAGGCCGCGCCGGCCGGGCCCGCGGTCGGTCCGCGCAGCCACTCGAGGGCGGCCTCCGGGGCGTCGGCGACGAAGCGGGCGGCCCGGTCGCGGTCGGCGGCGACGTGGGCCGCGGCGCGCTCGAGGTCGCGGACGAGGTCGGCGCCGACGACGTCGCCGACGTCGGCGAGCAGCGCGGCCATGATCGCGTGGTGCGAGGCGTCGGGGGCGGCGCCGCCGGTGAGGGTCATCAGCATCGCGTCGCCGATGCTGCCGGATCGCATCGAGGTGCGCAGGTGGGCGCGCCAGGCGGTCGTGGAGCGCTGCCTCGCGTCGCGCAGTTGAGCGAACCAGCCGCGGGCGTCGGACGCGGGCGTGAAGGCGAAGCGGGCGACCTCCGCGGCGAAGCGCTCGCGCTCGCGGGCGGCGGCGTCGAGGAAGCGGAGGTAGCGGACGGTCGATCGCACGCGCTGCAGCCGGCGCGGGCGCGGGAACGGGAAGGTGACGGGCAGCGGGCGGCCGGCGAGGCTGATGTCGACGCCCTCCTTGGTGCTGCCGAGGATGCCGGCGGAGAAGCGGTAGGTGGTGCCGAGGTCGAGGAAGACGTGGCCCGAGAACGCGGCGACGCAGCCGGGGCAGGCGTCCGCCGGGAACACGCCGAGCTCGACGAAGATCGATCGCATCGCGTCGTCGAGGCTGCGGCCGACGACGTCCCAGGTCAGCGGCGTGACGGCGCCGGGCATCACCTCGCCGGTGTTGTAGCGGGTGAACAGGCTGGTCGGGTCGGGCACGGGGGTGTCGAACTCGTCGAGGCCGGCGCCGGCGAGCGTGGTGATCGGGCGGGCCTGCAGCCAGTGGACCTCGCCGGCCTCGTCGATCGCCCACTCGAGGTCGAGCGGGCCGCCGAACGCGGCCTCGGCCCGCAGCGCGCCGGCCGTCAGCGCGGCGAGCTCGGCCGCGCCGAGGAGCGGGGCGGCGCCGCTGGGGTCGCGCTGCACGATCACGCCGCGGCGATCGACGCGGTCGCGATCCGGGCGCGCGAGGCCGCCGACCAGCGCCTCGCCGAGGCCGGCGACCGACTCGATCAGCAGCGACTCGCGGGCGCCGGTGACGGGGTCGACGGTGAACACGACGCCGGCGCTGCGCGCCCGCACCATCCGCTGCACGACGATCGCCAGGCCCGCGTCGCCGTCGGCGTAGGCGCGCGCGCGCGCGCTCGCGGCCGACGCGAGGCAGGCCGCGAGCGCGGCGTCGAGGGCCTCGAGGCCGCGGACGTCGAGCACGCTCTCGTACTGGCCCGCGAACGAGCGCACGGCGCCGTCCTCGTCGCGGCCCGAGGAGCGCACGGCGACCGGCGGGGCGCCCTGGGCCGCGTACCAGTCGCGCAGGGCCGCGGGCGCGGGGCCATGCAGGTCGAGCACGACGAGGCCGTCGGGCACGCGCAGGCCGGCGGCGGCGAGGCGAGCGAGGCCGCGGGCCTTGCCGCCGGCCTCGGGGTGGTCGGCCGCGGAGAGCGGGAGGACGCGCGGCTCGGGGCGGGTCGCGGCGGTGTCGGTGTGAGGCTCGGAGGTCATCGTGGCTCGGTGCGAGGTGGGGAGGTCGAGGGGCGCGTGGCGTCGCCGCGGCTCCGGTGCGAGGTGGAGAGGTCGAGGAGTTCAGCGCGCGGTGGCGCCGTGGATCGTGCGGCGCAGCGGGATCTCGCGCAGGACCAGGCCGCACAGCAGCGCGATCGCGGCGACGCCGGCGGCGACCCACACGATCTCGACGACGCCGTCGTGGACCGCGACGCGCAGCGCCTCGTCCGCGGCGAGCGGGCCGCGCAGGCGCTGCAGGCCGGAGCCCGGGGCGCCGCCGACGAGGTGGCGCTCGAGCAGCGCGCCGAGAGCGGCGACGCTGACGATGCCGCCGAGGCTGCGCGCGGTGTGGGTCAGCGCCGTGGCGACGCCGAGCTCGGCGTGGCCGACGAAGTTCTGCGCGGCGAGGGTGACCGCGGGGAGCGCGAGGCCGACGCCGAGGCCGAGCACGCCGAGCGCGGCGCAGATCGTCGCGGGCGTGGTGATGCCGCCGAGCACGAGCGCCGCGAGGCCGAGGCCGACGGCGAGCAGACCGGCGAGGATCGTCGGGCGGTAGCGTCCGGAGCGGGTCACGCGGAGGCCGCCGACGACGCTGCCGAACACCAGCGCGAGCACCAGCGGGGTCATCAGCAGGCCCGAGCGCGTGGCCCCGAGGCCGTGCACGACCTGCAGCTCGAGCGGGAGGTAGATCGAGCAGGCGTAGAGCGCGACGGAGACGAGGAAGCCGAGCGCGGCGCACAGCCCGACGAGCCCGCGGAGCAGCCGCAGCGGCAGCACCGGCGCGGCGGCCCGCGACTCGACGCGGTACAGACCGAGGCCGGCGAGCAGCGCGAGCGCGCCGAGGCCGAGCACCCGCGGCTCGGCCGGCGAGGCGCCGCCGCCGAGCCACGACAGCGCGAACAGCCCGGACACCAGCGTCAGCGCGAACAGGCCGGTGCCCGCGAGGTCGGGCCGCGGGCGCGGGCGGTCGTCGGTGCGGCGCGGCGCGAACCGGGCCAGCGGCACGAAGGCGAGCGCGCACAGCGGGACGTTGACGAGGAAGGCCCAGCGCCAGCTCGCGGCGTCGGTGAAGGCGCCGCCGACGAGCGGGCCGACGACGCTGGCGAGCCCGTAGACGCCGCTGAGCAGGCCGTTGTAGCGGCCGAGCTCGGAGGGCGGGAACAGGTCGCCGAGCACGGCGTGGGCGCCGGACGCGAGGGCGCCGGCGCCGAGGCCCTGGACGGCGCGGGCGAGCACGAGCGCGGGCATCGACGGGGCGAGGCCGGCGAGCAGCGAGCCGGCGACGAACACGGCGAGGCCGGTGAGGAGGACGACGCGCCGACCGTGGAGGTCGCCGAGCTGCCCGGCGATCGGCGCGGCGACGGCGACGGCGGCGAGGTAGGCGGTGAACACCCAGGCGTAGAGGTCGAGGCGCCCGAGCTCGCCGGCGATCCGCGGCAACGCGGTGCCGACGATCGTCTGGTCCATCGCGGACAGCAGCACCGCGAGCACGATCGAGGCGAGCACGGCCCGCCGGGCCCGGACGTCCAGCGGCGCGGGCTCGACGTGCAGCGCGTTCGGCTCGGGCGTGGTCACGGGGTCGTCACGGCGCGGTCACGAAAGCGCAGCGAGGGGCGCGTGTCAATCGTGTTCGGGCGCCCGTGGCGTGGTCGGAGGCCCGGGGCGAGGCTGTTCGGGTGCGCGTGGCGGGTCTGGAGAGCGCGTGGCGAGGTCGTCCGGGCCGGCGGGGTCGACGGGCGTCACTCGTCGTCGACGCGCGTGCCGTGGCGACCCGCGCCGTCGGCGAAGCGACGGGCGCCGGCGAGGGCCTCGAGCTCGACCGCCGCGCGACCGCCGTGGGCCTCGGCGATCAGCGCGTCGCGCTCGCTCAGGTCCCACTGCGTGTACGCGCCGCGTCGGTCGGCGCGCATGCACACCTGCGGGAACGCGGCGAGCTCGGCCGCGAGGGCCTCGGCGGCGGCGCGGGCCTGGCCGCGCGGGACGACGCGGTTGACGAGCCCGATCGCCAGCGCCTCGTCGGCGTGCACGGGTCGGCCGGTGAGGATGAGGTCGAGCGCGCGACCGTGGCCGATCAGGCGCGGCAGGCGGACGGTGCCGCCGTCGATCAACGGCACGCCGAAGCGGCGGCAGAACACGCCGAGCACCGCGTCCTCCTCCATCACGCGCAGGTCGCACCACAGCGCCAGCTCGAGCCCGCCGGCGACCGCGTGGCCGGCGATCGCGGCGATCACCGGCTTGCTCAGGAGCAGGCGCGTCGGGCCCATCGGCGCGCGCGGGCCGGGCGACGGGGCGTCGGCGTCGACCTCGAGGCGCGCGGCGTCCTCGCCCGCGGCGAACGCCTTGAGGTCCGCGCCGGCGCAGAACGTCCCGTGCGCGCCGTACAGCACGCCGACGTGGCGGCGCTCGTCGGCGTCGAACTCGCGGAACGCCTGCTCGAGCGCCGCGGCGGTCGCGGCGTCGACGGCGTTGCGCCGGTCCGGGCGCGCGAGCACGACGGTGAGGACGGGGCCGCGGGCTTCGAGGGTGACGCTCATGCGGGGCCCGCTCAGTGGTGGTGGTGGTGATGGTGATGGTGCGACGCGTGCGCGTCGGGTGCGGGCTCTTGCAGGAGCGGGCACGCCTGCTGCTCGCAGGCCGCGTCGGCCGCGGGGCGGTCGATCTGGATCGTGGTGTGGTGGATGCCGAGGTGGCCGCGCAGCTCGTGCTCGGCGCGGGCGAGCAGGTCGTTGGGCTCGGTGCCGGGCTCGGGCACGAGGTGGGCGGTGAGGATCGTGCGCGAGCCGGTGCTCCACAGGTGCAGCTCGTGGACCGCCTGCACGCCGGGGAGGCCGCGCAGCGCCGCCTCGACGCGCTCCTGCGGGAGGTCGGCGGGGACGAAGTCGAGCAGCACGCGGGTCGAGTCGCGCAGCACGCCCCAGGTGCCGGCGAGGATCAGCGCGCAGATCAGGAGGCTGAGCACCGGGTCGGCGGCGTCGTAGCCGAACACGCTGGCGAGCACCGCCGCGACGATCGCCCCGATCGAGCCGAGCGCGTCGGCCAGCATGTGCGCGAGGGCGCCGCGGACGTTGAGGTTGTCGCGGTCGCTGCGGGCCAGCATCCACGCCGAGGCGAGGTTGATCGCCAGGCCGATCACGCCGACGTAGAGCACCGGCTCGGCCTCGAAGTGGGTCGCGCCGGTGCTCAGGCGCGTGATCGCGTGGCTGGCCAGCAGCACGCACGCGCCCCCGAGCAGCAGCGCGTTGACGAAGGCGCCGAGGACCTCGGCGCGGACCAGCCCGAAGGTCCGACCGCGGCTCGCCGGGCGCCGCGCGAGCTCGGCGGCGATCAGCGCCAGCGCCAGCGCCGAGACGTCGCTGACCATGTGCGCCGCGTCCGAGAGCAGCGCGAGCGAGCCGGTCCAGAACCCGACCGCCGACTCGACCAGCAAGAACACGCCGTTGAACACCAGCGACCAGCGCAGCGCGCTTCGGACGCGGCTGCTCGCGGAGCCGGTGGCGTGGGCGTGGGCGTGGCCCATCTCCAAGCCATGACGCCTGGCCGCCGCGAAGTCAAGGCGCGCGGCCCGGCGGCCGGGTCGGCACAAAAACACGAAGGCCGGGCCCGTGGGGGCTCGACCTTCGTGGTGCGTACTCCGGGAGCGACTACCTCATGACCTGGGACATGGAAGGCTCACTGACCTCGCCACTCGAAGTAGTGCCGGCGTGCGCACGGGACCACGATTGGCGGGGTTGTTCCAGCCCGTCGCACGCCGGCACTACTTCGAGTGATCAGCGAGGTCTGGAACAGCCTTCCTTGTGATGAATGGGACACAGAGCGCTCGGGCGGCGCAACGCCGCCCCGGTGCAGAGCACCGAGCTAGACCTGACCTCCTGCGGAGTGACGCACGGACCGACGATATCACGATGGACGCGAGAAACACAAAGGCCGACGAGCGGGGAGCTCGTCGGCCTGCAGCGCGGACACCAGGAGGGTCTACCTCAAGACCTGGGACATGGAAGGCTCACTGAACCCGCCGCCATGGCCCCGTACGCCTGGCGCACGGAACCACGATCGTCGGGGTTGTTCCAGCCCGTCGCCAGGCGTACGGGGCCATGGCGATCAGCGGGTTCTGGAATAGCCTTCCTTGTGATGAATGGGGAACAGAGCGCTCGGGCGGCGCAACGCCGCCCCGGTGCAGAGCACCGAGCTAGACCTGCCCTCCTGCTGGAACCCCACGCTGCATACCGGCTTCGTAGCACGTTCGCGGGGCGGCGATCAACGCCTTCGTGCGCTCAATCGGGGTAGGCGCGGATCCGGACCTCGAGGCGATGAAAGCCCGCGATGCCGCCGAAGCTCGCGCCGATGTGCACGACCTCGACGGTCTCGAGCATGTCCGGGAATTTTACGGAGGCCGCGGGTAGCTTCTTGATCGCGTCGGCGAAGGCCTCGTCGAACGACAGCTTGTTCGAGTAGCCGACCGACTCGCGGTAGCGGACGGCGATGTCGGAGAGGATGTGGGCCTTCTCGCTGCCGGTGAGCGGGCGCGTGTGCACCGGGGCGTCGTCGGCCGGGTGGTGCTGCGGCGCAGACGATGACGAAGCAGCAGGGCCGGCGTGCGGGGGCGGGGGCGGGATGGGCTCGTGGGGGTCGTGCTCGTGGCCGGGGTCGGGCAGCCCGATCTCGACGTTGCCGCCGGAGAGGCTGAGGACGATGTCGACGAGGTCCTGGCGCGTGAACTCGACGGTGACCTCGTCGTAGCCGGTCGCGTGGCGCACGAGCACGATCTCCGGCGGGCGGCCGATGCTGAAGATCTCACCGTAGCGAAACGGCGTCCGCACCGGCTGCACGTCGGCGGCGCCGGGCCGAGCGCGCCGCGTCAGCTGGAAGGTCGGGACGCCGCGCTCCTCGTCGGTGATGACCTGCGAGATGTCGATCTCGTACTCGGGCGAGGGCAGCTCGCCCTCCGCGACGATCAAGAGCTGGCTGTGAGAGTAGAACGCATGGATCGCGGTGCGTGCAGCGTAGTCGCGTTGCTCAGACATGGGCCCCTGGTCCTCGACGGCTGCGGCGAGGATAACAGACCCCGCCCGGGAAATCGCCCGCGCGAAATCTCGCCTGACCCGCGGCGCCATCCCGCGGAAAGCCGTCGCTAAACGCCGCCTACGCCCGGTCCTGGGGGCAAGGTGCCACGGCGCGGCCTCCGTGTCTCAAGGGCCAGGTCACCCGCGCGGCAGCGCAGCGCGAGGGCCGGCGAGCGCGAGGCCCGCGGAGCGCCGCTGCGGGTCAAAACAGGCGGTTCATGCCGTTGAGCGCGGCGACGCGGTAGGCCTCGGCCATCGTCGGGTAGTTGAAGGTCGTGTTGATGAAGTAGCGCAGGGTGTTGGCCTCGCCCTGCTGGGTCATGATCGCCTGGCCGATGTGCACGATCTCCGCGGCCTGGTCGCCGAAGCAGTGGATGCCGAGGATCTGCAGGGTCTCGCGGTGGAACAGCAGCTTGAGCATGCCGACGCGGTAGCCCGTCAGCTGCGCGCGCGCGAGGCTGCGAAACAGCGCGTGGCCGACCTCGTAGGGCACGCCCTCCTGCGTCAGCTCGCGCTCGGTGCGGCCGACCGAGCTGACCTCCGGGTTGGTGTAGATGCCGGTCGGGATGTCTTTAATAAGACGCGCGTCGCACTCGCCGGTGATCAGGTGCTGCGCGGCGAAGCGGCCCTGGTCGTAGGCGGCCGAGGCGAGGCTCGGGTAGCCGACGACGTCGCCGACCGCGTACACGTGCGGGTGGACGCGCGTGCGGTAGAACTCGTCGACGTCGATCTGGCCGCGGCCGTTCGGGGTGATGCCGAGCTTGTCGAGGCCGAGCTCCTGGGTGTTGCCGGTGCGGCCGTTGGCCCACAGCAGCACGTCGGTCTTCATCTTCTTGCCGGACTTGAGGTGGACGACGACGCCGTCGGCCTGCGGCTCGATGCGCTCGTAGGTCTCGTCGTGGCGGATCATCACGCCCTGGTCGCGCAGGTGGTAGCTGAGCGCGTCGATGATCTCCTCGTCGAGGAAGGCGAGCAGCTTGTCGCGGTTGTTGACCAGGTTGACCTTGACCTCGAGGCCGCGAAAGATCGACGCGTACTCGCAGCCGACCACGCCGGCGCCGTAGATCGTGATCGTGTGCGGCGTGTGGTCGAGGCCGAGGATCGTGTCGCTGTCGAACACCCGCGGGTGCGAGAAGTCGACGTCCGGCGGGCGGTACGGCCGCGAGCCGACGGCGATGACGAAGCCCTTCGCGCGCAGCCTCGGCCGCGCCCCGCTGGCGCACTCGACCTCGATCGTGTTCGGGTCGACGAAGCGCGCCGCGCCCTGGATCACGCGCACGTGGTTGCGGTCGTAGAAGCCGCGGCGGATGTCGACCTGGCCGTGGATCACCGACGAGGCGCTCTGCAGCAGCATCGGGAACGTGATCTCGCGGCCCTCGAGCGCGCCGGCGAACAGGGGATTGTGCCGGAACTCCTGCAGGCTGCGCACGGCCTGGCGCAGCGCCTTGCTCGGGATCGTCGCCCAGTGCACGCAGCCGCCGCCGACCTCGCGGTAGCGCTCGATGACGGCGACCTTCTTGCCGGCCTTGCTCGCCCGCATCGCCGCGCCCTCGCCTCCGGGGCCGCTGCCGAGCACGATGACGTCGTATTCCTGGGTGTCTGCGTCGCTGTCGGACATGTCGTCTCGGCCTCCCTGGTCGTGTGCCACGCCGGCCGGGTCAGCCGGGTGGGATGTGCTCGGGGACCCAGCGCATCCCCATGCCGGACGGCAGCTTGAGCTCGATCTCGCGGTCGAGCTGGATCGCCGAGATCCGCTGGCCCTCGACGATCGTGCCGTTGAGGCTCGCGGTGTCGACGGCCCACACGTCGCCGCCGTCGAGCAGCAGCACGAGGTGCACGCGCGACAGGCTGCCCGCCGCGCCCGCGAGCTGGCAGCGCTCGTAGCGGCCGATCAGCACGCCGCGCTCGAGGTCCTCGTGCGACACGCGGTGGGCGATCTGCGTGCTCTCGGCCGCGAGCAGGATCGTGCCGACCGCGTCGCCGCCGGCGCCCGGCCGCGCCCGCAGGTGCTGCGCCGCCGGCAGCAGCGTCATGTACGTGTGCCGCCGCGCCCGCCCGGCGTTCGGCTTCTCCGCGGGGCGCTGCCCGACCATCCGCTCCGGGATGCGGTGGTCGAAGTAGACGCGCTCCGGGAACGACTGCCAGGTCGCGTCGGCGTCGTCGCCCCACTCGCTCGTGCTCAGCGAGCCGGTCGGCAGCAGATAGAGCTGGTAGCCGAGCAGGTTGATGAACATCGGGCCCTCGGCCATCACCGACTTGCAGGCCTGGTTGTCCTCGGTGTGAAAGGTGTTGCTCGAGCCGAGGTCGATGAGGCGGACGCGGACCTCGTCGCCGGCCTGACGCGTGACCCGGACGAGCGCGTGGCGCAGCGAGATCTCCTCGTCGAGCAGGGTCAGGGCGCAGCACTCGTGGCGGCCGATCACGCCGAAGGCGCCCTCGTCGCTGAGGATCGGCAGGTGCACGTACGAGGCGATGCTGCCGTTCTCGCGGGCCGCGACGCACAGCAGGCCGTCGCGGGTGAACGCCTCGAACACCGGGCGAAGCTCGTGGAACATCGCCTTGAAGGTCGCGGCGAAGGTGGCCTTCCGGGCCGGCGGCGCGCTGATCACCCGCGTGGCCCGGCTGGCGTACGCCGGCGGGGGCGCGGCCGGAACGCCGTCATCATCTTCGTCGCGCATCGCGGCCCATGATACCCGCCCGGGCCCCGTCGGCGAGGGGGCGGGATGATCCGGGGCGGATCGCCGGCGCGACCGGACATGCTCGGCCGCGCGCGCCGCGGCTGGGGGCCGAGACCCGCGGCCGTCGCTCGTCGGCCCCGCCCGTGGCCCGCTCGCGGCGGGAGGTCGGCTATGCTGCCCCGGTGCCCGACGCCGCCTCGCCGCTGGCCGCGCTGAGCCGCCGCTGGGAGCACGAGGCGCTGCGGCGGGCCGCCCTGTGGTTCGGGATCGCCTGCTCCGGGCTGCCGGCGTACGACATCCTCGACGGGCGCAGCGTGGTCGACGCGCTGCTCGCCGCGCCGGCGACCGGGAGCTGGCCCGGGGTGTCGCTGCAGACCTGGGGGTTGTTGATCTGGATCATCGGGATCGGCGCGGCGGCGGGGTGGCTGCTCGGCTGGCTCGCGCCGCGCCCGCGGATGCGCCTGTTCGTGGTGTGCGCCGCGATGCACCTCGCGTACGCGTGCGCGACCGGCCTGCGCCTCGCCGCGCTCGCGGCCGGCCTCGTGTTCGCGTACAGCTTCTTCCTGCTGCGCTCGGCGGGCGCGACCTGGCCCGAGGGACATCCCGGGGCGCCGCAGTAGCGAGGGACGGCCTGGAACAAGCCCGCGGCCGCGGCGATCGGAACGCCGTCCGTGGGGCCGCGCGGGCCCCCGCCGCGGCGCGCTGGATCCGGCCTGCGGGCCCGTGGGGCGGGCGCTAGTACCGGCGGCCCGAAGTCCTTCCAGGGTTCTCAGGCATGCGCAATCAGCGTCCAGCCGAAGTCCCCGACCAGGGTCTCGACGATGGCGTCACGTGGGCCGCAGAGGGGTGTCGGT
>Ga0075163_10006644_pt1 | contig 15338 bp, 15 predicted proteins | sample JI1023141ADNA_FD_71478 | JGI IMG/M metagenome (GOLD analysis project Ga0075163, IMG submission 71478) | Wastewater effluent complex algal communities from Wisconsin, to seasonally profile nutrient transformation and Carbon sequestration -... | ecosystem: Engineered > WWTP > Effluent > Algae... | reverse complement strand
CAACCTATGTGGCAGGTCGTTTTCCAAGAATCTGTCTTTTTAAGTTAGCGAATGAGGAAGTTATGGAGTCATTCCAATAATCATTTCTTTATTTCAACTGTTTTTTCGTCCTTGGTCATCTATTTGATATGATCAGGATAGAAGAAAATATAAGTCTACGCCCCTACAATACCTTTGGCATCGAAGCCAACGCCCGTCATTTCTGCAGGATACATTCAGAAGATCAACTCATAGAACTTATTGATACACCTGTATATAAGAATGAACCCCATTTAATTCTTGGTGGTGGAAGTAATGTGCTATTCACCAAAGATTATACTGGACTCGTTATCAAAGTGGATCTAAAAGGTATTCGTATAGAGAAAGAAACTGATGAAACCATTGTACTCAATGTAAAGTCAGGCGAAGTTTGGCATGAGTTAGTTATGTATTGTGTACACCATGGGTGGGGAGGAATAGAAAACCTATCACTTATACCGGGTACAGTAGGAGCAGCACCCATCCAAAACATTGGAGCCTATGGTGTAGAGATCAAAGAAGTGATTCAAAATGTTGAAGGAATTGATTTAATAACCGGTGAGCGCAAAACCTTCAATAACCATGAATGTCACTTCGGATACCGTGAAAGCATCTTTAAATACCAGCTAAAAGAAAATTTTTTTATTTCAAGTGTTACTTTAAGTCTAACAAAGAAAAACCATCAATTCAATACAAGCTATGGTGCTATCACTGATACACTGAAAGCAATGAACATCACACATCCAACACTCAAGTCAATCAGTGATGCAGTGATTCATATTCGTAGAAATAAATTACCTGATCCATCGCTGATTGGTAATGCAGGAAGCTTCTTTAAGAACCCAACCATTTCTTTATCTCACTATGAAAATTTAAAAAGTAGCTATCCGAAAATACCAGGATATCCTTCTGTAAATCAAGAAGTTAAAGTGCCTGCTGGTTGGTTGATTGAACAATGTAATTGGAAAGGAAAACGCATTAACAACATTGGTGTGCATACACAACAAGCATTGGTGTTAGTGAATTACGGAGATGGAAAAGGTGAAGAAATTTTTCAACTCGCAATGCAAATCTTATCATCCGTAAAAGAAAAATTCAATATCATACTAACACCTGAAGTGAATCTTATCTGATGAAATTTATGCGTGTAGTTATGATGAAAAATGAAAAAGTATCTACCTGATTTTTTTCTCTGAAAGAAAAATTATTTGCGCAAAATTTTTGCGAATTAATTTTTTATTATACCTTTCGTACAGTTTTACTTAAAACATTAAAACGTTATGGCAAAAAAACCCGCTAAGAAAGCAGCCAAGAAAGCAAAGAAGGCTGCTAAGAAGAAGAAGTAATCAAGCTTGTCTTGATACTTTTACAAAGAGAAGTGATCCAGGATCACTTCTCTTTTTGTTTTATACTAGTTCAATAAAAAATCAGTCAACACAACTCTATTGATCCAATACTATCACTCAACAGGTGTTATCCTTGAAGCAAGTTCTATCGAATCTCCCATCTGAAATCTGCTTTATACACTCTATTGGCACTGCAATGCATTGAAATTCATAATCTTAAACATTCGATTGCGGAAATTTAATTGACTTCCTGCTTGTTTGCCCTGTAATAAGAGGCTTAACTTTGCATCAACACAAAAAATCAGAACTCATGACAAAGGCAACTACCAAAACAGTAGCAGTTAAAAAGGCTCCGGCTAAAAAGACTGTTATAAAACCTAAAACTTCTTCCATCGAAAAAGTATCAGAAGAAATCCTGGCGAAATTAAAAGCCTTGGATATTGAACACCAACTTCAGGCAGACATTGAATGGTGTTTAGGGAGTTACCGCTTTGATCAAAATCCAGCCGGGCTTATAGAATCTGCTAACAAAGCATTGTCTGTATTTAAGCAAGAACTTGCAAAGAAGACAAAGGGAGTAACAGCAACCCTTATTTCAGGCATTGAAAAGTCGTTAAAATAATACAGAATACCTTTTAAGAATGAAGCCGGAGTGATCCGGCTTTTTTTATATCATATGGGTTACGTTTGTAAGTGTACCCGTATACCGGTGACACTCGACTCCGAACCTATTGAGAAAATCAACTCCCTCATCAGAGGATAAGCCTTTAAATTCCGCATAGGAGTTTAGGTAAATCACCCTATTAATACCCATACTAAAAATAATCCGTGAGCAAGCAAGGCAGGGCGACAAGGTTACATATAATGTAGCTCCATCCACCGAAGTCTTATTCTTAACCGCATACAGGATTGCATTCTGCTCGGCATGGATAGCAAGTGAACAACCACCTTTTGAATCACGCGGACATCCTTGTTCAGGCCATTCTTCATCGCAATTGTGAGTTCCGGAAGGTGGGCCATTATATCCAATGGAAATAATCCGCGTGTCTTTTGTAAGTACAGCGCCTACATGTCTCTTCAAACAATGCGATCGCTTAGCCAGATTAACAGCTAGCTCCATATAGATATCATCAAACTCCGGTCGGCTCATTGAGGTAAAAATAAGAATTCAAAATAGTATATTCGCGATGAAAACAGGATTCATGTCAAGACTTCGAAAATTAATTTTTATAGCCCTTATCTCTATTTCATTCCACACACTAGCACAAGAGGCTATTAAATTCAGGCCTAGTCCAACCAGTATCGTTTCTGCCCGCTATAAAGATACGTATCTGAAAATAACCTACAGCCAACCTCATAAGAGAGGCCGGATTGTTTTCGGCAATCTTGTGCCTTATGGGCAGGTATGGCGCACCGGAGCCAACGAAGCCACGGAGATCACACTCACGAGAGACATCCTCATTAATAACACTCCACTTAAAGCTGGCACGTATTCTGTATTTACGATTCCTGAAAAGGAAAGCTGGACTGTTATCATTAACAGTGACCTTGGCCTTTGGGGGTCGTATAATTATAATTCTAAAATGGATGTGATGCGTTTTTCGGTTCCAACCCAGACTTTGCAGGGTGCCGTTTACGAACCTTTTACCATTCAAATAGAACAGAAAAACAATGTAGCTGAACTCGTTTTTTTATGGGATTCGGTGCGAATCCAGATACCCATTCAATTCAATGAACCTAAGTTACTATGAAAGAACTTATAACCCTTCTTCTATTCTCCCTTGCAGCAACCCTGTATGCACAAGATGTTACCGAACTTGAGCGAAGAAATGGGTTTAAGGAAATCAAGTTAGGATCTTCGATTGATAGTGTAAAAGGTGCAGCTTTTAAAAAAGATATTACAGAGCGCAAGGAGTTTCCGGCCAAGATCTATGAAACTGATCATCCCGACTATATGGTGATTGGCGATGTACCAGTAAAAGAAATTTCCCTTAAGGTATACAATGGCCTGATTTATGAAATTGATGTTACCACGCCAAAAGATCCCAAGGTGATGCGAGGCCTTGAAAAGTCATTTGGAAAAGCAACGTATAGCATCCGTACTGAGAGTTATTACTGGAAAGCAGAAAACTTAAGCCTGGTTTATAAGGGTCATCATAAAGAAATCAAACTCACTTATCGTTCGGGGCCTGTTATCAGCATGATGTATGCGGACAAAGGGAAGAAGATTGAGGAAGTTGCTGATGATTTCTAAATAAAAAAAAGGCCGTATCAAAAGTCATCCAGTCATCGCCCCGATGCATCGGGGCGATCCCGTTTTGTCAAGGTATGATGGGATTCCGGCTCAAGGCCGGAATGACATTTCAATTTTAATTGACTTTTGAGACCGCCTCTTTGAATTTTATCAATAGATATATATCAACCTTTATTATAAGTGATCCGGTAAATTTTACCTCCCTGATCGTCTGAAATCAATAACGAGCCATCTGGCATTTGCAACACATCCACAGGTCTGCCAGTTACTTTTTGAGTAGCATCATCCAACCAACCGCTGGCAAAGGTTTCATAGCTAGTTACCTTTCCTTCACTCAGTCTTACCAAACTAAGTTTGTATCCACTTTTCTTTGAACGATTCCATGAACCGTGTTCTGCAAGAATAATCTGATTCTTATACTCGGCTGGGAACATTGAACCTGTATAAAACTTAAGTCCAAGCGGAGCAACATGGGCTCCCAGATTCTGCATGGGTTTAACAAACTCATCGCAGGAACGCTTGCTTCCAAATTCAGGGTCTTGAATGGTTCCACCATGACAATAAGGATACCCAAAGTGCATACCTGGAGCTGATGCCGAGTTTAATTCGCAAGGCGGTATATCATCACCCAACATATCACGGCCATTGTCCGTAAACCAAATGTCATTCGTTTCAGGATGCCACGTAAAGCCTACCGTATTGCGAACCCCGCTGGCAAATAATTCAAGACCAGTACCATCTGCATTCATGCGATGAATAGCAGCATAGATAGGGTCTGTTGGTTCGCAAATATTACAAGGGGCTCCAACCGGTACATATAATTTGCCATCCGGACCAAACGCAATGTACTTCCATCCATGATGCGCTTCGGTTGGAAACTTGTCATAGACTACTGATGGTTCGCCTGGATTATCCAACTTACTTTCTATGTCAGAGAATTTCAAAATCCTGTTCACCTCAGCCACGTAAAGATCACCATCTTTAAACGCAACGCCATTGGGCATATTCAAACCTGAATCAAGTACCCATTTTTTGTCGGCAACAAAATCTCCATTGGTATCCTTAACCGCATACACCTTATTACCATCTTTATTACCAATATAAAGAGTGCCGGATGGAGATAAAGCCATGGATCGGGCATCACTTACCTCTGCATATACGTTAATTGAAAATCCTGGTGGAAGTTTAATTCCACTCAACGATACTTCTTCTTTAGGGGCAGTGCACGAAGCCAATACGACAACTGCTAAAAAACATGTTGATAAATTTATTTTAGTCATGAGAAATTGATTAACGGTCCAAATATCTATTGGTTACTTCAAACACGCACTGATTTTTACACAAGAATTTGCCAATGACAGCAAATTTTTGATGATCGCCCTTTTTAGAGCTAACTTTGCAGGAATTTTAAGCTAAATGATCTCTATTTCTAACATTTCTTACTACATCGGTGGTCGGGCTCTGTACGAAGATGCATCCATGTTCATCAAACCCAATGATAAAATCGGGTTAATTGGACTGAATGGTCGTGGGAAATCGACCCTATTGAAGATTATCAACGGGGACTTAAGCATTAATAGCGGATCGATCAGCAAGGCCAAGGATTGTACGATCGGATTCCTAAACCAGGATCTTCTCTCGTATCAGACCGATGACGCTATACTTACCGTAGCTATGGAGGCTTTTAAAGAAGCCGTGGATACGCAACGTCAAATTGAAAAAGTACTACACAAACTGGAAACAGAATATTCTGATGACCTGGTTGATAAGCTGACCAAACTGCAAGAAAAATTTGAGCACCTGGATGGTTACTCTATGCAGGCGAAGGCAGAAGAGGTATTGGAAGGGATAGGATTTGCTACAAAGGATTTACATAGGCCGTTACGGGAATTTTCAGGTGGCTGGCGCATGCGCGTGATGCTTGCCAAACTCCTGCTGGAAAAACCTTCGTGCTTAATGCTCGATGAACCCACCAACCACCTGGACTTACCTTCGATCGAGTGGGTTGAAAATTACCTGCGCAATTATGAAGGTGCCGTAGTGATTGTTTCTCACGATCGAACTTTTCTTGATAATGTAATTACCAAAACGGTTGAAGTCACTAACGAGCAACTGGTAACTTACGAAGGGAATTATTCTTACTACCAGCATGAAAAAGAATCAAGAGAAGAAATTCAGCAAAATGCCTACGACAACCAGCAAGCTAAAATCCGACAGGCCGAGCGATTTATAGAAAGATTCCGGGCTAAAGCATCAAAGTCGAAATTAGTGCAATCGCGGGTAAAAGCCCTTGATCGCATGGATATGGTAGCTGAAGTGGTGAGTGATGTGGCCGCTGTAAACTTTCGCTTTACATTCAAACAGCCTTCGGGCCGACATGTTGTTACGCTGAAAGACATTTCGAAAGCTTATGGCGAGCAACAAATACTAAAACATGCCAATGCTGCCATTGAACGCGGAGATAAAATTGCTTTGATCGGTGCTAACGGCAAAGGTAAATCAACCTTGCTGCGCATTTTGGCTAATACAGAACCCGTAGATGGTGAGCGGATCATTGGTTACAATGTGATTTATGGCTTTTATGCACAACATCAATTGGAGTCGCTTCATGTGGAAAGCGAAATTCTGGACGAACTGAAGCAAGCAGGAAGTAGTAAGACTGAACAAGAGCTAAGAAACGTATTAGGGTGTTTCCTGTTTTCAGATGAAGACGTATTTAAAAAAATCAAAGTATTATCGGGTGGAGAAAAATCGAGGGTTGCCCTTGCCAAGACATTGATTTCGGAAGCTAACTTTCTGCTGCTCGATGAACCAACCAACCACCTGGACTTCATTTCAGAGAACATTCTTATCCAGGCCTTGCAGCAATACCAGGGAAGTTTTGTGGTGGTATCGCACAACCGGCATTTTGTAAGCCAGGTTGCAAATAAAATCTGGTATATAGAAAATAACCAGATAAAGGAATACCCCGGCACGTATGACGAATACGAGTATTGGAGAAAGCAAAATGCAGCGGTAACAGTTTCGCCACCTCCACCAGTTAAAAAGATTGAACCTAAACAAAAAGAGCAGCCCAAGGCGGTTGTTAATCCAAACGAAAAGCGGATCAAGTCACTTAATCAGGATCTTAAAAAAGTAGAAGAAGTGATTCAAAAACTTGAATCCGAGAAAAAACTGGTTGAGGATGAAATGGCAAAGCCTGAGGTTTACTCAGATTTCAATAAATTATCAGAGTATCAACTAAAATTTGACAAGCTCCACACCGCGTTGCATGAAGAAAATATGAGATGGGAGAAACTGATGCTGGAAGTTGACGAACTGGAGGCCACCGGTTGAGATTACTTCCACCCTATCGACATTGAAATCATCAATCGATTCATTTCCTGGCTCATGGTGGCTGTGGTGGGCTCACCCGTAAGCTGACCCAGAATTGGATCCCAATAGAATGTCGGATACTCATAGGAAGCCGAAACTTTCTGATACTTATAACCAACCTTCAGCGCTATGCTCACATCATGATAGCGTACCCGATAGCCAACCATTGGATTTACCATTCTACCACCGTGCGATCCCTGATAACCATATTCATCATATTGAGAATATTTCCAGGATTTTAGTGCGCCTCCGTAATTGAACTCAAGAAAAAAAGCATTCTTTTTTGCAACGAGATCCCAACTTACACTTCCAAAAATTGGTACAGTATTCCATCCAAAATAAGAGTCATACCCAAGGCCACCCCCCACGCGCAATCTCTCACCTATTTTAGCACCATGTACGGTAGCTCCTGTAAAAGTTAATTCCTTGCCCCTACTGCATTCATTACAACCAATCAACGTTCCCGATTGAAGATAGAAGTAGTATTCGAATTTCTTTGCCGTGACTATTGAATCAGAATTTTGCAAAGCACCCTGGGCAAAGAGTCCGATAGCTTGCGTTAGCAAGATACTTGAAAGAAAAAATAGTTTCATTGCTTTACAATAGGCATTTGACTCAACAGTTTGATATTCTTAAGATCGGAATAATCATACTGATACAGCCCATCCTGGCCAATCACCATCGCTACCTGTTGAAACGGAATTACATCCAGTGCCTGGATGTTTTTATAATGGGCCAACTGGTTTTGAGAGATAGCCTTTACATTCGTTGCATCGTATGCTTTCAATCCATCTGAGCCATCACAAATGAACAATGTACCTTGATCAATGCCTAACCCATGCGGATTTGTCATTGGATATACTGCAACTTGCTGCGGATTTTTAAGATTAGTAAGGTCAATAACTTCCAGTTGATTGGTGAATCCCTCGCAAGTAGTTCCACTGCGCAAGGTTACATAGGCATATTCTCCTTCTACAACTACCGGATCGCAGCTACGCACATGTTGGTATTGACTAATTAAAGTAGGTGCTTCCGGGGTTGCCAGATCGAGGATATACATACCCGAGCGGGAGCCTACAAAAAGTTTATCTGTATATGGAAACAAGGTTTCGGTATCCCAGGCTAATTGAAATTCTTTCCTGGGCTCGGGCTTGGTTTCAACCGATACATTCACAATATCTAGATTAGCGCCATCGAGCGCATATAGATGATCGCCCGAAAGAGTAAACCGGGCCATAGAGCCACCGATACCCGCATTTGAAGAAGGTGTTGGTGCAAATGCACTTTGCTTGTTAAAGGAGGATGAAGCGCTCGTAGTAAGTGCTATGCCGTCATTATAATAAATACCACTCCAGGGCTGATAGATGGTTCTGCAATCTGATTCCTGGACGTTAACACTTTCGACTTTCTTCCAATCAGTAAGTACTCCTTGTTCAGAACTCACGACAAAGCCCATGGTCATGTAATTATTGAACAGCCCTTCAATCCGGCTTACTTCCTTAATCGTAGCGAGATCTGAAATATCAAAAGCCACAAGGTCTATATAGCTATCAGCATAAAGTGTATTGCCGCGGATGGCAAGATCATAATTGCCGGGTATTTTAAGAAAGGATAAATTTTTGGGATTGGCCGGAGTTCTATTATCAATGATGTGGATACCTTCTCCTATTTCATTAATGAAAAGGTAGCCATCCTTAAAATAAATCTTACCGATCTGAGACATCTCCTGCGGAACCTGGAGAGTAACTGCTGCCTTAATTTGTGCGGGGGTAGAGTATACCGGCTCATAGTAGACCAAATTTCTGGTCTCTTCGCATTTATCAGAGCAACTTGCCAGTATTGCTACGAAAGCAAACAGCACAAGTACGAAAACTAATTTAGTTTGATGAGCATCTATATTTTTCATACTGATTTAGGTTGCGGTCCGTTTGTTAGACCCACCTAAGCCTCCAAAGGTTGGAAGTATGAAAAAATAATTACCTCACAGGTATATATTCCTGCGTACCAGCAGCACACTTAGCAAAAGCAATGCAGCTACAAATAGCAGCGCATACAAGCCTGGGATAATTTTCTTTTGAAATAGCTCTTTCACCGAACTCATAGTCATGAATTTATTTTTTGACCCCTACTTACTTAGACGAACCTTTCAACCTACCCGTTTAATGCTTACTTAAAAATATATCGGAACCTGAAACCAACATCCCAAACAACTGAATTGCCCGAGACCGCTTCTGATTTTAATACCGGACTCATAGAGTAACGTAACCCAGGCGCTAAGGATACACGATATTGAGTTCCTATTTTATAACTTAACTCGGTTCCCATCAACGCAGACCAACTGAAAGTCCGATAGGGTGAATCTTCACCGGCCCCCTCCGAATATTTGTCTAATTGACCACTTTTATCGGTTAACGTATTCTGCATAAAAATATCTGTTGATAGTCCCGAGTTAAGTTGCAGGCCAACTTTTCGGTCAACCAACAAATACCCAGCCTGAATCGGTATGGATACAAATTGATTCACACTATTGATTTCATACGGATTGGTTAAAGTAAGAGTTGATGCATTTTGCTGCAGGGTCGCGTAATCGGCAACAGATGCATATGCTTTATTACCTGCAGATACAGTCGCAAAATTTGATGTATAGCCAATTGCTTGATTTAAATAACTTAGTCCACCTTGCACCACCCAATGATCTGACACCCGCCTTGCTACATTTAACCCTACGGAATACGCTGAGCCTTGTGAATACGCATTGCTACTAGCCGATTTATTCGATAAGCCAGTGCCAGAACCTGGAGAAGCTGCCAGAGCAGATGAGTTAAAATTTGTTTGAGGGGAATAGCTTCCTGCTGAAGCCCCTACCGAAGCCCAAAAAGCTTCTCCTGACTTCTTTTCCTTGCGGGATTCAGCCATAAAAGAAGCAGGCATTGCAGGCAACTTACGCACGATGGTTACTTCGCGTGGTTTACCTGAAATCTTAACTTCGGGCGAAGGAAGATCTTGTGTCGATATCCCAGCAATGGTTCTCGCATTGACGCTTGATTGACTGATCATTTGTTCGGTAGCAATTTGTTCGGTAGCAATTTCTTCCGTTGCATCAGAATCTTTTTTTGATAGAGCAATAAACGCAGATTGATCACTCTTATTAAAAACGGAATTTCCATTGGCTATATTATCACCAGATTTTGGTAACCTCGCACCTTCTTCTGTCAACTCATCATTATCTTCACTTACTCCAACTTCGCCCGGCTTAACAGTTTGGTCTGTATCTGTAATAGTGTTTTCAGTTTGGTTAGTCGACTGGGTTGCATTGGCTAGTTCATTGACGACCGAGGTATCTTGCTTTACATTATAGTAGGTGGTTAACGATCCGAACAGAAGGGCAAAAAGTATAGATGCTGCCGCCAGACGCTGATAAAAAACCACTTTGCGTTTCATCACACCACCTTCAGCGCGGGTTAATTCGGTATCAAGCGCAGACCAAACCTCAGCAGACGGATTTTGTTCCGCATGCTGAAAGGCATCGCGCCAGTCATTATCAAATTTTTGTCTCTCCGTATTTTCCATACACATTATTCTGAAGACTCAACTTTACCTTAAGTAAACTCTTCGCCCTACTATATTGAGATTTTGAAGTTCCCTCGCTGATCCCTAGCATCCCGGCTATTTCCTTGTGATTATATCCTTCTATGGCAAACAGGTTAAAAACCAATCGACAGCCATCCGGAAGAGATTGAATCATTGTAATCAATTCCGACAGGTTAAAGGAAGCCAAACTTATTTCTTCGTCTTCGGGAAGATTCACTTCCGTTATATCGACCATCGGTAATAAATAAAGCTTCTGACGCTGGGCATTTAACGCGGTATTAATCATAATCCGGGTAATCCATGTGTCCAGCCTCGAATCACCACGAAATGATTTCAGGGATGCAAATACTTTTAAAAATCCCTCCTGAAGTGCGTCTTCGGCCTCTTGCAAAGATTTGGCATAGCGTTGGCATACAACCATCATTTTTCGGCAATAGCGTTCATACAAAGCCTTTTGAGCGGCCCTGTCACCTTTCACACAGCCTTTAATGAGCTCTTGTTCGCTTAGCATGAACCTGATCTGAAGATTAGACCCGAATTAATAACGTATGGTTGGAATGCAAATTGAATTAATTTATTCGTTTAGATTTGAGCTATGAGGTCATTTGTTTTCATTTTAACCGTGTTAACTGCACAACTAGCGCTAGGGCAAAAAAAACTAGTCTTCTCTGATAAATCATACGAAGAAGAGATCAGAACGGTTTTACTCTATCCAAGATTAAATGAATCCCGAAATAACCTGCGACCGGCTGTAGCCTCATTGAAAGCCCAAAACCTGTTTTTGGAGTTTGATGACCTGCAAGGTCAACGAAGCAACTATTATGTAAAAATCATCCATTGCAATTACGACTGGACCAAATCCAGCCTGATGGATTTAGATTTCCTGATGGATTACAACGAATTTCCAATTAATGAGTACGATGTATCATCCAGCGTTTCGGTCCCTTACATTCATTATTACTTTACGCTACCCCCTGTAAAATTACCTGGTAACTATCTATTAGTCGTTTATCGCGAAAGTGATGAAGACGATATTCTCTTGAGCAGAAGATTTATGATCTTCGATAATCAGGTGAGTTTAGTTACGGACAGTCAGAGCCAGGGGCTGGGCACCCTGCGAACTACTAACCAGCAATTGAATTTTAAAATTAACTACTCGCGGATCGAAGTCTTTAACCCCATGGAATCCATCAAGACTTTGGTACGACAAAACCAACGCTGGGATAACGCACGACTGAATGTAGCACCAAGTTTTATCCGGGAAGATAAACGCGAACTTGAGTATCGCTTCTTTGATCAGGATAATGAATTTATGGCGGGTAACGAATTCCGGTTTGTTGATTTCCGATCTCTGAATTATCCGGGCCGCAATACGGGGCGGCTCGACCGCAGCAAACGCCCTTTTCACCTTTCTGTACTTACCGATCAATCGCGCGAAGACCAGGTTTACTCAATTTATGCCGATATGAATGGTAGTTACGTAATTGAAAACCTGGATTATCAGGATGCTCCCATCTCTGGCGACTATGTATTCGTTACGTTTACCCTTGAAGCGCCCCAACCTGTATCTGGAAATGTTCATCTCCTTGGGGCATTCAATAATTGGGATCATTCTCCCGATTCAAAAATGGAATACTTACCAGCTCAAAAAAGATATGAAAAAACTCTTTTCCTGAAACAAGGTTGGTATGATTATCAATATTGGGTAGAATCTCCCAAGACTAACGCTTTCGTATTTGAAGGCAGTCACTTTGAAACCGGAAACTTATATGAAGTTTTTATTTACTATCGGCCGTATAAACCTAATGCCGATTTATTGATTGGCTACTTTCAGTTGCCTGTTAACATGCGCTAAGCATACGTGGCTTCCAGATCGGCTTCATTTCGGATCGAGCTGGAGTTAGCGACATCCAGCATTCCGAACCCTTTGTGTGAAAAATGACCAAGGCCATTTTCATAAACAAATTGCTGAACGGGTTGCGGGGCATACAAGGTAAAAGGAAACGTATAGCCGCGAACTTCATATTTTACGTCCAGATCGTAGAGTGGATAGATACGGGCAAACTTTTTATGAGAAGCTTGAATGCGGTTGATGTACTCTTTATCGGCAACTAATTGAAATTTATAAAAATCAGCCAACTGAGTCGCAGTGAACTTACCACTCGCTTCCATGCGGGCAATGGTATTATCATAGAGCAGGTCTGAAAATTCATCCAGATCAGGACTGATAAATCGCTTACCACTTTCATCGTTGAAAGAAGCTGGCACCAAAACAATGGGCGAGATACACAGAAATTTAACTGAGTCAGTGATCGAAACGGGTTCCTCGTTTTCTACCGACTCCGGAACCAATTGTAAACTGCCGATAAGAAGTTCCTTTTGCGCAAACAAGGCTGCAACAAAATAATCGATAAACTCTTTATCTGACGAAGAGAATACCAGAGTTACTTTCGAAGAAAAGAAATGGAGGCCTTTACGACTGATTTTAATCTGACCTTTAAGGCCTGAGAAATTGTATTGTGTAAATGAAAAGTACTTCTCATTCTTGCCCAGCATGACCAATCCTTTGATGGTTTGCGCCAGCAAAAACTGATGATGGAAGGGAACATAAGCTCCTCTATTCTTCAGAGAAAAGACAATCCGTATTCTCAAGAGACTATCCAGTTAAGGGGTAAAAAATGAGTTAAAAACCCCGCCTTTAAAAAAATTGCGGAAAGCTAAGGTACTACAAATCAGTTTAATAAACTGAAAGTCTTTAGGAAAAGTTTAAGTGAAAAGAGTTGAAAAACCTTACACGTTGAACCTGAAGTGCATAACGTCACCATCTTCAACCACATAGTCTTTTCCCTCAACGGCTAGTTTACCAGCCTCGCGGCAGCCGGCCTCAGACTTATACTTCTGATAATCAGGTATTTTAATTACTTCAGCGCGGATAAAGCCCTTTTCGAAATCGGTATGTATAACTCCTGCGGCTGCCGGGGCCTTCCAGCCTTTGTGGATGGTCCAGGCCCGAACTTCTTTTTCGCCAGCCGTAAAATAGGTGATCAGGTTTAGCAAATTATAAGCGGCCCGAATCAATCGGTTCAAACCAGATTCCTTAAGACCATACTCCTCAAGAAACACCTTTCTGTCTTCCTCGCTTTCCAGTTCGGCAATCTGGGCTTCAATGGCAGCGCAGACAATCACAACTTCGGCCCCTTCCTGTTTCACCAGCGCCTTAAGTGCCTCCACATATTTGTTACCGGTATGAATGGCGCCCTCATCTACATTGGCTACATAGATCACCGGCTTATCGGTTAGTAGCTGCAAATCTTCAATTGCTTTTTTATCTTCTGCATCCATTACAAGACTGCGCGCATTTTTACCTGACTGAAGTGTTTCTTTGTACAAGAGAAGTGTAGCCAATTCCTTTTTTGCTTTGGCATCGCCACTTTTTGCAGTGCGCTCTACTTTAGCAACCTTCTTTTCAACAGAATCAAGATCTCTTAACTGCAGCTCGATATCAATTACTTCTTTATCTCCGACCGGGTCTACCTTGCCAGCAACGTGAATAATATTATCGTTATCAAAACAACGGATTACATGGGCGATTGCATCCACCTCGCGGATATTGGCAAGAAACTGATTGCCTAAGCCTTCGCCTTTGCTGGCTCCTTTCACCAGGCCGGCAATGTCTACAAACTCAAACGAAGTGGGCAGAACCCGCTGCGGATTTACGAGGCCCTCGAGAATTTTCAAGCGCTCATCGGGTACTGAAATTACCCCCACATTTGGCTCGATGGTGCAAAATGGAAAATTGGCCGCCTCGGCCTTATTATTAGAGATCGCATTAAAAAGAGTTGACTTCCCTACATTCGGGAGACCCACAATACCGCACTTTAAGCCCATGAATTCCTACTTTGTTTTAAATGAGGCCGCAAATATAAGGAGAAGTTGGTCTTGGTGAAGGTGGAAGTTGGAGGTTAGAGGTTAGAGGTTAGAGGTTCGAAGTTAGAGGTTAGAGGTTGGAGGTTGGAGGTTGGAGGTTCGGGATTCGAGGTTGTTTCCTCGCATAACTCAGTGCTCACATTAAAGAGCATCTCTTTTATTCTTTTTGTCCTTTTTTTGTCTTGACCTGCCTATGCCGAAGCGGCTCCGCGCAGGCAGGCACAAAAAAGAACGAAAAAAGGTCAAGGCATCCGCCAGCTGGCGGATTGCCGGGCCAACGCTCTTCAAGTTTCATTACCAAGATTCCGGCAATCAATGGAAGAATCGAGTGAGCTAACTATGCATGTTAATTTGAATGCGGAACTCTAAACCCCGGAGGGGTTTTATGTTTGTAGCCCCGCCCCGACAAGTCGGGGCGGGGTAATAATATGTTAAAGATCAAACGCGCCATAGGAAAGTTATGATCGAGCTTCGCATCAATTGGCGCGGATTGATGTGGATGATCGAAAGATTGCGTTTGTGATGTTGGTGGTGCGGTGATAACACCGACCACAGGCAAAGGGATATCTTCCCTCACCCCCTGCCTACGGAAACCTACGGCAGGCAGGCTAGCCCCTCTCCCCCAACCTGCTCCGCCTGTTGGCGGATACGGTTGGCAGGCAGGGAGAGGGGAAGAGTAATCTGAACAATTATGTTTCAAGAACCTCAAGCCAATAAATTGAAAAGTAATCCAGATCCGCCAGCTGGCGGAGAAGGATCTCCTAATAACCAGGGGATCCTTCGCTCAGCGTAGGTGTTTACTTGAGGACACGTCTCAGATTTAGTTT
>Ga0075163_10006643_pt1 | contig 15338 bp, 9 predicted proteins | sample JI1023141ADNA_FD_71478 | JGI IMG/M metagenome (GOLD analysis project Ga0075163, IMG submission 71478) | Wastewater effluent complex algal communities from Wisconsin, to seasonally profile nutrient transformation and Carbon sequestration -... | ecosystem: Engineered > WWTP > Effluent > Algae... | reverse complement strand
CTTCTGAGCGAATGGTAATAATAAACCTAGCAAATTGCAGCATCTCTTCTTGAAGAATAATACCCTGATCAAGGTATTGGCGTAGAGTATAAGGGGGTAGAGTATCATTTATCTTTCTTAACCAAATTCGATATTCATTAAGCTGTTTTTCAATAATTTCTAGCTGAGTATTAGCAGTTAAAGGATCAAAGCTTTGTAGTTTAGTTTTAAGTTGTTTTAGTTGACTAAAAATTAAACCTACAACTCTAGGGGGTTCAAATTGGGATCTAGAAAGCTTACCAAGTATATTGCTAGCATTATGTAAATTCTTAAATTCCAAGGCACAGTTTTTAAAAACTTCCATTGGAGAAGCTATAACTTCAACTAGGTGAGAAGATTTTTCTAGTGGAGTATTAGGCTGACAGATTTTTGCTTCATTTTCAGATAAAGGAGGTCTTTTTTGCTCAAGTGTAATTTTTTTACCTGATTGTTCTTGGAGCCTTATTAGTAAAGCATTGTTTTCATTGCTAGCCCTTTGTAGTTCTTCTATGTCCTTTTCTGATTTGTTTTCTATAATCTCTGTTAGGTTTTTCTGTGCTATTTTTAAGAATTTTATTGCTAGATCAAAATGCTCTAAGTCGATTTCACATTGAGCAGCACCATAAGCAGCTACCCATATTAGCTTAGGTATTTTAGCCTTACTAGCTATATCTAATGCTTGATTATAACTTTCCAAAGCTTCACTTAAGGATGAGTTTAGTTTTAAGCAATTTCCAAGAGAAATTAGTGTTTCTACTTCTTTTTCTTTTTCATCTATTTTTTGAAAAGCAGTTTGAGCAGACTTTAAGTATTTTACTGCCTGTTCATATTCAGCAATAGAGGTTTTGTATTGACCATAAGCACAATAATATTGACCTAGTTCTAAATCAACAGGTGAGCGTCCAGACTTTTCTATTGCTTCTAGAGCTTTGGTTGCCCAATCAAAAAACTCTTTAGCTTTATCAAAAGTAAATTTACTACAAGCTGTAGAAGCAGCTTTTACAGACCAATGAAAAGCTTTTAAGGCATCTGCGCCCTGTAAATAATGATAGGCTATATTCCCCTCATCAAAGTCGCCTATATCAACAGCACCTTTTTCTAAAATACTTGCTACTTTGCTATGAAGGAGTTTTCTTTCTCTAACTAATAGTTTTTCATACAAAACTTTACGGGTAGTATTATATCTAAAAGCATATCTTTCAGAGTTACTAGATAAAGATGGTGGCTCTTCACGAATAAGAAATTGTTTTAGTCCTTCTATTAAAGCAGTAGCTAATTTTTTTTCGTCTATTTCTGTAATCATTTGAAGTAATTGAAAAGAAAAATCTTCTCCTATTACGGCTGCTTGCTGAAAAATTGCTAAAGCCTCTTCAGAAAGCCTAGCAAGCTGTAGTTCCACCAAATCAACTAAGGAATTAGGAAGTTGTACTTCATCAAGAGTGTCTGCTTGCCATATTTCACCATCCCAACGTATTTTTTCATCTTCAATTAGTTGCCTAATAATTTCAATTAAGTAATAAGGATTACCGCCTGTTTCTTTATGTAATTTAGTAATAGTAGATTCATTAAAATTATGAGTAGAGAAAATTCGACTTATTAAAGATTCTGTTTCAGTTTCAGTAAAGGGGCGTAGTTTAATTTGTTCATAAGAATTATAACGGCTCATACTACGCATCCAGGTTCTTAGTGGATGGTTTTCAACAAAAAGTTCTCTTTCTCTAACTGTACAAACTAGAAATAAAGGTTTTCCCTGCATAGCTCTAATTAAATAGGCTAAAAACTCAAGCCCTAATTCATCTGCCCATTGCAGATCATCTAAAAAAAGAATTACTGGGAAAATGGAACATAACAGATCATAATTTTGTGCTAATAGTTCAAAGCTTTTATATTTGGTTCTTTCTTTATCACTTTCTTGTAAAAAAGCACTAGAAGAAAGGTCTTTTAATTCTTGAAGGTAAAGAGAGAGGGTTTTAATCTTTTTTAATACTAATTCATCTGAAGAGTGTTGTTTTTCTAGCTGAGAAATTGCCCTATAGAAGGCATCTAAAAAAACTTTATAAGAGTTATTTTTCCCTATATCAAAGTAACGTCCAATAAGTATATTTGCCTGTCCATATTCCTTAAGTTCTGGCAAATTTTTAGCATTAAAGAATTGATTAACTAACTCTGTTTTCCCAATACCAGGATCACCAATGATAAAAACAGGTTTACCTTGGCCTTGTAAAGAGATTTTAGCCCAATGATTTAGTTTATTTAATTCTTCATCTCGGCCAACAAAACGCTCTGAAATTTTATCAGAATTATAGAGACGTGCGATGGTAGAATCATATAAGGCTAATAACTCTGTATTGGTTTTCTTTGAACTCTTGGTTTCAAGCTCTTGAGCTTGGTAATTGAGTCTTGCGTTATTTGAAACCTTATCTCCTATAGCCATAATAAATATTAGAGTTTAGTATTTTTAATAATAGGTAAATCCAAGCAGAAATTATAGATATTTGTCTAAATATAACATAAATTTATTGTCTAACAAGCTAGAGCACATTACAAACCAAAGTAAAAATGCAGGTTAAACACCTGCATTTTTTTTAGCTCTTAGTATATTCTTAATTTATCTTTAGTCTCTAGATACTTCTAGGCTTATTTAACTTGAACTGTAAAAGGTATTCCAGAAGGGTTTTCACTACTAGCACCAACACGTATTGTTGAAGCATCTGAGCGATCATCTAGACGTAGATCAAAAGTAAGGCTTCCTCCACTAACTTGAAAATCTAGACCATCAATATTTTTATCTGTACTTAGGTTAATCTTGATTTTATTTCCTTGTTGGGTAAACCAATTTGCTGCTTCATCACGATATTGTTTTAAGTCATTTATTGAACCATTATCACAAGTAATCTCACCTTCAAATTTACGTGCTTGGTTCCCAGAAATAGCACGTAGATGCCATCCTTTTTCATCTTGCCAAATATAATAGCCACTAGCAGCATTTGGCCCCATGCCCTTAGGACGACCTTTAGGATCTAAAGCAAATGCTAAAGTAACACAACCAATAATCATGGCTATTACTAAAAAAACTCCGCTTATTTTTTTTACAAATTGACTTATCATTTTTCCTCCAAAAATTTTTATTAGTACGGTATTTAATTATTTAATATTTAACGGGAATTTAGTGATTCAAAATCGGTTCTTGGATGCGACAAGTTTTCTTTTAGGTTGCAATTAATAAAACAACTAGGTGATAACTTTAAATGATTATTTAATCAAGGAAAACTTGCTGTCTTTCTAAAGAACTATTGCCTTCTTTCCTGCCTTGACGCAGCCAAAACCATTGTGTTAGCTTCAGTTTTTGTTGCTATGGTTCCTAAGCTAATCCACATTTTACAGCCTAAGGAGACACGTCTTTGACAGAAATTAAACGCACTCCGCTTAATGATGCTCACCGCGCTTTAGGAGCTAAAATGGTTGAGTTTGCTGGTTGGGATATGCCTGTACAATACTCAGGAACCCTACCAGAACATTTAGCTGTTCGTACTGCTTCTGGGCTATTTGATGTTAGCCATATGGGTGAAATAGAAATTCGCGGTGCTCAAGCACTAAACTTAGTTCAACTAATTAGTTCCAATGATGCCAGCAAATTATCTGACAATCAAATCCATTATTCTGCATTAATGACCCCTCAAGGCACTTTTGTTGATGATATGCTAGTGCATCGTTTTAATTCAGAATATTTTTTTCTTTGTGTAAATGCTTCTAATGTAGATAAAGACTTTGCCTGGATAGCTTCTAATGCTAAAGGCTTAGATGTAGAAGTTAAAAACACTAGTGATAAATACTTTCAAATTGCCCTTCAAGGCCCAAATAGTTTAGAAATCCTTCAACCATTAGTTGACATTGATCTTAGTAGTATTAAATATTATTGGTTTAAAGAAGGTAATTTTAATGGTATTCCTGTACTATTAACCCGCACTGGTTATACAGGTGAAGATGGTTTTGAGATTTATGGACTACCAGATGAAGCAGTAAATGTATGGAATAAAGTCCTAGATCAAGGTCGTCCTCATGGAATGATACCAGCAGGACTAGCAGCACGTAACACCTTACGCCTAGAAGCTAAAATGATGCTTTATGGACATGATATTGATGATACAACTACTGTTTTAGAAGCTGACCTAGCCTGGATTGTTAAACTTGCTAAAGGTGACTTTTTAGGGCGTGATGTGTTAGTTAAACAAAAAGAAAATGGCTTACAGCGTAAAATTGTTGGATTTGAAGTATTAGATCGCGCTCCTGTTCGCGATGGCTACCCTGTTTTTGTTGATGGCCAACAAGTAGGACAAGTAACTTCTGGAAGTCCTGCTCCTTTTCTTAAGAAAAATATTGGTCTAGCATATTTACCAATAGATAAAACTTCAATTGGTACAGAGTTTTCTGTTCAAGTGCGTGGGCGTGATATTGCTGCACGTGTGATTGAAACCCCGTTTTACAAACGAAAAAAATAATTATTATCTCTAGCGGAGGCACAAAGAATGGCTGAATATCCAGATAATCTACTTTATACAAAAGACCATGAATGGTTACGTATTGAAGGCACTGTAGCCACAATTGGAATCACTTACTTTGCACAAGCAGAACTAGGTGATATTGTATACGTCGAATTGCCTAAAGCAGGTGAAAAGCTTGCACAAAGTGATTCCTTTGGTTCTGTTGAATCTGTAAAAGCTGTTAGCGAAATTTTTATGCCTATTTCAGGCACTATAGAAAAAGTTAACGATGCCTTAAATGATGCACCAGACCATGTTAATAATGATCCTTATGGTGAAGGTTGGATGATAACAGTACAAATAGAAAATCCTTCAGAAATGGATGCCTTAATGTCAGCCGCTGAATATGAAGATTTTCTAAGTGAAAATAGAAATTGATGTTATTTAGGAGCCAATACTCTATTGGCTCTATTATCATGAAAGGGACTATCCATGCGTTACATCCCAAACTCCGCTGAGGAACGAGCTAAAATGCTCGCGGAAATGGGCGTGCAATCGATAGAAGACTTTTTTACCAGTATTCCAGCACATTTACGGTTAGATAAACCGCTTAATCTCCCTCCAGCTTATGCTGAATCTGAACTGATAAAATTCTTCAAAAATCTAGCAGCCCATAATGCAAATCCTAATCAGACTATTTCATTTTTGGGAGCAGGTGCTTATAACCATTTCCGCCCAGTAATAATTGATACTCTGATTTCTCGCTCTGAGTTTTATACTACTTATACCCCTTACCAACCAGAAATAGCTCAAGGTACATTACAAGCAATTTTTGAGTTTCAAAGCATGATTTGCTTGTTAACTGGAATGGAAGTAGCTAATGCTTCAATGTATGACGGCTCAACAGCTATGGCTGAAGCAGTTCTTATGGCTAATCGTATTAATCGCCGTAAAAAAGTCATTGTTTCCCAAGCAATCCATCCTGAATATCGTGCTGTACTGGAAACCTACTTAAAAAGCACTGGTTTACTACTTGAAACTGTTGCTTTTGGTACTAGTGGCCAAACTGCTTTAGATGCACTTACAGTTGATGACCAGACAGCAGCAATAATTGTTCAGTCTCCCAATTTCTTTGGCTGTGTAGAAGATTTAACCCTAGCAGCAGACAAAGCACATAAAGCTGGTGCTCTGCTAATTAGTGTAACAACAGAGCCTGTTTCTTGGGGACTTTTACGTAGTCCTGGTGATTGTGGTGCAGATATTGTAGTAGCAGAAGGACAAGCTTTTGGTATTGCTCCTAGTTATGGTGGGCCTTATTTGGGTATTTTTGCTAGTCGTACTCAATACCAACGTCAAATGCCTGGCAGACTTATTGGCCAAGCTTATGATGGTGATGGGAACCGAGGGTTTGTTATCACTCTTGCAACACGTGAACAACATATTCGTAGGGAAAAAGCTAGCTCTAATATTTGTACTAATCAAGGGCTGTTTATGTTAATGGCTGCTATCTACCTTACTACTATGGGTAGAAAAGGGCTTCAAGAAGTAGCAATGCAAAATCTGCAAAAAGCAGCTTATGCAGCACAAGCAATTTCTGGGCTAGATGGCTATAGTTTGCTTTTCTCTGCTCCTAGGTTTAATGAATTTGTTGTTAAAACTCCTCGCCCAGCAGCAGAAATTGTTGAAAGCTTACTAGCTAAAAACATAGTTGCTGGTGTGCCATTATCAAAGTACTATTCTGATATGACACATGCTTTACTAGTTTGTGTAACAGAACAAAATACTAAAGCAGAAATTGATGAGCTAGTTGCAGCACTCAAATAGAATTTTACAAAATATTCTTCAATAAAGCCCAATAGGGTGAAACGGTTGTAGGGGCAGTCCTCTCTGTATGACTGCCCTATTTTACAAAAGATTTATTGTTGGGAGTTATTAAATGTCTAATGATAAAAGTCGTATTAAAAAAGTTCGCACTCATATTAGTCAAAATGAGTCTTTAATTTTTGAGCGCTCACGCTCTGGTGCAGTAGGTTATAAACTACCTAATCTAGATGTTCCTGTAACAGAAGCAACAGAATTAATTGACCCTAAATACCTACGTACAGATGACCTAGCCTATATGCCAGAACTAGCTGAACCTGATGTAATTAGGCATTTTACCCGTCTTTCTACTTGGAATTATGGTACAGATACAGGAATGTTTCCTTTAGGGTCTTGTACTATGAAATATAACCCTAAAATAAATGAGTTTGTTGCTCGTCTAGAAGGTTTTGCCGCAGCACACCCACTTTTACCAGAATCCTCTGCTCAAGGATGTTTAGAAGTTATTTATCTAGCTGAGCAATTGCTAGCAGAAATAACTGGTATGGCGGCAGTTACTCTTCAACCTGCGGCTGGTGCACATGGGGAAATGACTGGTATTATGATGATTAAAGCATTACTCCAATCTCGTGGTGATGCACGTAAGAAGGTATTAATCCCTGACTCTGCACATGGCACTAATCCGGCTACTGCTGCAATTTGTGGTTATACTGTTGAAGGAATTAAGTCTAATGAACGAGGACTTACAGATTTAGCAGAATTAGAAAAAAGAATGGATGATAGTGTAGCAGCATTAATGCTTACTAATCCTAATACTGTAGGGTTATTTGAAGAAAACATTGAAAAAATCTGTCAGTTAATGCATGCCCGTGGTGGACTAGTTTATATGGATGGTGCAAATATGAATGCACTTTGCGCTATAGCTCGCCCTGGTGATATGGGTGTAGATGTAATGCATATGAATCTACATAAAACTATGTCTACTCCTCATGGCGGTGGTGGGCCTGGTGCAGGGCCAGTAGCAGTTACAAAAGAGCTTGCACCATTTTTGCCTTCTCCAATGGTTATTAAGCAAGATGGTAAATTTGTCTTAGATTATAACCGTCCTCAATCTATAGGCCGTATAAGAGCTTTTCATGGTAATTTTGGTGTAGTCTTACGTGCAGTTTGTTATATGCTCGCTTTAGGCTCAGAAGGGCTAAGAGAAAATACAGAAACCGCTGTATTAAATGCTAATTATATAGCTCATCACTTGCGTGATACTTATGATATTCCTTATGAAGGAAAAATCATGCATGAAGTAATTTTCTCTGATAAACGTCAGAAAAAATATGGTGTTACTAATGGAGATATAGCTAAAAGGCTAATAGACTATGGTTTTCATCCCCCTACAATGTCATTTCCATTAATTGTTCCAGGATCATTAATGGTTGAGCCAACAGAAAGCGAAGGGCGTGAAGAAATGGATCTATTTATTGATGCAATGAAATCCATTGATTTAGAAGCTCAAGAAAATCCTGAAATGTTAAAACATGCCCCCTATACAACTAGAGTAGGCCGTTTTGATGAGGTAGCAGCAGCACGTAATCCTGTATTACGCTGGCAACCACCATCAGAAGAAAAGTAAAAGTTTAAGACTAGTAAAACAACTAAAAGCCATCTTAAAAGGGTGGCTTTTTTATTCTCTATTAGGAAACTATTATGTCCAATAAAAATAATGACTTAAAAGCTTTACATAGCAAAGTACAGAATATTATTGTTGAAGTAGAAATGGCCTTAGACACAGAAACGTACCCTGACTGGTCTATAGTTAAAGACAGGTTACTTGAGTCTCTAGAACTAGTAAAAAAACTAGAACGGGATCAAATATGGAGTAAGCTAGGCAAGAAATAACTAAAAAAATCCGGGAAAAAGCGTTGACTACAGGTGTAAACTCCCGCTATTATTGCGCTTCCTTTTGAGGAAAACCAAAAAAATTAAATATTCCTCAGTAGCTCAATGGCAGAGCATTCGGCTGTTAACCGAAGGGTTGTAGGTTCGAGTCCTACCTGAGGAGTCTTACTTAAACAAAAAGCCACCTAACAAGGTGGCTTTTTTATTTTACCCAAATTTAATCAAATCATCTGATTCTTTAGTTTACAAAGTACTAAACCAATCGAGTAAATATTAAAATTCCTGGTAAAGCCAATGTTACATCTACTAAAAGAGGGCCTAAAGCCTCTTTTGATAGAACAGATGGATGCCAGGCTAAGCATGTTAAAACAAAACTACTAACAAAAATCCCATATCGATGTTGATAAAATGAAAGAATGGCAGCAACTATGCATAAAAAAGACACTATAGCTATTGTATAGCTAACACCTAACATTACAGGTAAACTACGAACACCTTTTTGACTATCTGACTCAACATCTTTTAAGTCACATAAAATACACCCTGCTGAAATTAACAAAAATAGAGGTAAGGAAATATTATATGACCACCAATTCCAGGCTAACCAATAATTATTATGTATTGGCAATGCCGCTCCTGCCCAAACCCAAATTATAGAAACTAGCAAGGTTTTTACTAATGGATAAGGTTTAAAATATCTATATAGAAGGCTAACTAAAGATAGTGCAACTACAACAGATAAAGTTTTAAGGGATAGATTTATAGATACTATTAAGCCAATTGTGGTTGAAAACACAAACCCTGATAAAAGAACATACCATAACCAAGAAGGTTGTTTTTTAGGAAAATCTAGTAGCCTATCTAGACTATAAGCAGCACATATTCCATTTAGAAAAAGATACATTCCTAATGAGTCAATAGGCAAGCCTGTAGCCCTATGCATTATTAAAGATATTGACCATCCAAGAGCAATAGGAAACCAAAAATGTAGTAATAAAAGCAGTGATTTAGCTGTATGTTTCATGTATTTCTCTTTTTGAATAAAACTTAAATAATATGAGTAATCATGAATTTTTGATTCTACAACAAAGATTGCTAACAAATCACATTATTTAACTACGTTTTCCTTACTTGGATTAACAACAAGTGTTTGCCCCTCAACATCAACTGTTTGAGCGGTTGTTTCATCTTCAATAATTAATTTATCTAGTGGAGCAAATAAGCTTCCTGTAGAGCGACCACGGAATTCCAGCTTAATACCAACAGCATTTGCAATTTCTAAGGCTAGTTCTTTAGCACTAGGTCTATTTTCAGGATTTTTTTCTAAGGCTTTCATTACTACAGTTTCTATTTCTATGGAAACATTAGGGTTGACCTCTCTTAAAGGTTTAGGAGCTTGCATCATATGCCTAACCATTAAAACCATAACTCCACCTTCAGTAACTTCAAAAGGGACTTTTCCACATAATATTTCATACATCATAACACCTACACTATATACATCAGATTTTCCATCATATGGTTTTCCCTCAAAGCGTTCTGGTGCCATATGGGTAGGTGTGCCTATTAATCCTCCAGTAACAGTTAAGCTTTTAACATCGTCTGATGAGCTATCTACAAACTTAGCAATACCAAAATCTACGACTTTAACAACTTCTCCTTGTTCATCACAATGAATAAAAATATTATCAGGTTTGATATCACGATGAATTATTCCTGATGAATGAGCTTTGGCAAGTACATCACAAACTGGAATCATAATCTTTGCTAAACGTTTGGCAGAAAGCATCTTTCTATTACGTAGCTCATCTTTCAAAGAATAACCCTTAAGTAATTCCATCACTAAATATGGTATTCCTTCACTAGATATTCCTGAATCTAAGATTATGACTGCATTAGGGTGGTTTATTCTAGATGCAGAAATTGCTTCTTGTTGAAAGCGTTCTAAGTTTTCCAATGAGTCATTACCTGGAACAGGTTTAAATACTTTTACAGCAATAGGACGTTTCATAGCTAAATGTATTCCACTAAAAACTGCACCAAAACCACCTGCTCCAATTTTATCTTCTAGCTTATATTTCCCATCTAAAACTGTACCAGGCAAAGCATCAGCTAAAGCTGAAAAAATCCTATCAGCCCTTTTATTAGATTCTAGAAGTTGTTCATTTTTTACAACTAGCTCTTCATTTTTTCTTAGTAACTGGGAATTATTTTGATCTAGTAATTTTGATTGCTCTTTTAACTTAGCAACACATTGTTTAGCTAGACGTACCGCAGTAACAGTTTCTTTATGCCTAAGCTCTAGAGATTTCCCAATAAGCATTATGTAAATAGTACTACCATATATAGCAAGAAATTTGACTGATTCCATAGACCAGGCTATTGATCTAGACTCAACTTTATATAAATAGAGAACCAGCAAAAAATATGAAGCCGCCGCCATATGTCCTCGAAGAACTGTTTCCTTAAAGCTCATAGAAGTAATATCAATGGCTCTAATACAAACTAGAAAAAATAATATGCTTGTCTCTGCTCCAGAAAAGTAAATAAAAATATTTACCATTAGTAGTTCTACAATAAAAAAACCCCAACCCATGCTAGAGTCTGTTATATTTTTAGCTTTTCTAAAAAACAAAAAAAGAAGTAGCCAAGATACAAATGTATAGCCCAAACTAATTGCAGCAAATTTGATTATTGGATCCCAAGAAAAAAGATTTAAGGCAAAGCGGTTATAGTAAAAAAGCAAAAAAGTTAGTAAAGAGAAAAGAATTAATCTCATCAATGGCATTTGGATTATATGATAGTTATAGCGTTTTTGGGCTTTTCTCTTTTCATCTTCTTCTGGAGTTGCATTTATTAAGTTTTCGAGCAAATTATCATAGTTTGTTATAGTTAAATCTTGTTGATTCATTCATTTCTCCAAAATACCACCATGAGATTAATTATAAAGTCGCGAAAACATTAAGCCTTAAAATACAAATCTGTAAAATTTTTGAGATGTTAATAAAAACTTATCCTATTAATTAACTGACAATAACATAACAATAAACTGTTAGGTTAAATAGCTAAAACAGTCAAAATACTTAGGAGCTATAATATAGTTGAATAGAGCTAAAAAACAATATTTATTTATTTTTAGTAGTAAAAGAAACTATTCTTAAAAGTCTGACTATTTATTAATTTAATCATCAATACTTAAATCCCAAGCATAGTCATCCCACCAATCTTTGGAAATAATATTGCTTATTTCATAGTTATCATTTTCATTATCATTATTATCTTCATCATTATTATATAAAGGGATTGCTAATTTTTTAGCAAAAAGCTTGTCATAGTCTCTAAACATAGCTTTAAGCTCTTTATCTACTTTAATTGGATAAACTCCAAAACAAACTAGCTTTTTTTCATCAGAAATAGTGATTAATTGTCGGGCAATAACTTGTTTTTTCTTATTACGCGCATAAAGCACTTGCTTATTAATATCTAGCATTACTGCGGCAGCAGAATAAGTAAAACTGCCTCCTAAAGATAGACAACTACCTACATAAGTACCCATTTTTAATACTTCTAAAGGATCTTTTTCTACCTCTATAAAAACCTCTCCCTGTGTTTTAGAAACTCTTGTAAACTCTATCCCCTGATTCCATAAATTTAGATCTAAATAGGAGTGTTTTTTTAACCAAGCTTGAGATTCAGGATGCTTGTGTAAATAGTCCCTATCCCCTCTTAAATAGGCTTTAAGAAACTTTTTTAGTGGCCGTTGATTTGAGTCTATATAATTCATAAACTGCAATGCATAGTCTAAGTTTTTATCTAGGGTTTTATCTTGCTTAGCAATTACAGGTACATAATCTTTTTGTAGCTTATCTTTAATAAGCTGCTCTAAGATCTCTAATTTTGTACGGTATAAATCCTTAAACATCTGCTCCTTATAATGCTCAAGTAATTGCTCTTTTACATCAATTCCTTTTTTAACAAATTGTTTCAACTTATCAGACACAGGATTAAATATATTTTTACCAGCGATTATATTTTCAAGTATTAAAAAAGCTGAAGGTAACGGAGTATTTAGGAAATCTGTAGTCATTATTTTATGTTGTTTAAACTGATTGGCTAATAAATAGCGATTAGGTTTGTTTAGAGTTCCTAATTGTTTTGCTATTTTTAAGAGCATTGCTGAAGAGATAAGCAAAGAATTTACAGTAAATTCCGAAAGTTCTTCCATAAGTACATAAATACCATCTGCAATTAGCCTATTATCATTTTGTAAGTAACAAGCTTTTTCCAAATTTAAGAAACTAGAGTTAGGTAATTCAAATAGTATTTTTTGCAATGGTTTATCAGAAAACTTAACAAAATAAATTAAGGTTTCAGCAAAGGAAGTTTCTTTTCTAAATGGAGCAGAGCAAAGTCTTTCTAGTAAAAGGCAAATAGTATTAAACCCATGTTTTAGCTCGCTTACTTCATCCCAACGCCAATAAAAATAGTCTATTACTTTAATAAACTTTCCTTGGTACTCTCTGCTAATATTATGTAGAAGACTATCGAGTTTATTTGCCTGTTCTTTAATAAACGCCCATTTAATTATTGATTCTTCTAAATCATTATATAAATAGAGCTTTAAGTATTGATAAGCTAATTCTGTTGGTAATAAGTGTAAATTTATCGATGATAGTACATCAACAAACCCTGTTAAAACCCCGCACCTTTCCCAAATATGTATAGCAAGCCTTTCATGGCCATGTTCTGAATTCTTAAAAAGCTTAACTATTTTTTCTATAGATTCAGTTGATGGTGGTAATGCATGTGTTAGGTTTTCAAAATGATAATTTTCTAGGTACTTGTTAGCTAGAGTAAAACCAACAAAAATATAATCTAAATTGATATTCTTTCTTATTGCTGATAAAAAGAAAAATAATCGTGAAACATAGTATTTTTTAGAGGTTAAAAGATTAAACCTATCAAGATATTGTGCTATTTGTTCATTAGCATTTAAGAGATGTACCCCTGATTTAATAAGGAGTGTAACAAAAATTGCTCGTCGTCTTGGACGTTGTTTAGCAATTATCTGACACCACTTAAAAACATTTTCTAGTTTTGGATTTAAGCATAATACTCTAGTGATATGCATTAGTAGGTTTTGTTTTTTATCTAATCTTAAGTTCCAAAAAACCTCTAGGAAACTTAATATTTTATTGGTCTGTTTTAAGAAGGGTAAAAGATATTTGGTAAAGGCTTTAGGGAATCTAATTTCTTTTTCTGGAGCCACGTTAAATTGCTCTAGAATAATACTTATATTTTTTTCATCACATAAATAGGGTTGTAAGTTAATTTCCTTAGGTTGTTTTAATTTTGGAGGCTGATATTTAGTTCCTTTATAGGCTCTAGGATGTGCAGCAGTAGGTTTAATAACCTTTTCAGGCTGCTCTAGTACTAATATTGGTATGTTTATAAGTTCAGTAAATGGATCAAGTTGTGATTCTTTAATTATAAATAAAACTTGCTCTAAGGTTTTTTGATCAAAACCTTCTACTTTACTTAAGTCATTCCAGGCACTTAAAATTTTATCTTTTTTAGAAAAGAGTTTTTTATCTAATGATTTTAATGGGATCTCTAAACATTCATAATAACTATCTAGTTCTTTTAGAGTGTTTCCTTTAGAGTGCTGTAAAGTAATGTTAAATTTATACTTAGCTCGACAAATTAAGGCAAACAAACCTGTTGGTTTTCTGATAATAGTGACAAGTTTATTCATATTATTCTATTTTTAAAATACTTATTAGTATTTATCTTAGGTATGATAATTAGTTTTAGAGAAATATAAAAAACTAAAAAGCCAAAAGGCTTTAGTTTTTATATTAATTTATATATGGGGATATTTAGAAATACTATCTATTTGGTAGAGAAATTTGGTGATCATGTTGGGCAACATATACTTCTTCTTCGACTTTAGCTTGGGCGCCAGTGCGTTGACTTTGACGCTCTTTAAGCTTGTCCATTTCTGCTCGTTTCTTTTGGTTAGGAATATATTCTTTATGAACATATTGTTTAAAAGCGTCTACTACAGCAGAGTCAAACTTTGTCCCTGCTTGATCATCAATTAGTTTAATTACATCTTCAATAGGCATAGGTTCTCTATAATGACGTTTATGTGTTAGAGCATCAAAGAAATCTGCTACAGCAATAATTTTCCCGCCTAAAGGAATTTTTTCTGAGGTAAGCTTAAAGGGATAACCTGTGCCATCCATATGTTCATGGTGGCTAGAAGCAATTAAAGGGATGTCTTCTAGTTCTTTAGTAAAATGGATTTTAGAAAGAATTTTATGAGTATCATAAGCATGTTCACGCATATGATCCATTTCCTCTGGGGTTAATTTACCAGGTTTACAAAGTATTGCCTCACGAGTACCAATCTTTCCATAGTCATGTAAAAGCCCTGCATAATAGATTAGTTTTATTTCATCTTGACTAAGACCCATATACTTAGCACAAGTACGAGAATATTTAGCAACTCTAGCAGAATGCCCTGCAGTCATATCATCTCTAGCATCAATTGAGGCAGCAAGTGTAGTAATAAAACTTTCTAGGGTAATTTTTTGTTCATCAAGTAAGTGAAGGTTTTCTAAAGCCATTCCTGCTTGACGAGCGACTGCAAGCAAAAACTCTAATTCTTCTTCTTCAAAGTTTTTTTGTGAGTTTAAGTTATCAACATAACAAACCCCCCAAACATTGTTAGAAGAGCTAATTGGAGCACACATTACTGAGCGGATAGATTGAAAGATTACGCTTTTTTGAGAAGCAAAACGACTATCGCTATGAGCATCAACTGAAAGAGTAGCAACATTTTCTGTAAAAACTCTATTAACAATAGTTGAGCTAGGCTGTACTTGAGCAGCATTATCTTTACGATGTTTAGAGGCTCTAACATTTAAGCCTTTATCATCTTTAAGCATTATTGCTCCTCGTTCTGCTGGTAGGACTTCAAAAACTAAATCTAATAATTTATTAACTAATTCATCACGAGTTTTAATAGATAGTATGGCGCTAGTAATTTCATAAAGTGCTTTTAAGCGTTCTATTGTACCTGCAGTATTAAGTTTTTGTTGTTGAATTAGGGAGGTATTA
>Ga0075163_10006641_pt1 | contig 15339 bp, 16 predicted proteins | sample JI1023141ADNA_FD_71478 | JGI IMG/M metagenome (GOLD analysis project Ga0075163, IMG submission 71478) | Wastewater effluent complex algal communities from Wisconsin, to seasonally profile nutrient transformation and Carbon sequestration -... | ecosystem: Engineered > WWTP > Effluent > Algae... | reverse complement strand
GCCATGTGTTTGCGTATGGTTATGGTCGTACCGGTTTCGAGTCCTTGTATGTCAAATTGGTCTACGAGTTTACTAGCGCCGAGTAAATCTCTGTTTTCTGGCAGGGCATTGTCTTTATTTGTCACCACGATGACAAAACTAAATGGAGTATCTGTATCATCAATGGCAAAAGTAAGCCTGCCGCGAGAGCCCTGCATGATGGCGCTGCGACATATCTCGCTAACAGCAGTGCTTATGCGAGTCTGGTCATGTAAGTCAAAGCCCAAAAGTAGTGCTATTTGTCTTGATCGGCGACGCGCTAGCACTACGTCGCCTTCGTTTTGGAGGAGGAGATTGAGTAAGGGCTTTTGTCTTGTGCCTGATGGTGTCATCACTACTACTTGTCCTTTACCACTAGTATCGTAGAGTCGTCCAACTTTTTTGAATGATATAGATACAGCCAAGCGGCGATAATTTCGGCAGATTGCTCCAGGATGATTTGATTATCTAGACCTGCCCTCGTTGATATTCCATCTGAATGCATCACCAGCACACTGCCTGTGATCCATGGTACGGTCACGTCAAGCGTTTTGGGGTTTTCGTAACCAAGCGTGCCATTTAGAGAAACAAGATGTTTGCGTTCTGAGTCGTTATAAACTAAGCCGGTGATATTACCAAGCCCGGAGTAGTGCAACAGTCCTCTGTCTAAATCGATTTTGGCTACTGCTCCTACCGCCCCTCGACTCCCTCTAAGTGAAGTATGCATTGCCTTTAAAATTGCTGATGGAGGTAGATGCAAATTTTCTTTGAAGCGTTTGACTGCCATTATGGCTGCTTCGCAAGCCTCAAATCCATGTCCGAGCCCGTCCACCAGTAAACAGTTGATTGTTTGATCTCGGCGTTCTACTTGCCATTTGTCTCCAGAGATTAGCTCTCCTGTAATTGGTACGGATAATCCGCCAATTAAAGTATCGTCTTTGCCAACAGGGTTATTCCAAAAGCGTACGTTGATGATTGTGCCAGTGCCTGGCTTTGAGTAAATATCAAAGTGACTAGACATGCGCTTTGCCGCACCAAGTCCGGTGCCCATGGTACCGCTGGTCGAGTAACCGTCCTCAATACATATACCGATATCCATGCCTGGGCCTTTGTCGACGCACAACACGTCGAGACCGATGTTTTCGGAGTCTCTACAGCCCTGGGCGATAATGTCTCCGCCAGACTTACTATGTTTAATCAGATTGGTAGCAAGTTCGGTGATTACCAGAGCTATTTTGTCCATCTCGGATTGATTCACTCCGATATCTTTTGCCAATTTGACTATGAGGCGTCGAGCCTGGCTGACCTGGCTATCATCAACAACCTGCAGGCTTATCGCGTCACTTACATCCATTTTGTCACCGTTATCACAGTTCCACCGCCAGCATTTGCCGCTATCTCAAACTCATCCATCAGTCTTTTAGAACCGCTCAGTCCAAGACCCAGTCCCTTTTTTGACGTGTATCCGTCCACCAGCGCCTGTTCAATGTCGGGGATACCGGGTCCGTTGTCTTCAAATACAAGTCGCAGACCGACGCGGTCTCTTTGAGCGCGCTCGATTTTGACACCGCCGCCAAGTCCGTGCTCAATTGCATTGCGACCCAGCTCACTGGCTGCGGTGACTATTTTAGTTTGATTCAATGAAGAAAAGCCAAGATCAGCAGCGTGCATTTTAATGGCAGCGCGCGCTTGCACCAGGTCGTGTTCAGTCTTAAGTGGGTGATATGCAATCAACACTAGACTAGACTAAGGCTTGTCGAGCCATTTCGAAACTACGACTGTGGTGCCGCCACCATCAGGAGTCTGTATCTCAAACTCATCCATCAAGCGTCGTGCGCCTCCCAGTCCAAGACCCATGCCTTTTCCCGTTGTAAAGCCATCTTCGAGAGCTTGTTCTTTGTCGGCAATACCAGGACCGCTGTCCGCAAAGATCAAGCGTATGCCTGTACGATTACTTTCAGCAATGAGCTGTATGAGGACATTGCCGCCTCCACCATGTTCCAGGACATTGCGTGCCAATTCGCTCGCCGCTGTTATTACTTTGGTCTGATTGACAAGACTAAAGTTTAGTAGCGATGCGATGCGCTTAACGCTGTTTCTAACATCTGCGATATCATTTTCGTTGGCTATCGCACGCTCTTCCTGGGACTTGATGGTCATAGGTATAGACGCCTTTTGCCAAACACTTTGCTTTGACCGTTATTGCCATTTTGAATTAGTGTATTTAAAAGCTCTATGCCATCCTCAGCTGTCAGTGCTGTGTGGATACCTTTGAGCGTGATGCCTAATTCAGTAATGGTGATTGCGATGGCTGGCTGCATTCCTACCAGGACGGTATTGCAATCCAGCAAACGTGAGGTTTTAGCGATATTGCCCAGGACTCGACCCATAAATGAGTCGACCATTTCCAGTGCCGAAATATCTATCAACACTCCCTTGGAAGAGTAGTCGACAATCTTTTGCGTCAGGTCTTCTTGCAGTGCCAGAGCGCTTCTGTCATGGAAGTCTACCTGAATCGTTACAAGTAGAATTTCACCAAGTTTTAGTATTGGTATTCTTTCCATAATGTCTAATTTGTCGCTTTTTCAGACTTTCGCTCTACCTTCCATCCGCCCTGTGTCAGGGCTTCTTTGATGGCATCTGCCATAGTCGCTTTTGTGGTGATATCGTGGATGTCGATACCGAGGTGGACAATTGTTTGAGCGATTTGTGGTCTGATACCGCTGATGATGCAATCAGCACCCATCAGTCTTGTTGCTGCAACAGTCTTCATCAGATGTTGTGCTGTCTGTGTATCTACTGTTGGTACACCTGTTATGTCGAGAATTGCTACTTTTGAGCCTGTCTCCACGATACGCTGCAAAAGTGCTTCCATTACGATTTGAGTGCGTGCGCTATCCAGTGTGCCAATCAGAGGCACAGCCAGCACACCGTCCCAGAGTTTGATTACAGGAGTGGACATCTCCATCATCTCTCGCTGTTGGCGCCTGATGATTGCCTCGCGACTTTGCTGATACGCTTCGGAGGTATGCAGACCTAGCTTGTCTAAAAGAGAAGATAGTTCCACGATTTGTTTAATTAGGTTGGCTTCTGTTTGACCAGCTCTAGCATTTAGCCTTGCAAAAAGAGGCTGCTTGAGCGAAAAAATAAATTTGGCTGTTTCGGTTGGCGTTGAGCCCTGTACTGCTCTACTCGTCGAGAGCTCTGTGAGCATGGTTTGCAGATCTTTCCATTCTGGCTTTGTTAGGTCGGAAAGGTTGCCTTTTTCGCTGCCTTGTTCAAATAGTCTAATGAATTCTTCTGAAGAGCTACGAATTGTAGTCTCAGGTACCGAACGGGATCTTTCTGGATCACTCAATTGTTGATTGATCCATTCATCAAGTATTTCAGACCTGGAATCATGCAATATCTTTGCCAGCGGAGATGCGGTTTCGCTCGTCATATTCGTCCCTCTATCTGCAATTAGCCGTCATTATGTGATATTTGCTAAGACTGATGCACAACTGCCAAGTCTTTATAAACAAACTTTACTGTGTAAGGCGTATTTGAATTGTAGTGTACGTTTGAGCATTGTTCGCTGATGGTAACTGTATCGTAGTCCAGGTCTGCCTTTGGTGATCGCTGACGGGCTTCGCTGGAGCTTATTGATGAGCTTGCTAGAGCGTATTGTTGAGCTTGTTGGAGCAGTTATTGTTGAGCTTGCTGGTGCGGCTTACTGTTGAGCTTGCCTGGTCTAGCCAGGCAGTCAAGTCTATGTTGGTCTGTTTGCCCTCAGAGAGTTGGCTCGTTGCTAAAGGTCCATCAAACTCATTTGCTCGACAAGAAGAATTGTTGGACTGGTAAAGAGTGGGCACCGCAAATGGTGGCGTAGATTTTTTTGTTTGTTGTGGATGTTTGATCTGCTGATGCAATTTTTAGTAGATGTGCAGGATTTTTAGTAGCTAATGATCTTGAGCGGTTTATGTCTACTGTATATATCAATCTGATTGGGCAAATGTTTCAACAATTGCCATTTTTTTGCTGGTACTGTGTCTAAAAAGTGGCGAGAAAAAGACTAAAAAAATCTTTTGTAGGCACAGTAAGCACTCTCGGGTTTTATTAGTATTTTCACCACTTGAAGAAGTCAAGGGTGCGCGTAGTATGGATTTGTTGAAGGCGAATGGAGGGTGACAAATGCACGACGATGTCCCGCACTCTCGAGCTAGCGAAGCTAAGATTCGTGAGCTTACGGAATCTATAGAAAATGGCAATCACAATTACCTGGTTAAGTTTCTCAATCAGCTGCCCAGCTCCCAGGAGAGATATGATGTATTGGAGCGCATCGAAAGACTAAACAACGAACGGCGTTATAGAAGTGGCAATACTCCCCGTTTAGCGCTTGAGCGCACGACCTATCCGGATAGCGATTTTATCGACATTGCACTGCTCAAAAAGAGTTCAGACTGGCTCTTTAGAGATGATGTGCTCTACAAAGAATCAGTAATCTGGAGCCATTAGGCATATAGACTTGACCGGCACTCGCAACAAATGAAGTGCCGGCTATTTACCTCCCGCATAAAATGAGCTTGAATAGACAGCGGTACGTCCCCGTCATAAGAAAGCTCATAAATGAAATCTATCTGGCGAAAGCTAATCATCGCGTTGGTTTCAATCTGTGCAGTGTTAACGCTGGCTGGACTCTGGTATGACTCGCAAGCGCAATTGAGAGAAACATATCAGAGCCCGGACGGGAAATTTAAAATTGAGCTTTACGCTTATAAGCAGCTTACATCAATGCCCGGACAGGGTAGTGACGGTCCTGGTAAAATCAAGCTTGTCACCGATGATGGTGTCACTATTGATCAGGTCACTTTGCCTATGGTGCAGATGATGACCAAGCCTGAGTGGACTAAGACAAAAGTTGTTGTGCCCAAATGGGCCGAGTGGGACCTGCCGCTATCAGAGGATTGAGGTCGCGCGGTAATATCAATTGCAATCTATCCGTAAATTGGAGTTGCTCTCTTTGCGGTTAGTTTTTTAGCTCAGTTAATGCCTTTATTAACAGGTCAACATCGTGCTGACTGGTAAAGTAATGCACCGATGCTCTAAGGCATTCGGGCTCAGGTATGCTGCGGATCATGATATGTTTGCTATCGAGAGCCGTGGATAGATCGTGGTGGTTTTTGCCTGGTAAAGTAAACGATGTCAGTCCTGACAATCTGTTGCTCGGTATGACCTGTGCTCCGATTCTAGTCAGTTCTTCTTTTAGATAGTTGGACATATCGATTATCTGTGCGTGTCTCTGCGCGCTGTCGCCGGCAGACTGATGTAAGGCCAGTGCCTCGCGCCATCCTGCCAAAAGTGGGAATGCTGATGTGGCAATCTCAAATCTCTCTGCACCAATGGTGGTGCCGGTCATATGGTGTCTCCATCCCATATAAGTGGGTTGGAGCTTGTCCAATTGCGCGGGGGCTATATATAGACAGCCTGTACCCTCTGGACCGCAGAGCCATTTGTGCCCTGTGACTGCATAAAAATCCACACCGGTTTGCACTAGATTAAGTGCGATCGCGCCCGCTGACTGAGCGCCGTCAGCTAGTGTCAGTACGCCTTTTGCGCGACAGAGGTTGGCAATTGATTGGATATCCAGTACTACTCCAGTATTCCAGAGGACATGACTAAAGGCAAAGAGTCTGGTACGTGCATCGATTAACTGGCTCAGGCTCTCAAGTATCTGTTCGGTGGTCTGTCCCTTTACTGGCAAGACGCGCAGCTCAAGCCCCTGCCTCGCTGCCAGATTGGCAGAGGTATCGCTAATACTTGGGTGCTCGCAATCAGTGATTATCAAATTGTCGCCGTTTTGCCAGGTCAGTCCCCACATGGCGATATTGCAGGCTTCGGTGACATTCTGGGTGATGGCATAACAGTGCGCCTCACCACCAAATTCTTTACTTAAAGCCTGTCTGGTCATGTCTAATTGGTCTTGCAACCAGTGCGACATTTTGACGCTAAATGGACCATCTCGCTGCACTTCTTCAAAGGCTTTGATAATGGCACTTAGTGCCACTTGAGGCAGTAGTCCCTGTCCACCAAAATTAAAATATGTCTTGTTGGCTAGGGCGGGGAACTGCTCTCTAAAAGCGAGCGGCAAATTGAGTTTGTGCATTTATAGAATTCATTTCTTTATGTGGTTCGATCCTCCGTATTGTATCTGGCTTTGATTGTCTCTAGATAGTTATTAGAGTATTGAGTCACCAATAGTATCCACTGACTGAATAAAGCTCTCAGCGTAGTGCTGATAAGTGTGCAGTATAAAATCAACTGCGGTTGGTCAAAGCCAATTTTGCCGGGGAAATAGTGTGCGCATAAAATCAAACCTACAATGTTTGAAAGTATATAAATGATGTAACCATAACCTATTTGCAGGAGTGTTTTTTTGTCGTATTTTAATCCTTGTGCCTTTAGCGACTCAATTGCTTCTGTCCGCTCGGTTTTTTGATCGGCTAGATATTGTTTGAGGGACTTTTTGCTGTAGATAATCCGGCCCATTGCAATAAGGGCCGAAATTGCAAAAGTAAAACTGGATAGAGTGGCCACAAATAGAGCGGCCTCGACCAAACCAAAGGAGAAGAAAACTCCATTGATTTTGCTCAATACCACTGTCCAGAGCCAAGCTTGCATAAAGCAATAGACCACAGGAATCAACATAGGTAAAACTAGCAGCCCGGTGATCAGAACAAAAAGTTCTGTGGAGGAGGCTAAGCTATTTTGCTCTTTTGTATTAGGTGCTTGCATGTTTTTGTACCAAACTTAGTACTATTATTCTTTCACTTGGCAACCGGTTGTTTGTCTGGCCTAATGAATTGTTCAGAATGTGCAAGCAGTGGTAAGTTTGTCTGACAAATCACGGGTGATAGTTATGCTCAATCAGCTTCAAACTCCACGCCTACTTTTGAGGCACTGGGAAGACACCGATATTGAGCCATTTGTAGCCCTCAATCAAGATATCGAAGTGATGGAATTTTTTCCCAGTACTCTCAGCCGTGAGCAAAGTCTGGAGATGATAGGGCGCATTGAGGGCGGCTTCAAAACTAACGGCTATGGTCTGTGGGCAGCGCAGTTGCTCGATAGCAGGGAGTTTATTGGCTTTGTCGGTTTAAATGTGCCGCGCTTTGAGTGTCACTTTACGCCCTGTGTGGAGATTGGTTGGCGTCTTGCCAGAGCCTACTGGGGCAAGGGGCTGGCTACTGAGGCGGCGCATGCCGCACTGGACGCCGGCTTTGAGATGTTTGGCTTGAGCGAGATTGTGAGCTTTACCACGGTGCACAACATCAGGTCCAGACGCGTCATGGAAAAAATCGGCATGACGAGAGATCCTGCCGAGGACTTTGACCATCCCATGGTGACAGGACCGCTGCAAAAGCATGTGCTTTATCGCAAGTCCAATCTATCAGGCTGATAGCTCAGTAGGTGGTGCGACTGTTGGACGAGTCGCTGCTGGTTTTGGTTTATCGCGCAGCTTAAGTTTATTATTGGGGTCCCAGTAAAACTCTTTGCCCTTAATTCTTGGATCTTCGCTTTTCTCGGCGCCTTTATTGAGCTCTTCGGTGATTGTGTCCTTGGTTGTTCCAGGTTTGAATAAATCGGGACGCTGCTTAAAAGATTCATCAATCGCAGTTCCTAGCCTCTCGACTGATGGGTCAAGTGGCTTCTCTCTAGGTATCTGCGTGATTCCCTTAATCGCCTCGTTAGCAATGTCTTGACTGCTAAATTGTTTTGGCGGTTGATCTGTAGGGTTGGCTGGAGGTGCGTCGCCAGGTTTAGCTGGAGTTGCATCGCCTGGTTTTGGAGCAGCTTCTGGTGCTTTAGCTGTGGCGTCTTTTGTCAGTCTTTCAGCTAGTTCTCCATGACCCGATTTTTTTAGCTCATCGGTTACAGCTTTGAGATTGTCTTTATTGATAAATGCGTGGTTCTGCTTGAGACCAGCTAACCCTGGTAAGTTTGGATCGGCTTTTTGCTGGTCTCCGTAGACTTTTTTAAAGGCTTCGGTCAGTGCTTTTACATCAGCTTGTTTGGTAGGTTGTCCATCAGCTGCTAGTAGACGCGAAGCGACTTGATATGGGCCTTCACCGCGACGTACTTTGGCGTTTTCTAAAAATTGGGGGTTAGTGGCCTGTGCATCGGTTGGTGATGCAGGTGGTGCCTCGGCCGGCACACTCGCAGGTATCTTGTCTGTAGGGACTTCACCGGGACGGGCAGGAGGTACCTTATCTACAGGGACTTCATCGGGACGGGCCGGAGGTACTTTATCTACAGGGACTTCACCGGGACGGGCAGGAGGTACCTTATCTACAGGGACTTCATCGGGACGGGCAGGAGGTACCTTATCTACAGGGACTTCATCGGGACGGGCAGGCGGTACTTTATCTACAGGGACTTCACCGGGACGGGCAGGAGGTACCTTATCTACAGGGACTTCATCGGGACGGGCAGGAGGTACCTTATCTACAGGGACTTCACCGGGACGTGCAGGAGGTGCCTTATCTACAGGCCCATCCTGTGTTGGAGCTTTTGCCTGTGGCTGATCGCCAGGTTTGGGTGCGGTCTTCTCGGCATCGACGGTAGCCTGATCTACCATCTGTGTTTTTATAAATTTGGCGGAAGTATCTCCAGTAAATTCCATTGCCGGCACGACGCCTTTAGCGACTAAATCGTCGCTTTTGGCCGCAAGGTTGTCGCGATTGCCTCCTACCTGTAGGTCTGGAGCATTAAAGACCGCTGCTTCAGCTCTTGGTTGCGGGACGTCTTGAACTGCGTCCTTGGGAGCACCTGGATTCATTTGCAATACCCGTTAGTAAATTAATCGTGCTGGTTTATACGCACTTAGAGGGAAAATTCGACAGACTCCAGGTTAGACCTACCCAGTTCAATCAAAAATCAATCTTAATCTGAGAGATCGCTGGGCGATTACTTTGCGCTGCCGGCTGCCTTGGTGGCACTGGTTGAGGCACCTGTTGTGCCTGGCTTGATGCTGGCTTGTGGGGTGGCGCTGTTGCCTGCTGAAGTTGTTTGGCTTGCCGGAGTCTTGGTTCTGGACTCGTCTTGATAGTTGCGGATATAGAGATTGGTGCCAACAGGGCTAAGTTTTGCTCCCGCTTTAGCATTTTTATCGCTCATCAAACTCTGCAGATTGTCTGCTGTTTTTTGTAGCTCTGCCGAGCGCCTATTGGCACTATCGATGTGTCCTTGCGACTGCTGATCATAAATACCGCGCAAGCCATCTAGCTGCTGCAAAACCTCGGGCGGTATCGGTAACTGATGCTGAGTGCCGCGTCTGTAATATTTTAGACCGTCAAGTATGTCTTGTTTTTTGTTGCCCAAAATCGTTGAGCTGCGGCTCTTGGCGTCACTGGCTAACTCGCCTGCTGTGCGCAAGCTGCGCTCGCGTTCACGTTTGACTTCATCATTGAGAGTGCTTACAGCTCTGTCCAGATGAGGGTTACTCGGTTTTGGCGGAGTTTTTGGTATCTCCTTTTCTTTCTCTTTCTTTTCGCTTTCGCCTTCTTCGACGCCGAGATAACCGAGCGCCACCTTAGACAATTTGCCTACTTCTTTGTTGGGCTCAAGGGCATAAGCTATGCGAAATTCTTTAATAGCATCTTGTTTTTTGTTGAGGTGGACATAAGTGTTTGCAAGATAATAATGCAACACAGCATTGTCAAAGTCTGAAGCTAAAGCCTGCCCCAGATGCCCTTCAGCTGCTTTGTATTCGCCTTGATTATATTCTTCCATGCCCTGTTTGAGAGCCGGGCTGAGAGCAAAAGCTGGGCTTATGGTGAGCTGGATGGTAAGCGCTAAAGCAAGAGCAGCACTGCAAAAAGGCGGTGTCAATTTGATTGATTTGCTGCTAGTAAGCCACTTACACAAATGACCACCTCAATGTAGTCTCTATCACTATTATGCCCCATCCCTGCTTTTAGTAGAGATCAGGAGTCTGGGTCACCACTAAAGTATAACTCTGTCACTCTGGCAAATCGCAATTCACCAAGGTGCTGCCCAAAGCCAGTGCCTGGTTGCCACATGATATTACCGTAGACTTCAGTCCAGTGCTTGCCTGACGAGTTATTGCCTCCGGTGATACGTTGATAACACCAGTTTGGCTTGTCAATTTGCTTGTTTTCGGTGGCTACGACCTTTTCTAATCCTTCCGGTGGGTTATTGGGATTGAGCCAGGGCGGTAGATCATAATTGCTGGAGCCAATTTTGATTGTAGGATCGCTTTTATCGGGGCTGCTATAAACCGGATAGAGATAGTATTTGCTTACAGGCTGACCTTCTTGCGGCACAAATGCTTGTGATTCAAGTAATTTGATCAAGCGGGTCATATTAAAGTTGGGGTCGATTTCTTGCAGGCGCTGTAGCATTTTTTTGAATGGCACAGAATGGTCGCCTGGTAGTGCATTGAGTACAGCCAAAAGCGAAGATGCTGATGAATACTCGTGCCCAAGCTCGCCCCAACCGTTGACAGTACCGCCTGTTGAGAGTTTTACGTCTTTGACTTCGTACTGAGTCTCGGGCTTAAAGCCATAAGTAGTCTCTTTGATTTTTTTCCTCTCTACGTACCATTTGGCTGTGTTACCCACCTGTATGGTGACAAATGAATAGGGAATAGCCATCTCGTAGCTGCGCTGTGGGTTGGCAACTGCACAAGCTGTAGCTGTTACTTTGCTGGGCAAGGCATCGACTTCACCGATGCGTCTGAAGGCATTTGGCACTGGGGTATAGCTGCCACCCAGTGGCGCTGTGTCGGCTCTATTTTTTTCAAAATAGTCATCACCAATAAGGTGAGGCATTTCGCCCATATGAAAGCTAGTAAAAATGAAGTCTTTATCGTTGGCCTTCATCGGGGTGTAGCCACGCAAAAATGATTTTGGACCAAGTGTCACACCTTTAGCTGCAACATTGGTCGGAAGCTGGTTTGGGTTGTATGCCAGATTGCTCTCAGCGCCGCGATCTACCATTGCCACCGAGCAGACGTCGGTATCTGTTTTTTCGATTTTGGTATCAGCGCCCAATAAGCGTGCTTCTCTTTGATGCGCCAATTGTTGAAAGAGTGAGTTAAGGACTTTGTGGCAGGTGACTTTGCTAAAGAGATCATCGTTGATGTTTTTGGACATCTGGTAGGCCGTCTCGGCAGCGGCAGTTGCTTGCGGGCTGGTTTGTCCATCGAGCTTCATGCCATCAACGTTGGCGTTAATCAAAAACGATTTGCCCCAGATGCGATTGATGTTACTCATGCTGGCACTACCGGTGGAGTCACCACAGTCGGCATATTGTTGTGAGACTGGTACTTTGACTTCTACTATGCGTTTGGAGACATTGAGTGCGCCTGCATCTACGGCATTGCGCACTTGTCTGGAGCCGCCCATGAGCATACTGAGTTGGAAAAATCCCCAGATACAAAACATCAGGCCAAAACCGCAGGCTATGATCAAACCAAGCGTGGCTCCGCGTCTATTTCTAAGGCGTGCGCTGGCGCGTCTAAATTTAGCGGTCACTTTGGGGGCAGTTGTTGGGTGCGTCTCAAACAAAATCATTCCTCGCGATATCTTGATTGTACCGCTTGCGCTTATATTGGAGCGGGAGTTGCGACTATGGGCTGTATGGCTGTGGCATGGCACTCGATTGAGCCAAAGTAAGGCATCGGCACTGGCATCAGGACTTCCATTGTGGTTGTCACTGAGACCTGTCCTCGACCTAGGTCGTAATTTACTTTTTCGATGTTGATGCTCTTAATCAGGCTGGTCAGTTTGCAGCGCTCCAGGGCGTGCTCAGCTGCTTGTTTGGCATTGAGTGCATTGTGTTGACTGGCTGCTGCTCTAGCTGCCAGCTCTGCCCACTGTTCATTGGACTGAGTGGTTGACAAAATTGCTACCAGGTCAAAGCAACCCAGACCAATTGGCACAATAACCAAAAATCCGGCTATTGCCTCAAGCAGTGTTTGACCGCGTTTACTTTTGCGCTTTGTCAAATTGCTCTTGTGGCTCATTTTGCCAGATTGTTTGCTAATGATAAAACTCGGGCAGTTCATAGCATAAACCCCTCAATAGACCGCATAACGAGGGTTTTCGAGGAGTCTCGAGCTGGTAATTGTGTAAGTGGCGGGAGCACCAATACCCGGCACCATAGGAAAAAATGGAATTGTCAAAAACGGTCTGACTGTCACATGTGTGGTCACAACAACATAGACGTTACTCGGGTCGACGTCGTAGCTGACCTCCGTGACTGGTAGCTGCGAGATACTGGCCAGTCCGCCTGCTACGGTCTTTACATAGGTCTCTGGTATGGCCAGACAGACGCTACCATTTGGGTCCTGGGCTTGACTCTTGGGTACTTTTGCCGCCTGACGCAATTGCAAGTCGTTAAGTGACACTGAGCTTAAATAGCCAAAACTGAGCCCGATAATGTCCAGCACTGGAAAGACAGCAAACAAAAAGAGAAAAAATAGAGCCGGACCAAACTCAGCTAGAGATGAGCCTCGCCGTCTCAATTTGCGACGGGCGCCATCTAAAGGGTCAGCAAGTTTTTGTTTGGTCAGTGGCCGCATCAATTTAGCTCTCAAGTGCCTGAGACTTACTTTGAATATACCACCGCCAGGCACTACTCACTTAGAGGAGCCATAAACCCGCTGTAATCCGGTTTTGGCTCTGTATTTGATGAGACTTTGCAGCCTTGCTCGGTCATTTCCTTCCTGAGCTGGGCTAGGGTTGCTCTTTGATTAGTAAATGGACTGATTGATAAGAATTTCAATCCTTTCATACTCTTAAATGTTGCCACTTTTGATGGCGTTAAATCAATTTGTCCTACGTAGAGTCTCTCCAGGTTGCGACAAGTCGCTAAATACTTCAATCCGCTATCGGAAAATTCGCAATTGTTGGCTTCCAGTACACGCAAACCAGGGATGCTGCTAATAGTCTTAATCTGTTTTGCCGTGAGTGGGATGTTGTCCACTTTTAGTGAATTAAGCACGCTGGAGAAGCGAATTTTTGCCAGCACAGGATCGATGTCTTTCATTTCGTCAATGCACAGTCGCTTAACCTGCATAATCGCCGGAAAATTTGCCACGTCCTCACCGCTCATGCGCTCGCATCGGCCCAGGTCGAGATTTTCGAGATTGGGCAAACGACTGACATTTATGGCGGCATCACTTTTGGTTCTTGAGTCTCTAAAGCTGACACTGCGTAGTTTCGTTAGTACCCTTAGACCTTCTACAAATGATTTTTTTGGGTCTACTTCCGGACCAAATCGTAATTCGTAGACATCATCTCCGAAATTTTTAATTGCATGGCTATATGACTCATGTACAGAAGAAGTATTGAATTCGAAAGCCAGTCTGTGGCTTAAGGGAAACTTTGTGGTTTTTAGTGCATTGTAAGCTCTGTTAGTATCCATATCCCATATCTTGCCTACTTCTTGCTGCATAGTAAAGTTTGAAATTCTCTCGCCATCTTTGATGCCAAAAAATGGCTTGCTTGGCAAAAGACTGGTGGGATCGTTTGTAATGTCGTCTACTTGTTTTAGATCTTCATTGCTTATCGGCGCTGTCACAGGATAATTGTGTACTTTGCGCGGTGCCAGAGTATAGTAGATAATCCCTCCTGCCGCCAAAAGCAACACCAGTCCGCCAGCTATTGGGATAAGCGGCAATGCTTTCTTCTTTTCCTGAACAAGTTTCTTTGTCACCTTCCGCGGTGCCACTTTAATTTCCATGGTGGCAGACTGAGACTTTGGTGCTACTACTGGTATCGCTTCCAGCTCTCGTTGCACTTCTTCCATGGTTTGATATCTGTCATCAGGGGACTTGGCTAGCATTTTGCGTATCATGCCTTCCAGCCTTTGTGGGTATTCGCTACCTTTGTCCAGATCAATCAGGCTGGGAGGCTTCTCTTGCTGGTGCATCGAGAGCGTCTCAATTATTGTGCTTCCTTCAAATGGAGTTTTTTCGGTCAAACATTCTACGATAGTGCAGCCCAGGCTGTAGATGTCGGTGCGATGATCGATGGTGCCACCCATGGCCTGCTCCGGGCTCATATAGAGCGGGCTGCCAAATATGAGTCCGACGCTTGTTAGCTCCTGGTTTTTGCTGCTGGCTAATTTTGCGATACCAAAATCCACCAGTTTGACAATGCCTTGATTTGTGCCATTGGGGGCGCTGACATAGATGTTGGCTGGCTTGATATCTCGGTGCACGATGCCAGAGTGGTGGGCGTGAGTGAGAGCACTAGCCACCCTCGTAAATATGCGCAGCGCTTCTTTTAGAGAGAGCGGTCCTTCACCGGCGATGCGGTCGCTGAGCGGCTCCCCCTGGAGTAGCTCCATGGTATAAAAAGGCATTTGCTCTTTTGTGATACCAAAGTCGTAAATGCGCACGATGTTTTCGTGCTCGAGTTTACCGATAGCCTGTGCTTCTCTTTGAAATCTCAGCCAGGCTTCCTGATCGATTTTGGCAGAGCGAAAAGTCTTAAGAGCTAAGTCAATGCCCAAAAACTGATGGTGCACTTTGTAGACAGCGCCCATGCCGCCTTCGCCCAAAAAGCCTTTGACGAGATATTTGCCATCAACTAAATCCCCAGTCTTGTAAAAGGCCGTGGTGCTCTGGGGCGGCTCTGGCTCAAGGGTGCTCAGCGGTATTGGCACGGTGCCTTTACCGGGCACAAAGACTTGTGATTTTTCCTGGTCCTCGCGCATATTGGCGAAATCTTTTACCTTTGACAAAATACCTTACTGCTTCAGACCTTTGAGAATGTCCTTGAGATTGGGGTTGGATAATAGTGTACTGGGATCAACGCCTCCCAGTCCTCCCGGAATTTGGTTTTTGAGAGAGTCTGGTATCTGTCCGCCGTATTTGTTTTTGAGCTTGGCGATGACATCATCCATTTTGCTGCCGCCCATGCCACCCATGCCACCGATGTTACTCATGCCGCCAGGTCCAGGGGGAGCGCCCATGTTGCTTAACTGATTTAAGTCCATCCCACCAAAGTTGGAGGCCTGGACTGGAGGTGTTGGTCTTTGTGTCTTTAAATCGTTGCTGCGCTTAAACTGTTCGTTTAGTTTTTGCGAGAGCATATTGACGCGCTCAGCAATCTTTGTCTCAGTATCGCCCGCTTTGACGCGATCTTCCATGGCATCAAAACCCATCATGTACATCGTAATGCCTATGCCCTGGGTCTTTGCTTGCTGCAAATCGTTATAGAGCTGCTGGCGCTTCTCTTGCATTGGTCCGGCGGCTACTACGTGATCTGTTGCTGGCGCCACAGCTCGATTGGCGGGATCTGTCATAGT
>Ga0075163_10006640_pt1 | contig 15340 bp, 18 predicted proteins | sample JI1023141ADNA_FD_71478 | JGI IMG/M metagenome (GOLD analysis project Ga0075163, IMG submission 71478) | Wastewater effluent complex algal communities from Wisconsin, to seasonally profile nutrient transformation and Carbon sequestration -... | ecosystem: Engineered > WWTP > Effluent > Algae... | reverse complement strand
CACCACGTTGACGGTGACGCGGTGGAGCCAGGTGGAGAACTTCGCCTGCCCGCGGAAGTCCTTGAGGCTCCGGTGCACCTGGACGAACACTTCCTGCACGGCGTCTTCCAGGTCGCCGGGCGGCGCCCCCATGCGATACACGAGGCGGGCGACGGTGCTCCGGTACTTCGTGTAGAGTGCACGAAACGCCGTGACGTCGCCGGCGATGGCCGCGGCGACGCGTCGGTCCTCTTCTGCGTCAGCAGACATGCGACGCGGCGCTGCCGAGTCCGGGCTCGCTTCGGCAAACGGGAAGGTCATGGCGGGAAACGCAACATGCACGAGAAGTTCGATGCAAGCACCGCGTCGCGCATTCGACACCCCCACGCAACATCTGACAACTATCGAGTTTTGCTAACGAAATCTCGAACATCCACGAACACGATGGCGAGCGTCGCGAGGGCGGCAATAACGAGCATGGGCCGAGAATGCGCGGGTGCGCGCAGCTCGGCCCAGTTCTCGGTACAATTGAGTAGGTACATGTATTCCGCGCGCCGGGTCGGCGGCGGAAACACGCGCCTAGAAGAGGGTCTTGAGGTCGACCTTCTCGGCCTTCTTCTGCTCGAGAATGTGGTTCACGGCGTTGAGAAGACGGGTCTTCTGCGGGCCGGTGAGGGAGCCGCCCTTGAGCGCGGTTGCGATGGCGCGGGGGGTGATGGGGCGACCGGAGCGGGGCTTGAGCTTCGACTTCTCGGTCTTCTCGGCGCCTTCGCCCTTGGCCTGGCGCTTCGCGAGCTTGATCGCGCGGTCCTCCGGCAGGAAGGACTCGAGCTTGTCGGAAGCCGCGAGGATGCGGCGGGCGTCGAGCTTCTTCGAGGCGATGAACGTGGCGAACTTGCTGTCTGACATGGGCGAAGGCTCCGTCGTACGTTTGGGAGGGTCGTCCGTAGTCGATGCGGCCGCGGGTCGCAAGTGCGGAGGCGAAGTCGACGTTACTTCTCTTGAAAACGCACTGCACAGATGCTTAGGGCCGGCGCGCAGTCAATCTGTTCGGGTCGCGTCGAGGCGCGCGACGTCCAAGGCGCGAAGTCGACGGGATACCGCTGCTATCTCGAGATTTCGCAACGATGGGTTCATCGTGCGCGGGCCCTTGTCACAACGAACTACTCGGCGCCAGCGTCCCCGGCGTCGACGCTGCCGCAGGAAGTGGGCTCGAGGTGCCACGAGGCGTCCTCGCCGCTGCACGTGGCGGAAACCGGGGTGCCCCCGGCATCGCCGCACCCGTACGTACAGAAATTGAAGCGCGACCAGCAGGCGGGGCACACCTCGCCCTCGCGCGGCGCGAACTGCGGGCATTCTTCCGACACCGGAGGGTTCGCGGCGAACGCCCAGGCGCCGGCGGTGCAGATGGCATAGCGGCCACGGCACCGGCCCACCTCGCACGCGGTGCCCTCCGGCAGGTCGCAGGCGGCGCCGTTCTTCGGGACGTCGCGACGCGGGCACAGCGGGCCGGGGGGCGGGGCGCCGTCTACCGTGGCGGCGTCGCGGCCGGGCGAGGGCAGCAGGTCGCTGGACGCGTCCATGGCGCAGGCCACGAAGGCAGCTCCGGTGCTCGCGGCGAGCGCGAGGGCGGCGAGGACGGGAGGAAAGGGACGCCGGAGGCGCATGAACCTGAGCTCAAGGTAGCACCCCGGTCCGACCGACGACAGCTATTGCCGGGCTCTGCCGAGGGACTATAACGGCCTTGAACCCACCCGAAGGCGTCGTTGCGCCCGGAAAGCAGGATCTCCTCATGGCTCAGAACCCCGTCTTCATCGTATCCGCCGCCCGCACCCCCATCGGAGCCTTCCAGGGTGCGCTCTCGTCGCTCAGCGCGCCGAGGCTCGGCGCCGTCGCCATCGAGGGCGCGCTCTCCCGCGCCAAGATCGAGAAGAGCCTGGTGGAAGAAGTGTTCATGGGCAACGTGCTCTCCGCGGGCATCGGCCAGGCGCCGGCGCGCCAGGCGCTCATCTACGCCGGCATTCCCAACACCGTCCCCGCCACCACCGTGGGCAAGGTCTGCGGCTCCGGTCTCCAGGCCGTGGTGCTCGCGGCCCGCACCATCGCCCTCGGCGAGAACGATCTCGTCATCGCCGGCGGCATGGAGTCGATGTCGAACGTGCCCTACTACCTCGAGAAGGCGCGCACCGGCTACCGCATGGGCAACGGCACGCTCATCGACGGCATGATCCACGACGGCCTCTGGGATCCGTACGGCAACGTCCACATGGGCGCCTGCGGCGACAAGTGCGCGGCCGAGTACAAGATCACCCGCGAGGCCCAGGACGAGTACTCCAAGGAGAGCTTCCGTCGCGCCCTCGCGGCGCAGAAAGAGGGCCTCTTCGACGCCGAGATCGAGGCGGTCATGGTGCCCCAGCGCAAGGGCGACCCCATCGCGGTGAAGCAGGACGAGGGCCCTTCCAAGGGCGACCCCAGCAAGTTCGGCGCGCTCAAGGCCGCGTTCACCAAGGACGGCACCATCACCGCCGCCAACGCCTCGTCCATCAACGACGGCGCCAGCGCGCTCCTCCTCGCCAGCGAAGCCGCGGTGAAGAAGCACAACCTCACGCCGCTCGGCCGCATCGCCGGCTGGGCCAACGCCGCACAGGCACCGGAGTGGTTCACCACCGCGCCGGCCAAGGCCATCGAGCGCGTGAACACCAAGCTCGGTCTCAAAGCCACCGACATCGATCTCTACGAGATCAACGAAGCCTTCGCGGTGGTGTCCATGGTGTGCGCGCAGCTGGTGGGCATCGGCACCGATCGCGTGAACGTCCGCGGCGGCGCGGTGGCCCTCGGTCACCCCATCGGCGCCAGCGGCGCTCGGGTGCTCACGACGCTCCTCCACACCATGAAGGACCAGAACAAGAAGCGCGGCCTGGCCACGCTGTGCATCGGTGGCGGCGAAGCCGTCGCGCTGGTCGTCGAGCGGTGATTCGCCCGCGGGAGCTGTCGCGCGACGTTGCGCTCTTCGCGGCGCGAACGCCGACGCTCCCGCCCGCTACCCACACCAACAGCTACGCGCTGGGCTCCCGCGATGTGATCGTGGTGGAGCCCGCGACCCCATTCGACGACGAGCGCCAGGCTTTCGCCGAGTGGATCCGCGGACTGCCCAGCCAGGGACGGCGCGCGGTGGCGATGTTCGCCACCCACCATCACCCGGACCACGTGGGCACCATCGACCTCGCGCGCGAACTGGGCTTGCCGCTGTGGATGCACGCAGAGACCGCGGCGCGCCTTCCGGGCGTCGTGTGCGATCGCGCGCTCGCGGACGGTGACGAGCTGGCACTCGACGGGCCCGTACCCACCGTGTGGACCGCGCTCCACACTCCGGGGCACGCGGCAGGCCACGTCTGCTTGTGGGAGAAGACGCAGCGAACCCTCATCGCCGGCGACATGGTGGCCAGCGTCGGCACCATTCTCATCGCTCCCGGCGAAGGTCACATGCGCACCTACCTCGCGCAGCTCGCGCGGCTCGAGGCCCTCGACGCGCGGCTGGCGCTTCCAGCCCACGGCGAGCCCATCGACGCGCCCTCGGCGCTGTTCCGAAGGTACATCGAGCACCGCGGCCTCCGGGAGCAGAAGGTGCGTGCAGCAGTGAGCGCTGGCGAAGGCACGCTCGCGGATCTGGTGGCCCTCGCCTACGACGACACACCCCCGTCGATCTGGCCCTTCGCGATGATGAGCCTCGAGGCGCACCTGGTGAAGCTGGTGGAGGACGGCGAGGTCACGCTCCGCGACGGTCGCTATCGCGCCGATTCCACCGCTCAGCGAACGTAGACCTCGAGGCGCCGCTTCTGAAAGGACGCTCCGTTCTGGGCGAAGGTCCAGTCGGGCTGACCGGTCTCCGCCTTGCCGATGCCGAGGTCGTACGAATCGCCCTCGGCCCAGCGGTTGAACGCGATCACCGGCGAGCCGCCCACGTGGAGCTGCATCGAGCCGTAGCAGTCGGGCTCGGAGACGCCGATCACGTCGTCGCTGTCGTAGGCCCCGTCTGCGCCTTCGTCGTAGCAGTTGGACCAGAGCTCGATGGATCCAGAAGTCGGAACGAGCACGTCGGGCTGCCGGGCGGCGAAGGAGCGGACCACCATGTTGCTGGTGGGAACGTCGAAGATGCGATCGACGGGGACGCCGAGCTGCGACGCGTCGGTGGTGAACGCGTCGAGCTCCACCCACACCTCTTCGGCGTCGAGCCGGAGCACGTACGCCACACGCGCGAACGCCCCCACCGAAGCCGTGCGATTCACCGCATACGGAACGTCGCCGGCGGCGGCCCATCGCCCCGAGACCGGAATGTCCAGGGCGAGCGCGAGTCGGTAGTCGCAGCTCGGGCCCGCGGTGCCGTCGGCGCACGGGGTCGTGCAGTCCTGACCGGTGAAGCCAGTGCGACACTTCACGGGCGCCGCATCGGGCAGCAGCAGCGCTGCGTCGCCGTCGACGCCAGCGTCCAGACCACCCTCCGCGTCGGCCACCGGCGCCACCCGCGCGCCACCGCTGGAGAAGCCGGTGAGGTCCACGCTCAGGCTGCATGCCACGGACGTGCTCAGAACCACTGCGAGAGCAGCACCAGAGAAGCGTCGCGAGGCACGACCCTTCCGGAGCGATCGATGGACCACGGTTTCAGCGTAGCATGCACGCCCCGTGGGCACCGTCCGCACGCAAATTCGCCACAGGTGAGCGTTCCGCGCGCCCGGGTGAACGACGGAACCAAGGGATTTCCAGGGGCGCGCGAGGGCACGACGGTTGCAGCAGGGCGCTTCGTGAATGCACCGCCGCCCCCCGGTACCGTCCCCGTCTCGCCCTCGCCACCGGTGAACGTCACGCAGGTGATGGTCGGGCTCGCGGCGATGTGCGTGATCGTCACCGCGCTCAAGCTGGCGGCCTCGTTCCTCATCCCGCTGGTGTTCGCCGCGATCCTCGCGGCACTGTTCTCGCCGCTCGTCACCTGGGTATCGCATCGGGGAATTCCGCCGATCGTGGGCGCGCTTCTGGTGCTTCTTATCGAGGTGGCGATCCTGTCGCTGGTGGCCGTGGTCCTGGCCATGGCAGCGTCGGAGGTCACGCAGCGAGCGCCCTACTACGGCGCGCGGACCCAGGAGGGGCTCGAGACGCTCCGGTACACTGCGGGGCGCCTGGGTATCCACGTGCAGATGCCCAACGCTTCGAACATCGGCGACCACGTGATGCCCATCGTCGGCGTCGCCGCGGGCAAGTTCGCCACCACCGCTTCGGATCTCGCCGTGGTGCTGCTGGTGGTGCTCTTCTCGCTGGCGGAGTTCGCCGGCCTCGGTGAAAAGCTGAGGGCGCTCGCGCCGGCGTCGTCCCCGTTGGGCTTCGAGCGCGTCGATCGCATCGTGCGCGACGTCCAGAAGTACCTGGTGGTGAAGACCCTCACCAGCCTGCTCGCGGCGGTGTGCGCCTACATCTTGCTCAAGGTGTTCGGCGTAGGCCTCGCGCTCCTGCTGGCGGTGATCATGTTCCTGCTCCACTTCATCCCGAACGTGGGAACGTTCCTGGCGACCGTGCCGGCCATCGCCCTCGCGTTCGTCGACAAGGGTCCGGGCACCGCGCTCGGCGTGGGCATCGGCTTCATCACCTTGAACACCATCATCGGCAGCGTCCTCGAGCCGCGCATCCTCGGTCGCACGCTGGGCGTCTCCCCGTTCGTCATCCTCGTGGCCATGCTCTTCTGGGGATGGATCTGGGGCCCGGCGGGCGCGCTGCTCGCGGTGCCGCTCACGGTGGCCGGCAAGATCATCCTGGAAAACACCCGGTTCGCGTGGCTCGCGCGGCTCGTCGAGCCGGCGTCCGAGCCGGACGCGGCGACCGAAGGCAGTGAAGACAGTGGACGCCCGAGCCTTACCCAGCGGCTCACCAAGCCGCTGGGCATCCGGCCCCTGAGCATCCGCCGCCCGAGCGGTATCGGCCTCGGCGCCAAGCCCCCCAAGACCCCCATCACCCCATCTTGAACCTACCAATGGAGAACGGTCCCATGAATCGCGAGCCCATCAAAGTCGACGGACAATCCCCGAAGCGTGACGACGCGCAGAACGAGCCGGTCGAGCAGCTTCGCACCGGTGAGCGCGCGGGCGGCGGGCACCTCGCCAGCAACCCCGACGGTGGTGTCGGCGCCAACTACGGCGGCACCGGTCATGGCACCACCCGCATGCCGGAGACCGAAGCGGTGGTACCGAATCTGCCCACCGATCCCGAGCTCGAGGAGCACGCGCGGCTGGCTCTCGAGGCCGTATCGTGCAACGTGCAGAACCTGGTCATCCACGCCGAGGAAGGCGTCGTGACGCTCACCGGCGAGGTCGACAAAGAGGAAGAGCGCAACCGCGCCGAGGAGACCGTGACCGCCCTCCGCGGCGTCAAGCGCGTGGTCGACGGGCTCACCGAAGCGCGAACCTGAGTAGCGCCACCGCGTATCGGTAGCGGGCGCCACCCGGGCCCGATACCATGAGCGCATGTGGCAAGAGGGCTTCGTGGCCATGAGCCTGGCGCTGGGAATGCAAGTCGACGACGAGCTCGCGGAGCCGCGCGAGCTCTTCGACGGCACCGCCAAGGTGCGTGCGCTGGCCCTCACCCGGGAGCTGGCGAAGATCGTGATGGACCTCCGAGCGCTGGCGTTCACCCGGCTGGAGGAGCGATGATCGGCCGGGCTCGGGTGGTTCGCTCCGCAGAGGCCAACACCGTGTCGGTGCTCTCGGTGGACTTGGTACGCGACACCACGTCGTCGGGGCGCGCGCGCGTCGTGCCTCGACCGCTCGCAGAGGCGCATGCCGACGCCCAGCGGGTACGTGCGCAGGCCAGCGAAGAGGCCGAGGCTCTGGTGGCGGCGGCGCGCGCCGAAGCGCAGACGATGCGCGAGCAGCTGGCCGCGGAAGTGCATGCGGCAGAGACCGCGAAGCTCGCCGCCACCTACCTGGCCATGCGCGCGGAGGACGAAGGGCGAGCCGAGCGCGAGATCGATCGCACCATCGCGCTGGCGGTGCTCCTGGCTGAGCGCATCGTGGGCGAGACGGTCGTAGCCGACCCTTCGCGGCTCAAGCGCCTCGCGGAAGACGCGCTGCGCGAAGCCCGAGGCGCACGCAAAGTCTCCCTCGATGCGCACCCGGACGACGCCGAACCACTGCGTCGCGTGCTCGCCGAGCTGGGCGCCGACGCCTTCCTGGTGCGGGAGAATCCCGAGCTATCCCGCGGCTCGCTCACGGTGTACACGGAGCTTGGAACCATCGATGCGCGACTCCGCCCCCAACTCGAACGACTCGCCCGCGCCATCCGCAGCTCGCTCCGGCGGTAACGAAGGCGGCGGCGGTTCGAGTGTCGGCGCGCAGCTGCGACTGCCGGCGCTGCTCTTCCTGGTGACCGCTGGGAGCGTGTTCTTCAACGGGGTGATCGGCAGTCGATCGGCGCCCGAGACCCAGGGCTTCCCCTGGGCCGCCTTCGCCACGCGCGCAGCGCTGGTCGACGGAGCCAAGTTCGCGGCGGCTCTCCTGGCCATCTTGCTGGCGCACGAGTTCGGCCACTACATCGCGGCGCGCATCCACCGGGTGAGCGCGAGCTTGCCGCACTTCATTCCCATGCCCTACGTGTCGCCCTTCGGCACCATGGGCGCGGTCATTCGCATGCGCGACACCATCTCGTCGCGCATCGCTCTCCTCGACATCGGGGCCGCCGGCCCGTTGGCGGGGCTGTGCGTGGCCCTCCCCTGTTACGTGTGGGGCATCTCGCACTCCACGGTGGTGCCTCTCACTGCCGACTCGAATCAGCTCGGCAACTCGCTGCTCCTCAAGCTCATCGATCACTTCGCGGCGCCGGCAGTTCCCGAGGGCCACGACATCTTCCTCTCACCCATCGGCTTCGCCGGATGGGCCGGGATGTTCGTGACGATGATCAACCTCATCCCGGTGGGCCAGCTCGACGGCGGGCACGTAGCCTACGCTCTCTTCGGCCCCGCCCAGAACCGCCTCGCCCCGGCCATCCACCGGGCCATGCTCGGGTTCTTCTTCGTGAGCATCGCCGCCCACGTGCTTCGCGATCACCAGGCCGGACGCTCCGGGGTCGCACACTTCGGCGACGCGGTGTCCGGCGCCATCTTCTGGTTCGTGTGGTTCGAGGTGATCGCCATCATCTCGTCGTTCTCGCGCAGCGCACCCGCGGCCGACGATCCCCGCGCCCTCTCGTCACGCATCCGCGCCGGCGCCACCCTCGGCCTCGTGCTCTCCCTCGACAGCGTTCGCAAGGCGCAGAAACCCTGGCTCTGGGGCGCCTGGTTCGTCGCGCTCTTCGTGCTGCTCGCCATGGAGTACGTGGGCGGCACGCTGAAGCCCCACACGCTCCTCGATCACCCCCCCACCCGCACCGAAGCGCTGGGCCCGGTGCGGACGGTGGTGGCGGTGATCACCCTGCTCTTCTTCGTGCTCCTGTTCATGCCCACACCGATGACCGTGTAGGCGCAGAGCGGCGCGTCAGTTGCCGGTGCCCGGCCCACCGCGCATCGGGGGCGGCGGCGGGGCCAGCCCGAGCGGGTTCGAGGGGGACGCCGCGCTCTTGGGCTGCATCGGGTACTTGAGCTCGGCGGCGGTGGGGTTGCCGCCCAGCTCCTTCCAAGCCTTGCAAGATGCACCGATCTTCTGGTCACGGCAGCGGCTGGCCACGCCGTTCATGTGGAAGTCGTCCAGGATGAAGCCGAGCTTCTTGGCCCGCACGCAAGCCGCGTCTTCCGAACGGTTGCAACGCGCGGCCCAGAAATCGACCGCGTCCTTGCCGCCCTTCTTCTGCACGATGGCCTCGGCCTTCGGGCACGCGGTGGCCTTGATGGCAGCATCGAAGGTGTCACGGCAGGTGGTGATCCACAGGTCGCTGGCGCGCGCCGGATCCGGCTTCAGCTCCGGGCCGCCCTTTTCGTACAAAGTCGCGGCGCGGGCGCGGGCGTCCTTGTAGCCGGCGATGAGCTCGAAGGCCTCTGCCGCCTTGGCGAAGTTCTTGGGCACCCCGTCGCCCTTTTCGTGCATGTCGCCGAGCGCGTAGCAGGTAGGCCAGCCGCGCACATCCTTGGAGCACGCGCGCTCGTAGTAGCCGCGGGCGCGGCCGGCGTCCTTGGCGACGCCTTCGCCGTCCTGGTACTGCTTGCCGAGGGCGTAACACGAGTTCACGTTGTTGAGCTTGCAGCCGCGCTCCCACGCCGCCATCGCCTTGTTGGCGTCCTTGGCGACTTCCTTGCCCTCGGCGTACAGGCGCCCCTGCTCGTAGCAGTAGAACGCGTCCGGCGCCCGACCGCTGGCGCAGGCGCGATCGAAGGCCTCGAGCGCTTTGGCGGGGTCGCGAGTGGCCAGCTTGCCCTCGAGGTACGCGCGTCCGACCAGCGCGCATCCGTAGCCGGAGCCGAGCTTGCACCCGCGATCGTAGGCAGCGAGTGCCTTGGCCGGCTCGGGGGTGCCATACGTGTATGATTCACCCAAGCGGACGCACCCATTGGCGCTCTCGGCATCGCACCCGCGCTTGTACAGCTCCTTGAGCTTGGTGTTGCGCTCTTCCGCCGGCTTGCCGGCCTTCTGCATGGCCATCCCGACGTAGAGAGCCACGTCCGAGCAGCTGTCGCCATGGCCCAGATCGCAGGCCTTGCCGAGCAGACGCTCGACCTTGGCATAGTCGGGCTTGCGGTCCTTGGAGAACGTGGTCTTGCCGTCCGGCGCGACGTCCATAGCCCCGTAGTAGATGCGACCCGCCACGCAGCTCGCGGCGTTGCCGGACTCGCACTTGGCCTCGCAGTCGGGGCCGTCGTTGGGAGCGCAGGTGGCCTTGGCCGAAGCCGACCCCTTGGGCGCACACTTGTCGCCGGTCCAGACCATTCCCTCGGAGCAGGTGACGGCCTTGGCTTCGTTGTGGCCGCGCTCTTCGTCCTTCTTGGCCTCTTCTTCCGAGCGCCTTCGCTGCGCCAGCGGCATGAGCTCGAGACGGGTGATGGCGCCGCACTGGTCCGGCGGCGTGGGTGCGTCGGGGCTCGACTTGCGGCACGCTTCGATGTCGCCCGACTTGCTGCTGGCCTGCCGGTCGCTCACGCTGCCCGCGCCCGCACCGGCGCCGAAGATCTCCGCCACCGCCTTGGCTTGCCCGACGGTTCCGGTGCCCATGGCGAAGGCGCCGACGTACGCGCCACGGACCACGTGGGTCGCGCCCTCGCAATCGCCGTCGAGGTCCTTCTTGAGCACCTCGCGTACGGTGGTGCGACGCTTGCCGACGGTGACGAGTGCGAGGTCCAAGGTAGAACCGCTCTTCATCTCCGCCGAGAGCTTGGCGCCGGAGATCGGCATGTTGGCCGAGACCTCGTCCTTGCTATTCATGCGAACGACGTCCTCGTTTCGCTGGACGCCCACGAAGGAGTAGGACGCGTGGTACGAGCAGTTCTTCAGGAGCTTGAGGGTACGGCAGTCGAAGCGCACGACCGCGACGCCGTCCTTCATGGCTACTTCGAAGTCGGATCGATCGCTCGACTTGATGTCGACCACCAGGGGCTCGGCGAAGGACGCGCTGCATCCCTTCACTTCCACCGAGCCATCGCTCGTTTGCTCGCCCAGCGCAGTTTGGGCGGTGGTCTCTTTGGGCCGCAGGGTCTCCCCCACCTTGCCTCCACCACACGCCACGAACGAGAGGACCACGCCGGCGAACAGGCCGGAAGAACGCCATTTCATGGCAGCCAATGCACACCTCATCGGAGACAAAATCAACGGGAACGCGACACCCGAACCGGGTCCACACCCCAGACGCTCTCGGCGCTCCGCTGTCGCGGATAATTTCCGCAAAAAGAACCGTCTTCGTCGACGCACCGCGTGAGAAAGCTCAGCCGAGCGCGCGGTCCGGCACCATCCACACCTCTGCGGCCCACCCATCGGCGACGGCGCCTTCGAGGCAAAGGTGCACGACCTTGGTGACGCGATAGATGCCGGCCCCTTCGACGCGTTTCAGCGTGCGATCCTCCACGGCATCGGGCTCGGAAACGCCCGGCCATCCGATGTGCTCTCCCACCGCGGGCACCCGCGTGAGGTGCGCCACCACCGGTGACGCGACGGTCTCCGTATCGAACACGCGAACCATCCATACCGGCACGCGCGCGCGCTCCCCCTCCGACGTTGCTTCCATGGCTCCCTCCGCCCCCAGAGCGGACCACGCGATCCCCGCATCGTCAAGCCGAGGGGGCCCCATGCGACATCGGGTTTTCCGGGGGAAACCGCGCGCGGGAGCCACGTTGGGTGCACGGGAGGGGACTTGAACCCCTACACCTTTCGGCGCCGGAACCTAAACCCGGTGCGTCTGCCATTCCGCCACCCGTGCGTGCCTGGTGCGTCCCGCCAGCATAGTTCGAAACGCGGGGGGTGCCAACGACGCTTCCGGCGCGAGCCTCGCCCCCGCGCAACGGCCGTGCTATCCCCGGGTTCGCCCACTTCCCGGAGGACGCCATGCGCTCACGTTCCTTTTCACTCGCCCTTTCGCTCGTCGTCGTCGCCTGCTCCAGCTCCGGAACGAGCACCAGCACGCCCTCCGGCCCCACGGAGTACGACAAGCTCTTCGCCGAGGCAGGGGGCACGCCCACCGACCCGCAAGCCCTCGACGGCCTGTGGGTGGTCTCGGTGGACGGCAACGACGTGCGGCTCCGGGCCGACGGCACCAACCTGCGCTTCGGCATGAAGTGCGGCGGCGTGATCTTCGGGGTGACGGCCGCCTACCAGGTGAAGAGCAAGGAGCCGATGCCGGGCTCGAAGCGCACCGGATTCCGCGGCGATCTGACGGTTCCCCAGACGCAGACGGCGAAGGGCGCGGGCGGCGAGTACACCTGCGAGCTGAACGTTCCCGCGGGCGCCGTGGGCTACACGGTGCAGGACGGCAAGCTGTACCTGACCGGCGTGGCGGCATCGGCGAAGAAGGCACCGGCCGCCAGCAGCGGCGGCACGTCCAACGGCGACGGGTCCGGGTTCGGCTCCATCCCGGAATTCACCAAGATCGGCGACTGAGGCATTTCGGACCGGAGGGAAACCGGGCTATCGTCGCCGCCGAATCGAGGAACGACTCATGGACCTGCGCGCGAAAGACCTACGGACCATCCCTCTTTTCCAAGAGATCCCCGAAAAGCACCTGGATTCCATCCTCGAGCTCTTCACCCGCGACAAGGTCGCGGCCGGCACGGTGCTCTTCAAGGCCGGCGACAGCGACTCGCGCATCCGCATTCTCGTGGACGGCGAGGTCACGCTGAGCGAAGAAGGCCAGGCCACCCTGCGCCTGCAGCCGATCATGCTCATCGGCGAGCTCGGCGGCCTCACCGGCACGCCCCGCAACACCACGGCCACGGTCTCCAAGGCCGCGGTGGTCCACACCGTCGACGCGAAGAAGCTCATGTCCTTCTTCGAGAAGCACGCGGACATCGCGTTCCCCTTCTACCGGAGCCTCCTTTCGGTGGTCTCCGAGAAGGTGCGGCGCGACAAGGAGCGCATGGACCAGATGCGGCGGAACATCATCCGCACGCAGAAGGCCATGAAGGAGCTCCGCGATCTGGTGCTCTCCAAGCCCGAGACGGTCATCAGCAAGCCGGTCTGCGACGCCCTCGAAGAGCACATCGCCAAGAATCGGCGAGCAGGCTACCGGGTGGCACCGACCCAGCACTTCCCCTCCTCGGTGAAGCTCGAGAACGGCTCGCGCCTCAAGGTGGTCGAGCTCTCCAACGGCTTCCTGAAGCTCGAAGGCAAGGCGAAGGACCTGGGCAAGGACCGCTCGCTCTGGATCGGCGTGCTTGCGCTTCCGACCTTGGAGATCGCCGTGAGCGGCGCCATCGAACGCGAAGACGCCGACGGTGTGGTGGTTCGCCTCGACACACTGGTCGACGAGTACCAGGCGGCTCTCGAGGACTACGTGACCCGCGTCCAGCTCATGGACTTCGTGGTCTGAGGAAGTGGACGTGGGCCCCGCCGGCCCACGTTGCGGTTCAGTGGCAGGCGCACGCTTTGACGCGAACCATGTTCTCGTCGAGAATCTTCTTGGCGCTCGTGCACTTGGCGTCGGCATCGCCGGCGAGGCGACACACCGCGGCCACCGCGCGTTCCATCGACGCGAAGGCCCGGCATGCGCGCGCGCATGGCGACTCGGGTTGGATCCCTGCCGGCTCGGTGCCGGGGACGTGCGAAGGCTGCGCGGGCGAGTGTGGGTCCGAGGGTTGCGCAGGCGTCACCGACGGGGCGCGGAACGCCTGATCCAGCTCCGCCCGCGCCTGCTCGACGCGCGCCGTCGCTTCGGCCACGGTTGCGGGCTCCGACTCCACCACGGGCGGCGCAGGCTCGGCGCTCGGTGCCTTGCTCTCGTAGGCCGCGCCTCCGCAGGCAGAAGCGAGCGAGGAAGAAGCGAGAGCCACCGCGACCAAGGGCCATACGCGCATTCCCGAAGTGTATGCCGAGGGCGACCATTTGCGAAAGAGCTGGAGCCGCGCAAATGCTACCGTCGTGCGCATGCGAACCTGGTCTTTCGCCGCCTTGCTCGTGGCTTTCGCCTGTTCTTCCAACCCGCCGGCCTCGGACCTCGATGCAGGCAGCGGCCCCCGCGACGCCGCCTCCGACGTAGCCATCCCCGCGGAAGATGCGGGCACCGACGGAGGCCCGGCCAAGGACGGCGGAGGCGATGGCGGCTCGCGCGATGCCGGCGCCTATCCGCACCAGTACGGTGACGCCGGAGCCGACGCCGCCTGCGAGCTCAACCGCAACTGCGGTCGCGGGCTGCGCTGCGAGTGCGCCAACGGCGACTGCTTCTGCAGGACCGGTGTGCGCGGCGAAGGCCGTGCGGGCGTGGACCCGTGCAAGGACGGCAACGACTGCGGCAGCTCCATCTGCATCAACGACGAATGGTGCAGCGACGAGTGCACCGGCCCCGGCGACTGCGGCCCGAAGACGCCCAGCTGCAAGCCGGTCTTCGGCTTCAGCACCAAGATCTGCGCACCGTAGCCCTGACCTCTACGCTCCGCGAGACGAGATCGGGCACGGGCACGGGCACGGGCACGTGGAGACGAGAAGCCGGCGGCGGCCGGCCGGTTCGTCGCCCCGACGCCAGCTCCACTTCGCTCTTCGCCCACAGCCGCTCATCGAGTTGACGTCGAACCACCGTGGCGATCGATGGGACACGGATTCGAGACCATGGACAGTGCGTGCAGGGTGCACAGGAATTTCGGCCCGCCACTGAAGGACCCGATCCGCGCGCCAGGCAGCCTCGACCCTCCTCGCCCGTGCCCGAGCCCGAGCCCGTGCCCGATCTCCCTATCCTCTGGTCACTCCGTGACGTACATGTCGAGGGCGCCGGTGGACGCCATCGAGCCATCGGGAAAGATGCAGAATCCATCTTCGTTGCCCGACGTGGCGCGACCAGTGGTGTTGCGAAAGCCCAGCTTCTTGCACGCGATGGCGCCGGGGTTCGCGCCGGTGGCCTCGGGGCCGAGCTTCACCTGCTTGCCCTTGCGCAGCGCGCGCATGGCATCGCAGTCGAGAGATCCATCGGGCTTGGCGCACGAGGCGCTCACGCGAACGCGCTCGGCGTCGAAGGTGAGCATGGGCTTCTGACCATCTTCGAAGGTGAAGGTCTCGGCCTTGCCGCGCGACGCGACGAGGGCGAGCGGCCCTCCGCCCTGGGTCGTGGGCGTGACCGGCGCCGGCGCAGCGTCGCCGCACGCGAGGAAGAGGAGCGAGGCAAGAGCCAACGAGATGCGCATCATGGGCGCATCATCGCACGAGAGCCGTCAGTCTTGGCGCTTCGTGGGCAGGTTCACGAGGAACCCCTTCTTGCCGCCGGAGAAGTTGGTGGGACGCAGCTTTTCGTGGCCCGTGGGCTCCTCGCGCTGCGCCTCGCGCTTCATCGCCGGCTGATCCGGAAGGCTCATCTGCACTTCGTCCGGAGGCGTCCAATCGGCGGCGTTGACGGCCACCGGGGCAACCGGGGCGGGGGCGGGCTTGGAGGCGCAACCCACCGCAGACGAGACGAGAGCGACGGAGACTGCGAGAAGAAGAGTTTTCATGACGCCACCAAATTCCGGGAAGAGCGATGTAGGTGGAGGTAATGCCATACCCCCCAGGATGCGCAAGCTATATTCTTCCTTGGTGCATCCCGCAGCCCCGCATTCACGTGTATTGGGGTTGTCCATGCGCCTGCTCTTGCCCTGGGTTCTTGCGGTCTCGCTCGGCGTGGGCGGCTGCGGGAGCAAGGCCACGTCCTTCAGCAAGGCCACCGAAGCCCCGAAATTGCTCGGCAATGCTTCGCCCGCCGCGCACCTCCCGCGGTCGTCCACGTTCGTGGG
>Ga0075163_10006639_pt1 | contig 15340 bp, 11 predicted proteins | sample JI1023141ADNA_FD_71478 | JGI IMG/M metagenome (GOLD analysis project Ga0075163, IMG submission 71478) | Wastewater effluent complex algal communities from Wisconsin, to seasonally profile nutrient transformation and Carbon sequestration -... | ecosystem: Engineered > WWTP > Effluent > Algae... | reverse complement strand
TCGTGCTCGCGCTGCTGCGTGACGTCGGCGATCACCACGACGGTCTCGCTGCCGTCGCCGGCGTTGGCGGTGGTGACCGCCAGCGATCGCGGCGGCGTGCCGACGACCAGCGCGCGCGGGCCATCGGGGCCGATCAGCGACGGCGTGGCGACGCCGGCGAGGTGCGCGACCACCCGGCCGGGCCGGACCTCGCCGAGCAGCTCGGCCCGGGCGGTGACCCACGGGTTGGCGAGCATGCACCGGCAGTGCGCGTCGAGCACGACCACGCCGACCGGCAGATCGTGGACGACGCGCTCGAGCCGGCGCCACTGCTCGTCGTGCACCGTCTGGACCTGGGCCACCAGCAGCGCGTTCTTGATCGCCAGCGCGGCCTGGCTCGCGACCGCGACCAGGAGCTCGAGGTCCTCCGGGCGGAACCGCGGGCTGTCGCCCTGGCAGTCGAGGTGGATCACGCCGAGCCACTCGGCGGTGGTGGCCTGGTACAGGAGCGGCACGACCATCAGCGAGCGGACGTCCTGGGCGGCCAGGCTCGCCGACCGCTCGCGCCCGCCGTCGTCGGCGAGCTCGGTGCGCAAGAGCGGCTGCGCGTCGGCCAGCACCTGGGATAGCGCGCTGGTCGAGATCGTCAGCGGCAGGCGGCCGGGGACGCGGTTGCGCGTCACCATCCACCGCGGCGCCCGGGTCTGCGGATCGTAGACGACGATCGCGCCGCGATCGGCGCGCACCAGCGTCAGCAGCGTCGAGATCACGCGCTCGAGCAGCGGCTCGATGTCGTGTTCGACGCCGATCACCCGGGTCAGCTCGACCACCGCGCGCAGGCGGCGCAGCTCGTCGCCATCGCCGGGCGGCGCGCCGACCGCCAGCCGCAGCGCGATCGGGCCGATCAGCAGCTCGTCGCCGTCGCGCAGCATCGCCTGCTCGATGCGCCGGCTGCCGACGAACGTGCCGTGGCGGCTGCCGAGGTCGCGGACCGTCACGGTGCCGTCGCCGTGGCCGATCAGCTCGGCGTGGGCCAGCGCCACCATCGGATCGTCGAGCCGGATGTCGGCGTCGGTGCCGCGGCCGATGCGGGCGCGATCGCGGAGCGGGTGGACCCGCTGGCTGGCGACCTCGACGAGAGAGAGCGTGGACGACGTCATGCGGCGCGACGACCGGAGCGGAGGCGCGCCGGGCGATCTTCACTATCGGGAGGTGGCGTTGCAAGTTCGGTCGTGCCGCGGACGCCGATTCGCGTCGACGCGGGGCCCCGCGCCGGGGTGAGCACGCGGCCGCCGCGCCCGCCCGCGGCGCGGTCGGGCTCGACGCGCGCCGGCGCGGTGACCGCGGCGCGGTGATCGCGCGTGACCAGCGTCACTCGACCGGCGGCAGCTCGGTGGTGATGTCGGCACCGCCGTTGCCGGCGTTGCAGGTGCGCAGCGACGCGAGGCACGTCGGGGTCTGGCCCGCGGCCTGGATGAAGCGGGTCGCCTCCGGCGCGCTGATGCACGCCGCGCCGTGCTTGTCCCAGCGCGCCTCGAGCGGCCACGCCGCGTCGTCGGTCTGGATGCCGTCGCGGTCGTAGATGTTGAGCACGGTGCCGTCGACGGTGTACGGCGTGCCGTCGCCGCAGAAGTCGGCGCGCAGCGCCCGGGTGCAGCTGGCCAGCAGGTCGGCGCGATCGAGCCATGGCCGGTAGCCGAACTCGACGCACTTGGCGATCGCGAAGCCGCGGCACGCGAACGTGAAGTCGGCGTCGTTGGCGCGGTAGCGACCGCCCTGGGCCACGCCCTCCTCGTAGTTCCAGGTGCCGGCGACCGCGAGCGCGCCGGCGCCATCGCACATGTCGATCCAGCCGTCGGTGGTCTGGTAGCTGATCGTGTAGATCGCCAGGTCGGCGTCGTGCGCGATCGCGTCGATGCGGAGCGGCAAGGTGTCGCCGTCGGACAGCTCGCCGCTCCAGGTCGAGCCGATGAGCTCACCCTCGGGCACCGCGACGCCACCCTCGACGGCGCTCAGCTCGGAGCCGTTGAGCCGCACGCCGTTCAAGCGGACCCCATTCAAGCGCACGCCGTTGAGCCGCACGCCGTTCAAGCGGACCCCATTCAAGCGCACGCCGTTGAGCCGCACGCCGTTCAAGCGGACGCCGTTCAGGCTCGAGCCGTTGTCGTGGACCACCGCCTGCCCGGTCGCGCCGAGTTCGGTACCACTCTCGACACAGCCAGCCGCCAGCAACGTCGGAAACAGAAGTCGAAGACTCACCATGTGCCACTCCAGTTGAGAGAGACGTTGTGCTGCCAGGCGATCCCCAGCGCAGCGACGTCGTCCTCTGCGCGCGGCGTGCCAGTCATCCCCGACGTGGTGTCGCGCACACCCGCATGCCCACGACGGCGTCCCGCAGGCTCGGCACCGCCAGGTTGCGGTTGGCGAGGTGCGCGGTCAGGCGATCGTGAAAATAGCTACCGCCCAGCGCGACATAGCCGCCGCCGGTGGCGGTCCGCGCCCACTCGTAGGCGTTGCCGACCAGGTCGTGGACGCCGAACACACTCACCGATTTAGGGTGACTGCCGATCTCGTCGGGGCCCATGCGCTCGTGACCGTGGGTGGCGTCAAAGTTGGCATCGGTGACATCGATCGTCGGTCCCGTCGGGTAGCTGCGGCCGTCGGCGCCGCGCGCCGCCCGCGTCCACTCGAGCTCGGTGCACAGCCGCGCGCCTGGCACCTGACCGGTCGCCGCGAGCCACGCGGCGTAGGCCTCGGCGTCGGTCGCGCTGATCGCGGTCACCGGGAAGCGACGCCAGTCCTGGCGCGCGAGGGTGGTACGGCCGGGATAGACCAGCGGCTCGCCCCAGCCCGCCTGGAGGGCGACGTCGGCGGGCTGGAGCGTCAGCTGCCAGCCCTGGTCGGTGCGCGTGAGCGCGAGCGCGCCGCTGGTGCCGAGCGCCGCCTCGGCCCGGGGCACCAGCGCGGCCTGGCGTGCCGGTGGCTGCGCCTCGACGAAGCGCAGCCACTCGGCGATCGTGACCTCGGTGGTGGCGATCAGGAACGCGTCGACGTGGCGCGGGTGCATCGGCGCGGTGAGGAAGAAGCTGCGGGCGGCCTCGTCGCTGGCCGCGGCGCCGAACTCGACCTCGCCGGCCGGGACGAACACGAAGCCGGGGGGCACGGTGCCCGGCGGCGGCGGGGTCAGCGCGATCGTGGTGCGCTCGCCACGGTGGATCGCCACCGCGGTGGTGAGTCTCGAACCGTCGCGGGCCACGGCGGTCAGCTGATACGTGCCGGGTGGCAGCTCGACCTCGGCCGGCGCCGCCGGCAGCGGGCGATCGCCGGGCGCGATCGTGACCGTGGCGCCGGGCGGCGCGGTGACCGCCAGCCGGCCGGGGCGTCGCCAGCGCGCGAGGCGCGCGCCGCCGCGGTCGTAGGCCGGCACGCGGGCCAGCAGCTCGTCGCGGACGTCGTCGGCGTGGATCCGCTCGGCGAGCGTCGCGCGATCGAGCAGCGCGTCGACCAGCCGCGCGCGGACGTCGGCCCGATCGGGGTCGAGCGTGAGCGCGGCCTCGAGGCGGCCGCCGACCTCGCGGAGCTCGCGATCCGCGACGGCCCGCGCCGCCCGGGCCTGGCGCCAGGCCGCCTCGCCGGCGTCGTCGTCGCCGCGATCGAACGCGGCGAAGGCCTCGGCGCTGGCGCGCTGATCGTCGGCCACCGCGGCGCTGGCCCGATCGCGCGCGCTGCCAGCCGCGCGCAGCTCGACCGCGACCGCGGCGTCGACGCGGCGCTGCGCCTGCCACCGCATGCCGGCGTAGCCGCCGGCCGCCAGCGCCACCGCGGCCAGCGCCAGGCCGCGCACCAGCCAGCGCCGCCGCAGCGCGCCGCGCACCGACGCGCGCACGAAGTCGAGTTCGAGCGGGGTCAGCTCGGTCGCGCTCAGCGCGCGGGCCTCGTCGAGCTGGCGGCCGCGCCAGGTCGCCTCGCGGGGCTGGCCGAGCCGACGCCACTCGTGCGCCGCCGCGCTCAGGCGCTCGCGCTGGGCCCGGCGCTCGGCGTCGAGCTCGAGCCACTCGCGCAGCGTGGCCCAGCCGGTGACCAGCACCTCGTGGGCCAGCTCGTACAGCGGCGCGCCGGCGTCGTCGTGGATGACCAGCAACCGGCCGCGCACGAGCGCCTCGAGCACCGCGCGGCCGGCGTCGTCGGTGACCAGCTCGGCGGCGTCGCGGCGCGCGCGGGTCCCGACGGTGGTGACCAGCCGGGCCAGCAGCCGGCGGGCCACCGCGCGACCGCCGACCGGCAGGCCGCCGAGCACCGCGTCGGCGTGCCGGGCGAGCGCGCCGTCGACGCCGCCCACCGCCGCCAGCGCGTCCTCGCCGATCACGCCGGCGGCGACGTCGCGCTCGGCCCACAGCGCGGCCAGCGCGAACGACAACAGCGGCAGCCCGCTGCTGCCGGCGGCGGCGGTGGCGTCGACCAGCGTGGCGACCATGGCCTCGGACGCGAAGCGCACGCCGGCCGCCAGCGCCGGCCCGACGACCACCTCGCGCAGCCGCTCCGGCGGCAGCGGCGCGACGAAGTACAGCAGCCGCGCCAGCTCGGGGCCGAGCTGCGGCAGCCCGGCCAGGCGCGACAAGAAGTCGGCGCGCGCCGTCGCGATCACCCGCACGTCGGCGACGCCATCGGCGAGGCGGGCCAGCCCGGCGGCGAGCGCGGCGACCTCGGCCGGCGGCGCGAGCGTGATCAGCTCCTCGAGCTGATCGATGAACAGCACCAGGCCGCCGGCGCCGGCGCGGCGATGCAGCGCGCGCGCGAGCAGCTCGGGATCGGCGGCGAGCCCATCGACCAGGCTCGGCGCGTCGAGCGCGAGCGCCAGCGTGGTCAGCGGGTGCGCGCCGGGCACGATCGTGATCGCCGCCCACGCCTGGCCTGGCGCGAGCGCGCCGTCGACGATCGCCGGCACCACGCCGGCGCGGCACAGCGACGACTTGCCGACGCCCGAGTCGCCGGCGACGATCACCATCGCGTCGGTGCGCAGCCGCTCGATCAGCGCGCCGACCTCGAGGCTGCGGCCGAAGAACATCGACCGGTGGCTGGCCTCGAACGGCCGGAGGCCGCGGTACGGGTTGCCGCTCGGCGTGGCGCTGGCGTCGCGCTGCCGCACCAGCTGCTCGAGCGCGTCGCGCAGCTCGTCGCCGCTCGCGTAGCGGTCGCCGGGCTCGCGGGCGAGGCAGCGCTCGATGATCGCGGCCAGCCGCGGATCGGTGGCGGGCGCGCGGGCCGCGAGCGCCGGCGCCGCCTGGGTCGTGACCACCGCGGCCAGCCCGTCGGCGGCGACCTCGGCGAACGGCGGCTGGCCCGCGCACAGCTCGAACAGCAGCGCGCCCAGCGAGTACACGTCGCTGCGGCGCGACGTCCCGTGGCCGGCCCACACCTCGGGCGCCATGTAGTCGGGCGTGCCGACCGGGCCGCCGCCGCCGGCGTCGCGCTCCTGGACCACGCGGGCCAGGCCGAAGTCGACCAGCTTGGGCACGCCGTCGTCGGTGACCATCACGTTGGTCGGCTTGACGTCGCAGTGGATCACGCCGCGCCGGTGCGCCGCCGCCAGGCCGCGCGCCAGCTCGAGCCCGAGCGTCAGCACCTCGGCCCACGGCCGCGGTCGCGGCAGCTCCGACAGCGGGCGACCGCGGATCAGCTCGCTGACCAGGTACGGCCGCTCCGCGACCTCGCCGACGCGGTACACGCTGACGACGTTGGGGTGCTGGACCCGCGCGGTAGCGCGCGCCTCGAGCAGGAACCGGCGACGCGCGCCGAGATCGGGCACGCCGGCGATGAACTTGATCGCCACCGCGCGGGCCAGCACGGTGTCCTCGGCCAGGTACACGTGGCCCATCCGCCCGGCGCCGAGCGCGCGGACGATCACGTAGTCATCGAACTCGGCGGGCGGCGTGAAGGTCGCGTCGGGCGACGAACTCGCCGGCGGCGCGATCGTGGGGGCGGGCGGCTCCATCCGTGGCGGCGGCAGGATCGACCGGAACCCCGCGCCGTTGGAAGCGCGAAGTTCGGGAACTTGGCGCGGGCGGCTGCGCCGAGGTGCGATCGATCACGCGCCGAGCTCGCGCAGCGTCGCGGCGATGATCTCGATGCCCTGACGCAGCCGCTCGGTCGGCTGCCAGGCGAAACCGATGCGGAAGCCGTGCAGGTGCGGCTGGCCGAGGAACGCGGCGGTGCGCTGCTCGATCCACACCTGCCGGCGGCCCAGCCGCCGCTCGAACTCGGCGAGGTCGATCGCGCGCGGCACCTCGACCCACAACGTCGGCCCGCCGCCGGGCCGGGTCCAGCGCACGCTCGGCGGCATCAGCTCGTCGAGCGTGGCCAGGCACGCCTGATAGCGCGCGTCGAGCTCCGCCTGCAGCGCGGCCAGGTGGCCGTCGTAGTAGCCGCGCTCGAGGAACTCGGCGACCACCGCCTCGGACAGCCAGGCGTTGCCGAGCGTCGACAGGCGCTTCATCGCCAGGAGCGACGGCACCAGGCTGGGGTGAGCGACGACGAAGCCGACCCGCATCGACGGCAAGAGCTTCTTGGTGAAGCTGTTGACGTACAGCACGTGGTCGCCGCCGAGCAGCCGCAGCATCGGCCGGTACTCGCTGCCCGACAGCATGTCCGAGCCCCAGTCGTCCTCGACGATCGCCACCTCGTAGCGGCGCGCCAGCTCGAGCACGCCCATCAGATCGCCGGTGGTGTACGAGTAGCCGGTCGGGTTGTGGAAGCTCGAGATCGCGTAGAGCAGGCCGGGCCGGCCGGCCGCCAGCGCGCGCTCCCACGCGGCGAGGTCGATGCCGGCGAACGGATCGAGCGGCAGGCCGGTGAGCTGCAGCTGCAGCGATTCGAACAGCAGCTTGGCGTAGGCGTAGACCGGCGTCTCGATCGCGACCCGGCGGACCTCGAGCGCGCGCGCGACGATGTCGAGCGCCTGCTGCGAGCCGGTGGTGACGACGATCGCGTCGGCGTCGACCTCGATGCCGCGCGCGGCGAGGCGGGCGGCGATCGCGCGGCGGAGCGGCGGGTAGCCCTGGGCGTCGTAGATCGTCGCGAGGCCGGGCTGGCGCAGCACCGCGCGCACGCACTCGGCCAGCTTCTCGGTCGGCAGCAGGTCGGGATCGATGAACACGTTGCCTATCGCCAGGCCGTCGCGCGGCGCGCCCGTGCCCAGCACCGGCGGCGGGCGCAGCCGGGGCAGCGGCGGGGCCAGCACCGGCGCGGGGGCCGCGACCGCCGCCGGTGGCTCGGCGATGAACACGCCGTCGCGCTCGCGGGTGATCGCGACGCCGCGCGCGACCAGCTCGTCGTACGCCACCTGCGCGGTGTTCTTGCTCAGCCCGAGCTGCTGCTCGAGCACCCGCACCGGCGGCAACCGGCTGCCGGCGGGCAGCCGCCCCGCCGCGTGCTCACGCACCACCGTGTCGACCAGATCGGCGGCGACCACCCGCCGACCGGCGACGTTGACGTGCAGCGCGACATACGGCGAGCGGGCCATGCCCTCGTCTTACGCCGCCGCCTGCGCGCGCGGAAGGGACAGCGATCAGCCCGCCGCTGGGACAGCGCGCGTCACGCGCGGCGGCAGCTCAGAACAGCCAGAACGGCTTGCCGCCGGCGAACAGCACGGTGTCCTCGCCGGCGCTGGGATCGGTGAGCTGCAGCTCGATCATCACGCCGCGCTTGGTGGCGCCGTTGTGCGGGTGGTGCTCGGTGACCTCGCCGTCGAGGATCGACACCACCTTGCCGACCGAGCTGCACCGGACCAGGCCCCACTTGCAGCGGTACAGCGTCGTGCCGGGCCGGGCGTTGGGCAGGTTCTCGTACGGCACGAAGCCGACCACCACCTGGCGCTCCTTGGCCTTGAGGAAGTACGAGCTCGACAGCCGCGCGATCTGCGCCTTCTGATCGGCGATCTGGTGATCGAGCGTGCGCGCCTGCAGCTCGGCGGCGGCCTTGTCGTCGGCGGCGTCGGCGCGCTCGAGCTTCGCCTGGTCGAGCTCGCGGCGCGCGGTGGCCGCGGCGACGGTGTGGCCGGCGGCGACGATCGCCGGCTCGAGATCGCGCGCGAAGGCCTCGCTGGTCGCGATCGTGCGATCGAGCCGCGCCAGCTCGGCGGCGGCGCGGGCCCGGGCGACCTCGAGCGTGGCCAGCCGCTCCTCGGCGGTCGCCAGCTCCTTGGACGCCTCGGCCACCTTGTCGTGGCGCGGCGACAGGATCACCGGGCGGACCCAGGTGTGATCGAGGAAGTAGTAGATGTTGACGATGACGTAGAAGACGAGCCCGACCAGGATGAGCGCGAGCGCGGCGATGCCGACGAGCTTGTACAGCTTCACCAGCAGTGGCTGGAGCGCCAGGCGCGGCCGGTGCGCCCGTGACGCGGGGGTCGTCATAGGGGCGCCATCTACCACAGGTCGACCGCGCCGACGCGGTTTTCGGGGCGCTGGAGGTGCCGTCGATCACCTTCGCAGCCGCGCCGCCAGGGCCAGGCCGACGCCGCCGGTCGCCGCCACCAGCGCGGCGTACTGTCGCGCCGCGTCCGGATCCGGTTCACCGCGGACCGCGCGCAGGAGCGTGTTCTTGCGCGTGTGCTCGTGCGGCACGAACTCGAGTGCGGTGGCCTGGTAGCCGGCCGCGCGCAGCAGCAACAGCCGCATCAGATCGGTCAGCTCGGCGGCGGTCTCGCGCCGCAGGTGCGGGCTGCCCCACAGCGGCGCCAGCGCCCCGGCGGCGCCAGCGGCGGCCAGCGCCTCCCAGCCCCGGGCCAGCTCGGCCTGGCAGCACGGCGCCACCGCGATCAGCGCCGCGCCGAGCTCGACGCCCAGCGCGATCGCGGCGCAGGTCGCGCCGTCGCACGCGTGCAGGCCGACCACCGCGTCGACCGGCCCGCCGTGGGTCGCGTCCCACGCCGCGCGGACGTCGGTCGACTCGAGCGAGCCGACCTGGTGGCGCACCTCGGCGTCGAGGCCGACCAGCGCGACCCGCCGCGCGCTCTCGGCGATCACCGCGGCGTTGCGATCGACGCCGAGCACGCGGACCGGCCGATCCCAGACGTGGGCGCCGCACCACGCCAGCACCGTCGTGAGGTACGAGCGCCCGCAGCCGGCGTCGACGATGCCGATCGGGCCCGGCGGCAGCGCGCGCAGCGCGGGGCCCAGCAGCCCGACCATGTGGTTGACCTGGAAGTACTTGCCGACCCGCGCCGGCGGCAGCGTGCCGTCGTCGGCGAGGATGCCCAGCGCGCGCAAGAGCACCGCGCCCTCGGCGGGGCGCACCGCGACCGCCTTGCCGCGCAACAGCTCGTCGGTGCGGGTCGGCGTCCAGTGGGCCGCGGCGCGCGCGGCGACGACGCGCGCCCAGTGATCGCGGCGCGCGTCGGTCACGACACCCGCGTGACCGCGCCCTCGAGCTGCTGGCCGCCGGCGCCGAGGTACAGCGCGCCGCCGGTGACCGCGAGGTCCCAGCGGTTGGTGCGATCGAGCGTCGCGGCGACCGCGTCGAGGAACTCCGGCGCCAGCGCGTACAGCTCGATCTGTTCGACCTTGTGGACGTTGCGCTCGCGCAGCTCGACCAGCAGGGCGGCCAGGTTGCGCCAGCCGTAGACCGCGACCCGCGGGCTGGCCTTGGCCGCGCGGTGCAGGCGCTCGACGGCGGGCAGGCCGACCTCGATCCACGCGCGCAGATCGCCGCGCAGGTCGCGCTGCCACAGCGCCGGCTCGTCGTCGGCGGCCAGGCCGCGGGTGAAGTCGACGCCCTCGGCGTGCTCGAGCGCGCGCGCGAGCACCCGCGCCACCAGGTAGCGCTCGCTCTCGGACGGGTGCTGCGCGACGCGCAGCTCGAGGGTCTCGTACAGCTCGCGATCGCTGTCGGCCAGGGCGATCTCGAAACGGCGCATGGTCGCGGTCAGGGCCATCACATCTCCGGAGGCGGGAGGCACGCGCACGGCGCCGCCGGCGTGCAGCCGGCCGCGTCATCGGCGATCATCACCGACGTGAAGGCCGCGCGGGTCGAGCGGGTGCCGAACGCGACCCGGGCGCCGAGCGGACTGCACGAGGCCAGCGGCGTGGTGCTGGTGGACGCGATCCCCAGCGCCCCGCGCGACGTCCACCGCTCGTTGGCGGCGATGCCGTCGGTGCGCGTGGCGAGGCGGAAGGTCTGCCCGGCCGCGAACGCCTGGCCGACCATCGCCGAGGCGACGAGCTGCTCGTTGCCGGTCCCGTCGCGCCGGAACCCGGTGAGGTAGCCGGCGCTGGCGCCGCCGGTGTCGTCGAGCTCGACCCGGCAGCCGGCCGGCTCGCCGTTGCCGGGTTGGCTGTGCAGCCAGGCGACGACCGCGTGGTGATCGACCGTGACGCCGGCGTCGTTCGCCGGCGGCATCAGCGTCAAGATGGTCCCGGCGATCGTCAGCTGGGGGCGGACGAAGGTGGCGCTGGGGAACAGCGCCTGGCGCGGCTCGGCGGCCGCCTCCTGGACGAGCTGGCTGTTGGCGATCGTCCACGTCCCGGGCGCGCCGGTCGCGGTGTAGCTGGCGAGCGTGTCGGCGGCGAAGCCGTCGAACCACGCGATGCACTGCGACGACCCGGGCTGCAGGTCGCAGGCGTCGCCGAGCCCGTCGAGGTCGGCGTTGCCGCCGCCGTCGCCGACCAGCGCCGGGCACGGGTCGCAGCGATCGCCAAGGCCGTCGCCGTCGTCGTCGCGCTGCAGCGGGTTGCGCACGGTCGGGCAGTTGTCGCCGGTGATGACGCCGTCGCCGTCGGGATCGACCGCGGCGCCGTCGATGGACGCGTCGGTGGGCGCGTCGGGCGGCGCGCCGTCGTCGGCCTGCTCGCCGTCGGTGAGCGCGTCGGCCAGCGCGCCGTCGCGCCCGAGCACGGGCTCGAGCCCGAACAGCTGGTTGCAGCCGCCCGCCGCCAGCGCGAGCGAGGCGACCGTCGGCCACGTCGCGAGGCGCATCGCGATCACGGTACCATGGCTCATGGCACGCACCGCGATCGACAAGCGCGACCACGCCGACCCGCCGCGGGTCGAGCAGGTGACCGAGTCCAAGGGCCCCGCGTTCCCGATCGGAAAGATGCTGATCTCGTCCCCGCGCGAGCTCGACGCGCTGATCCGCCGGGTGCCCGAGGGCCGGGTGGTCACGCTCGGCGCGCTGCGCGCCAACCTGGCCAAGGCCCACGGCGCCGACTTCACCTGCCCGCTGACCACCGGCATCTTCCTGCGGATCGTCGGCGAGGCCGCCGAGGAGGAGCGGGCGGCGCGCGGCGGTGACGTCGCGCCGTACTGGCGGGTGGTGCGCGACGACGGCGCGCTGATCGAGACGCTGCCGGGCGGCACCGAGGCCCAGGCCCGCCGGCTGGTCGCCGAGGACGTGACCGTGCTGTTCCTGGGCAAGGTGCCCAAGGTCACCGAGGTGAGCCACTTCGCGTGGACGCCGCCGGCGCTCGGCAAGCACGGGCTCAAGGCGGCACCGGCGAAGCGGACCGGCCGGCGGTAGCCTCGCGCGGCTAGCGCGCGTGGGGCCGCAGCGCGACGTCGACCACCGCGTCGAGGAACGCCGCCGCCGCCGCGCGGCACGCGGCGAGATCGCCGGGGCGCTGGCCGGTCAGCCACGCGCACGCGAAGTTGGTCTCGGTGGGCGGCGCGACGATCTTCACCGCGCGCACGTCGGCGGCCTTGAGCGCGGCGTCGAAGCCGAGCGTCGCCTCGAGCGGCGGCGCCACCAGGTACGCCATCGGCTCGCCGACCGCCAGCCCGCTCGCCGTCGCCAGGTAGTGGCCGAGCGAGCCGATCACGTGGGGGAACACGGTGACGCCGCGCTGCCCGTCGGCGTCGTAGAAGCACGCGTCGTGGGCGAGGCACGCGGTCACCGCCGCCAGGCCGTCCTCGATCGACTGCGGGTCGGCGGCGGCCAGCACGCCGAGGATCTCGCCCGACAGCTTGCCCGACGCGTGGGCGCTGCCGGCGTAGAAGCTCCGCGCGAACACCACGTCGACCGCGGCGTGCTTGGTGGCCTCGTCGAGCGCGACGTACAGCGCGTCGTCCTGATCGCAGGTGACCAGGCCCAGCGCGGCGTGGCGCGACGGATCGGCGCCGTAGGCGGCGAGCAGCGCCGGATCGGCGTTGGGGATGCGGCGCACCGACAGCAGCGCCGGGACGATCGGCTCGAGCAGGCTCATCGCGTACCTCCGCGCTCGACCAGCCGCTGCCGCACCTGCGGCGCGCGGTAGCCGCGCTCGATCACCGCGTCGACCTTGGCCAGGTCGAGGCCGACGCCGCTGACGCCCTGCTGGATCATCGCGTGGGCCAGCGCCGCCAGCCGCGGCGCGGCCTCGTCGGCCGGCGTGCCGCGCGCGTGCAGGTTCGACATCATGTTGCGGTCGCCGTCGGTCTTGCCCAGCGCCGGCGCGTGCACCAGGTACGCGGACAGGCCGTCGCCGGTGCCCAGCCCGGGCCGCTCGCCGAGCAGGATGATCGCGACCTTGGCCCCGACCTCGGCGCCGATCTCGTCCTCGAGCCACACCCGCGCGAACTTCGCGCACAGCGGCGCGCCGACGGTGAGGCCGCGCGCGCGCAGCGCCGCGACGGTGGCCTCGTACAGCGCCGGGCCGGCCTGCATGCACGCCAGCGCCGACAGCCCGTCGGCGAGGATGACCTGCACGTCGACGCCCTTGGGCGCCTCGGCCTGCAGCCGGGCCAGCGACGCCGGCGCCAGGCGACGTCCGAGATCCGGACGCAGCAGGTACTCGCGGTGATCGGCGACCCGGGTCTGCAGCGGCAGGAAGCCGTGGTCCTTGGCCCAGCCGTCGGTGAACTCGGCCGCGACCGCCTCGTGGGCCACCGCCAGCTCGGCCTGGAACTGCAAGACGACGTCGGTGGCGTAGCGGGTGCCGACGTGGCCGATGCCGAGCAGCGCGGTGGTGTGCGCGCTGGCCGCGCCGGGCGTCAGCGCCGGTCGGCGCGCGACGTAGACCCGGGCCGGCGGCGCCACCACCGGCGGCAGCGCGATCCGCGGCGGCATCGGATCGGCGGCGCCGCGGCGGGCCCGCACCTCGGCGACCAGCGCGCGGGTGAGGCTGCTCACGCGACCACCGCCGCGTCGCCGAACCGCGGCCCGGGCGCGCCGTCCTTGGTGATGCCCTTCTCCTCGCACCACGCGTCGAACTCCGGCGTCGGCCGCTTGCCCAGGAGCCGCCGCACGCTCGGGATGTCGTGGAACGACGTCGACTGGTAGTTGAGCATGATGTCGTCGCCGACCGGCAGGCTCATCAGGTAGGTGCAGCCGGCGGCGGCGAGCAGCACCTTGGTGCTCTCGAGTTCGTCCTGGCTCATGCGCGCGTGGTAGGTGAAGCACGCGTCGCAGCCCATCGGCAGGCCGAGCAGCTTGCCCATGAAGTGATCCTCGAGCGCGGCGCGGGTGATCTGCGGGCCGTCCTCGAGGTACTCGGGGCCGATGAAGCCGACCACGGTGTTGACCAGGAACGGCCGGTAGCGCCGGGCCAGGCCGTAGCAGCGGGCCTCGATCGTCAGCTGATCGGCGCCGTGGTGGGCCGCGCTCGACAGCGCCGAGCCCTGGCCGGTCTCGAAGTACATGACGTTGGGCCCGCGCGCGGTGCCCTTGGCCTTCATCAGCGCCCACGCCTCGTCGAGCAGCGCCACCGACACGCCGAACGCGCGGTTGCCGGCCTCGGTGCCGGCCAGCGACTGGAACATCAGGTCCATCGGGCAGCCCAGCGCCAGCGCCTTCATCTGCACGGTGACGTGGGACAGCACGCAGTGCTGGGTCGGGATCGCGTGGCGCTTGCACACCTGGTCGAGCGCCGCGAGGATCGCCGCGGTCGACTCCGGCGTGTCGGTCGCCGGGTTCACGCCGATCACCGCATCGCCGCAGCCGTAGCTCAGGCCCTCGCGCGCCGACGCCAGGATGCCCTCGACGTCGTCCGACGGGTGGTTGGGCTGGACCCGCGACGACAGCCGGCCCGGCAGGCCCAGCGTGTTGTTGGCCCGCACCACCACCTCGCACTTGGCGGCGACCGTCATCAGGTCGAGGTTCGACATCAGCTTGCACACCGCCGCCGCCATCTCCGGCGTCAGCCCGGGCGCCACCGCGCGCAGCGTCGCGCCGCTGGTCGCCGGCTCGAGCAGCCACTCGCGGAACTGGCCGACGGTCAGGTGCGCGACCGCCTTGTACGCGGCGGCGTCGAGATCGTCCTCGACGATCCGGGTCACCTCGTCCTGCTCGTACGGCACCACCGGGTTGGCGCGCAGCTCGGCCAGCGTCAGGTCGGCCAGCACCGCGCGCGCCGCGACCCGCTCGACCGTCGAGCGCGCCGCCACGCCGGCCAGATCGTCGCCGCTCTTGGGCGGGTTGGCGCGGCCGAGCAGCTCCTTCACCGAGTCGAAGCGGTAGCGCACCCCGCGGATGGTCGCGGCCAGATCCACGCCGCGACTGTACTACTGCTGGCCGAGGAACGCGCCCTGGGCGCGGAGCTAGGCGGCCGGGCGCTGGGCGCGGGCCGGCGCGACGCTGGCCGACACCACGGCCTGCGACGTGACCGAGACCGAGTCGAGCATCGGCCGGGCCGGCACGGCGTCGGCGGCGACGGCGTCGGCGCGGTCGTCGGTGCCGGTGGGCTCGGGCTCGGGCGACTCGTCCTCGTGGTGGTGGCGGGTCTCCCAGCTCCCCGAGTCGAGCGTGAACAGCGCGAGCGGCGTCATGATCGCGTAGATCACCGGCAGCACCAGCGCGATCGACACGAACCACAGCGGGTGGACGCGCTCGATCGGCAGCTTGCGCGCCTTCCACCAGTAGCCCACGCCGATGATCGCCGCGACGATCACCTGGCGGGTCATCATCGAGAACAGCTTGCCCTTGATGATCGCGGTCATCAGCAGCGCCGGGTAGGCCAAGAGCATCGCGAACAGCGAGAAGTAGTGGACCGCGATGACCGGGTTCAGGCGCCAGACGTGCGACAGCGCGCCGACGTAGTCGACGATGTTCGAGCGGCGCCAGCGCAGCTGCTGCGAGAAGTAGTCCTCGAGGCGGGTCGGCGCCGCGGTCCAGCACACCGCCTTGAGCGTCATCGTCGTCAGGTAGCCGGCCTTGACCACCTGCCGCGTCAGGAACCGATCCTCGCCGTACTTGATCGGCACGCCGCAGATCTCGCGGTGCTCGAGGATCGGGTGCAGCTCGACCAGCACGTGGCGGCGGTACGCGGTCAGGCAACCCGACAGGCACATCACGCGGCGGAACGCCCACTCCAGGTTCTTCAGGAAGTGGTACGAGAAGAAGTACTTGATCGTCTGCATCCGGGTGAGCCAGTTGTCACCCTTGTTGCGGACGTCG
>Ga0075163_10006638_pt1 | contig 15340 bp, 12 predicted proteins | sample JI1023141ADNA_FD_71478 | JGI IMG/M metagenome (GOLD analysis project Ga0075163, IMG submission 71478) | Wastewater effluent complex algal communities from Wisconsin, to seasonally profile nutrient transformation and Carbon sequestration -... | ecosystem: Engineered > WWTP > Effluent > Algae... | reverse complement strand
GGATCGGTGCGGCGCATGCCCGGCATCATGATCTCGATGATCGTTTGCGGAATGTCCTGTTCAAACAGAACAATGGCGCTTTTACCGTCGATATCCAGATCGGATAGCGGCTGGGCGGCGGCGGACGCCGGCAGGGCGCTGAAGATTTTGTCCATCGTGGTTTTCAGCTCGGCCGCTGTCATGTCACCGGCGACACCAATCACCAGACGGTCACGCGTCAGGTTGGTCTTGGCAAAGTTCGCCAGATCCTCGCGCGTGATGGCGGTCAGAGACGTAAGCGTGCCGCCGCTGTTCAGCGCATATTCATGCCCCGCATAGGCGCGGTCGTTCAGCAGGCGGGCGGCCATCCAGTCGGGCTCGGCCATCGATGATTTGACCCGGGCGATGTTGGCATCGCGCATGCGGCTGACGGCTTCTTGATCGAAACGCGGGCGGGCCAGCGCCAGATGCATCAGCTCAAACGCCTTGTCCTTATGACGGGTCAGCGCTTTCAGCGAGCCGCTAAAATCATCCCGTCCGGCGGAAAAGGACAGGCTGATGGAAAGATCGGTCAGGGTCTTTTGAAAGGCCTGACTGTCAAGGTCTCCTGCGCCTTCATCCATGGTGTTGGATGCCATGCGGGCCAGACCCTGCTTGTCTTTGGGGTCGCGGGCGCTTCCGGCCTCCTGAAAGGCAAATTCCATCGCGATGATCGGCAGGCTGTGATCTTCGACCAGCCATGCCTTGATGCCGCTTTCACTGACGACTTCCTGAATATCGAGAACCCGTTCCGTTTTCTTCGTGTCTTGCGCGAAAGCCGGGGACACGAACAGGGCAGTAATAAGAGTGCAGCACAGGATCAGTTTCATGGCTGTTGGCCTTTCAGGATTTCGGTCACTTTGACGTCCGGCAGCAGATAGCCAGTGACATACGGGCGCATTTGAATGTCATCGGGGTTCAGGTAACGTTTGGCGACATCCTGTATCTGCGCGCGGGTGACGCTTTCGATATGCTGCGGCCAGTATTCGGCGTCATCCAGCGTACCGCCGGTCGCCAGAATCTGGCCGACGATCATCGCCGGTCCCATCAGGCTGTCGCGTGCGAAGGCCGATGAATCCTGTATCCGCTGGCGCGCGTCTTCCAGTTCGGTTTCGGTAACACCGTCATTGACGATCTTCTTCAATTCTTCATCAATGGCCTTTTCCAGTTTTTCCAGCGATACACCGTCAGCCGGTGTTGCCGATATCCATGACAGGCTGTCGGAAATGGCGGTGCCGTCATAGGAGAAATTGACACCCGTCGCCAGCTTCTGATCGACGACCAGCGATTTGTAAAGGCGCGTGGTCGCCCCGCCGTCGAGAATTTCGCCCAGAATGCTCAGGGCGTAATGGTCGTCGCGATTCTGCGTCAGCGCGGGCAGGCGATAGGCGCGCATGAACACGGGTTGGCGAATGCTGGTATGGCGCAGTTCCAGACGGGGGCGCGCGATCATTGGCGGCACGCGGGTCCAGATGCGTTTTTCAAGCGCGATCGGTTTCAGGGGACCGTAAATTTTCTCGGCCAATGGTTTGAATTGCGCGGCGGTGATATCGCCGGAAACCACAACGATGGCGTTATTGGGCCCGTAATGCGCTTTATAAAAAGGTTCGATCTCTTTCCATGTCAGCGCTTCAACCTCGGCTTGCCACCCGATCACCGGATTGGCGTAAGGATGGTTCACAAACAAAAGGGCTTTGAGCTGTTCGGTGAAATATCCGCGTGGATCGTTCTCGGTGCGTTGGCGGCGTTCTTCCAGAACGACATTCCGTTCAGACAGGAAGTCGCTTTCCGGCGGGGTGGTGTTCATCATCCGGTCGGCTTCCATCGTCATGATGGTTTCCAGATGCTCAACCGCGAAGCTGGCATGGAAGGCCGTGAAATCGTTATTTGTGAAGGCATTGTCATTGCCGCCCAATCCCCGCACACGCCGCGAATATTCGCCAGGGGCCAGCGTCGGCGTGCCTTTGAATAGCAGATGTTCAAGATAATGCGCCATGCCGGAGAGGCCGCGCGGTTCATCCGCGGCACCCACCTTGTACCAGATCATATGGGTCACGACCGGGGCGCGATGATTGGGGATGACGACGACCTGCATGCCGTTGGCGAGCGTGAAGCTCTCGGCATTAAAAACCTTTTCAGCCTGCGCTGTCTTTACGGCTGCCGATGTCTGTTTTGCCTGAGCAAACGCGACATGCGGCAGGGAAACGGCCAGAGAAAGGGGAAGGGACAGCGCCGTCAGCGCCAGAAGAATACGGATCGTTTTCATGATCACAGATATATATCAAAACGCCGGGCGCGACCACCCGGCGATCATTGACATAACCTTTTAGAACGGAACCGCCGGCCTGTAAGCGGGCTGACCCTGCTGGTGTTTTGCCGGGGCAAAATGCACATCGTGCTTATGGGCATATGTGCGGGCAACCCAGCCGGAGAGCAGGCGGTCGGCATAATCCTCACGGGCGCGCACCTGTTCCGCCGTCAGTTCCAGATGAGCGGGCGGCAGAACCCGCGCCGCCAGATCGGGGTCGTATTTGGGGCTCGCGGTGTTGTGGTCGCGCAGATACTGGTATTCAAGAATATGCAGGTTCTGGCCTTCGAAATCCGGATAATTGTCCGACGTGGTATAGGCATATTCCAGATGGGCCAGTGTCAGGATCCAGTTCCGCCGGTGATCCGTAATCACGCCCGGTTCAGGCTGCGGGGTTTCGTCTGTCTGGGCGGCGATCCGCAGACCCTGTTCTCTGACCGCATTCAAAAGCTGGCGGCAGTTCAGAGTGTTGTTACGCGACGTGGCCAGATGCAGGCTGCGGCCATCCTCGGTCTTGTATTCGTAATTGCCCAGCAGCTTGTGCGGGGCGCGTTCCTTGTTGATGCCGTAAGTCTGATAGGCCACAGCCATCGCTCCGGCACATACGGCGACCAGCGGCAGGCGCTTGCGGTCGGCATCATTGATAATGGCTTGCAGCGCTGGCCAGAATTCCAGTTCCTCGAATGGCAGGTTCGATGCCGCATATCCCGTGATCAGCGCGGAATCCAGCTTGTATCGCTGGTTGGCCTCATCCCATGAAATGCCTTTATCGCCTTTGCCTTCCGGGCTGATGAAGACCGGGCGGATATCGTGCGGCGCATGGGCCAGACGCCCCAGCAGCAGATCGACGGTTTCGTCCAGATACTCGCGTGGCATCAGGTTGACAAAACCCATCGTGACCGCTTTATCCGCCGCAGCAGGATCGCTGTTGGCGGCTTCCGCGCGCACCGGAATGTTCTGAGACTGAAGACGTGAAAATGCAGGATGATCCTGCGGCAAAATAATCGCCATAGCCGTTATATCCCCAATGTTGGATTGTTTGCCCTATCGTAGGGTCCTTGGGAACTACGGCTCGCCAGAGCGTCCATCGTTTTCGTTCGGTCGGCGTCACATATCGGCTCACGTATGTTTTATACGCTTCGCCTCATGTTTCTGGCCGAACATAAACGCTGTTTGCCCTAAAAAGGAAACGGCGACCATAGCGCTTTAGCTTTTCTGACGCGGTGCAAGCTGATCCTCAAATTCCGCGGCCCGAATGGAAGGCAGAGGCAAAATAACCCGGACGAGCCGGGTTATGCAAGATTTTTTTATTATGGAAGCAGGCCTTAATAACCGCCTATTGGGCTTCCGGCGCGGGCTGCCCGCCCTTCAGGCGCGCGGATTCTTTCTTCGGGTCCAGAACGCCGTCTTCCTCGTCCTCACCGCTCAGCTTGATACCGAACAGGCGCTGGGCCACGGGCTTATTCTTGGGGTCGATGGCGGCATTTTCGCGGTCAACGACTTCGCGGATACGGGAATCCGTGCTGGCCGCGCCGGCTTGCTGCAACAGGGCGGCTTCACCGGTGGCCGGTGCCGCCTTGCGCGCGCCGTCATCGGCGCCGAATACGGCTTCACGGGCTTGCTCGCCGACAGCGGTTTCCTGCGGGCGCGGAGCCCCCGGGCGCGGCGGGCGCAAACTGTAGTCTGGCGGCATTTCCAGCGGCGCACGTTTGACCACGGCGAATTCATCCGGGGCGGAACGGGCGATCCCCAGTTGCTCCTTGGCGTTGCTGCAGGCCGTCAGCGATGCCGCTGCGATCAGGGATGTCAGTATCAGGTAACGCGTCTTGCTCATGATTGTCCGTTTGCACTCACTATGCGCGATTTGCGCTTTGGCTCAAAGAATAGACCATCTAGAATGATGTACGCAATCCCCAGAACGACGGCGCAATCCGCCACGTTGAACGCCGGGTAATGCCAGCCAAAAGCGTGAAAATCGAGAAAATCGACCACCGCGCCGAACCGGATACGGTCAATCACGTTGCCGAGCGCCCCGCCGATCACCGCGCCGATGGCCAGCGCCATCGGTTTATGATCGGCTTTCCATAGCCAGACCAGAAACAGGGCGGTAATCAGCAGGGCCATGCCCGCCAGAATCCACGCCCCGGAATGGTCGTGATTGAAAATTCCGAAACTCACGCCCCTGTTCCAGACATGAACAAGGTTGAAGAACGGCAGAACCTCTTTATGCCCGTCATACATATACACAACGACCAGATTTTTGGTGATCTGATCGAGGATGATGATGACAAGGGCAAACAAAAGCCCGATCAGTTTCAGCGGCAGCTTTTTCAAGATATTCCTTATGGTGTGTTAGACAGGCTCGACCTTGATTTGCAGCGGGTGCTCTTCACGCCGCGCCCGGTCGATGGTTTGTTGCATTTTGGTCTCGGCGACATCGCGCGCATATGTGCCCGCAACGCCTTTACCGTTATTATGAACGTCGAGCATGATGCGTATGGCTTGCTCCATGTTCTTGCCGAAAATATCGGTCAGGACGCCCGTCACGAACGGCATGGTGGTGTAGTCGTCATTGATCAGCACGACGTTGAACATCGGCGGTTTTTTGTAATCTGTCTTCTCTTTGTCGATAACGTCAATTCCGTCATCCGGCTTATGCGCCCAGTCCGGCATTTTTGTGGTCATGGTAGTCCCTCCCTGTTATTGTCTTTGTGTAACTATAGATGTTGTTTGATCCGACGTTAAAAATGAAATTTCATGGCCAGCGACGATGTCGCCAGTAATGCTGGCCAATATTATGGCCATAATGCTGAAGGCGAAGAATAAAAATGCGGCAATCTTACTTGTTCCGCCATTGCTTGCGATGAGGTCATCAAGCTGTTGTCCCGATATCTCTCTGTTCCTATGAAAGAAATCAATTATATGCTGAAGGTATGTACTCTTGGCCATGAGTGCCAAAATTATGTTTGTCGCAGCAAAGCTAACTGAGCCCAAACCTAGATTGAAATATTCCTCAAAGAACGTGACTAGCATATAAATACCGATAATACCCAATGCCATCAGATACATTTTTCGATGGCTGTACCATACAACTGGCCCCAGTATAAAGCCCAGCCAAGTCCAGTGATACCGCAGGCCCATCCGTGCGACGTTGTGGCCAGTTTTTTTGTAGTCGTTGATCCAGATTTCCTGAAACCTACCAAAATCCTTGCCAACGAAATCCGCGACCTTCGGATTCATCAGAAAGGTTGGAAGATCGAAATTCTGGTAATACTCTTTACGTTCACGAAAATTCATTTAAGCAGCCAATTTCTTCGCATATTTGCGTACGGCCTCGGCACAGCGCGCGCACAATCCTTTATGCTCCTTGTCTTGCCCCACTTCCGGCAGGATTTTCCAGCAGCGTTCGCATTTGCAGCCTTCAGATTTCGAGAAGGTTACTTTTAATCCGCTAAATCCATCTTCAGAATGGCCATCAAGTGATGATTCATTCTTGATTGTGCTAGCTAAATCATTCGACGTTTCATTCACGATTTTTGTATCTGAAACGATACAAATTTCTGCAAGATCCATCCCACTTATGTCAGATAGGATGTCTTTTGAATAAATAATCACAGAAGGCGATGCTTCTAAAGAAGACCCAATAGTTTTATTTGCGCGATGAGGTTCTATAGCTAGCATAACAGCACTTCTGACGGACCTTACCGTATCCCACTTTCTAGACAACGTATCATTTTTCCATGTTGCCGGAATAACCGGGAATGTCAGCTGGTGAACGCTGTCTGCGTTGTCGAACACGCCTTGCGGGCGGTGTTGCCATGCTTCTTCTGCTGTAAAGCACAGCATGGGTGAGAGCCATGTAACGAGGCAGTTGAAAATCTCTTTCATCACCGTGCGGCAGGCGCGGCGGCGCATATCGCTCGGGTGATCGCAATAAAGGCTGTCTTTCCGGATATCGAAGTAGAAAGCCGAGAGTTCATTGGCGCAGAAATTATGCAGGCGGTGCGCCATCTTGCCGAATTCATAATTCGTGACGTACCCGCGAATCTCTTCATCCAGTTCGGCAAGCCAGTGCAGCACAAGGCGTTCCAGTTCCGGCATGTTTTTGTATTCGGATGCCGGGATCAGTTCGTCAGCGGTCAGGCCGTCGAGCGCACCCAGCAGATAACGGAATGTGTTGCGCAGGCGGCGATACAGATCGGCGGTGACTTTCAGCGTTTCCTTGCCGATGCGGATATCCTCGCTGTAATCAGACAACATCGTCCACAGGCGGATGATATCGGCGCCGTGCTGTTCCATCATCTCCAGCGGGTCGACGACGTTGCCGACCGATTTCGACATCTTGTAACCTTTTTCATCCAGCACGAAACCGTGTGTCAGAACGGCTTTGAACGGCGCATGGCTGTTGGTGCCGCATGATTCCAACAACGATGAATGGAACCAGCCGCGATGCTGGTCGGAACCTTCAAGGTACAGATCCGCTTTCTCAACACCCTTGAACGCGGGCCATGTATCGGTGTCGCCCAGCACGAACGCATGGGTGGAACCGGATTCAAACCACACATCGACGATGTCGAAAATTTGCGTGTAATCTTCGGCTTTGTATTTCGAACCTAAGAAATATTGCGCGTCGTGTTTCCACCATGCGTCCGATCCTTCGGCCTCAAACGCATCGGCGATGCGTGTCAGCACGGCCTCATCACGTAGCGGCTGGTCGGTTTTCTTGTCCACGAACACAGCGATGGGTACGCCCCAGGCGCGCTGACGGGAAATGCACCAGTCCGGACGGTTTTCAATCATCGCGGTGATGCGGGTCTCGCCCTTGGCGGGGTACCATTTCGTTTCCTTGATCGCTTCCAGCGCCACGGTGCGCAGCGACGGCAGGTCGTTGCCGCCATTGCCGGTCACAGCTACGTCTTTTTCACGGCTATCCATGGCAATGAACCATTGCGGCGTGGTGCGGAAGATCAGCGGCGCTTTCGAACGCCAGCTATGCGGGTATTCATGGCGCACGGAACCCTTGGCCAGCAGGCCGCCCGCTTCATCAAGCGCTTTCAGCACGGCAAAGTTGCCATCGCCCATTTCGCCCTTTTGCGTCAGCACCTCTTTGCCCGCGAACAGCGGCACATGGTCGCGGAACTTGCCGTCATCAGTGACGTTATCGGGAATATCCTTGGCACCGAAATGCTTCATGTAGAGCCAGTAATCGTCCTCGCCATGGCTGGGCGCGATATGGACAAAGCCGGTCCCGGTATCTTCGGTGACGAAATCACCGGCCAGTACAGGAATATCGTAATCATAACCCTGACCGCGCAGCGGGTGATGGCAGATGGTGCCTGCGAGTTCCGAACCTTTAAATTCGTTCTCTTCAGTCCAAGATTTTATCTTAGAGGAATTCATCACACTTTCAGAAAAACCTTCAGCAAGCGCGGCAGATACAATAATGCGTTCGCCTACTTTTGCTTTACTGCCTTCTTCAACAGCAGTGACGGTATAAATCGCATAATTAATTTTTTCGCCGTAAGCGATGGCGCGGTTGGAGGGCAGGGTCCACGGCGTGGTTGTCCAGATGACAACGGATGCGCCTTCAAGGGATGGGTCGTTCGGGCATTTCACCACCGGAAACTTTGCCCATACGGTGATGGACTTATGTTCCTTGTATTCGACTTCGGCTTCGGCCAGCGCGGTTTTCTCAACCACCGACCACATCACCGGCTTCACGCCTTTATACAGCAGGCCGTTCATCAGGAATTTGTGAATCTCGCGCACGATCTGCGCTTCCGCAGGCTTCGTCATCGTCAGGTACGGTGTCTTCCAGTCGCCGATCACGCCGAGGCGCTGGAATTGCTGGCCTTGCGTATCCACCCATTTTTGCGCGAAGGCGCGGCATTCAGCACGAAAATCGAGCGGCGATACGTCGTCCTTGTTCTTGCCTTCGGCGCGATATTTCTCTTCGATCTTCCATTCAATCGGCAGACCGTGGCAATCCCATCCCGGCACGTACGGCGCATCGTAACCCATCGACTGCCATGAACGGTTGATGACGTCTTTCAGGATTTTGTTCAGCGCATGACCCATATGGATGTCGCCGTTGGCGTAAGGGGGGCCGTCATGCAGGACGTATTTCGGGCGACCGGCGGAACCGTCGCGCAGTTTTTTATAGAGATCAGCTTGCTGCCAGCGCTTGACGATTTCCGGTTCCTTCTTCGGCAATTCGCCGCGCATCGGGAAGTCGGTCTTGGGCAGGAAAACGGTATCCTTATAGGCGTCTGTGTTTCCGGGCGCGTTGCTGTGGGTGCTGTCGCTCATTGTGCAATCCGTAAGGTGTGTGATCAGCCTGCAATATCGCTAAAAAACCCCCTGAAAATCAAGGATTAAGGTAAAAAGCCTGCCCCGGAAATCGGATCTGTCCAACACCATCGTTATTATGACAAAAATCAGACCGGATGCGGGTATTCGAACGGGGACTCTAGCGCGGTTCCTGCCGTGGCGACAATCCGTGGCGACCTCTGGCTTGCGAGGCTTCTGCCGCATCCGCGGCCCTCTGGGCGCGGTCCTGCGCCTGTTCTTCGGCCCGCATCTCCTCAACGACGCCCCGGCAGCCATCGGCCAGCGCCATTTCAGCGCAGGGATAATCGTCGGTGATCAATTCGATGGTGGCGCGTGCCGCACCGAACAGCTGGGCCACACGCGTTGTGTTGATGCGCGTTTCGTCCACCGACTCGCTGATCTCGGGGGTCAGATGAAAAACATCGTGGCCCTGATGCAGCGTCAGGCTGTCGAGCTGCATCGCGTCGCCGAACGGGTTGTCCTGCAGCGGTGTGAATGTCAGCGAGAGAAGATACATCCCGGCACCGACCTCGACCTTCAGTGTCTTGCCGGCTTTCATCGGCGCCAGTTCCGGAAGGCGCCGCACCGGTTCCCAGACCACCGCCCATTGCGCGAAATGGCGGGAGGGATCGATGACCGGGGCTTCGACCGGGTAACGCAGTTTCCTGTCGGTCTGCAGGTGCGGCGTAATCTTGGCAAGATCCAGCCTGTCCATGATCTCGGCCACGTTGTCGAAAATCAGACAGGGGTTGCGGGTGTTGTAATGCGTGCAGGACAGGGGGGCGTCGAACGCGCGCCGGGCCGCCATATAAAGCTTGAGACCAAGTCGTTCATACCAGGTCGAGGCGACCGCTGTCGTCAGTATTTCGGCCAGAGCCGGGTTGGCATATGTATCGTCTTCGAGCGGGCGTTTCATCTCTGCTGTCCTGATTTTTTCAGGGCAGCTTACAGAGGGAGAAAAATTATGTCAATCTTTGTGACCGCCCAGTATTTTGCGCGATTCCACGCAGTCCTGTTCGATCTGGCGGATCAGCGCGTCCAGACTTTCAAATTTGGCCTCGCCGCGCAGGCGTTTAACCGGCTTCACGCGCAACGTCTTGCCGTAGATGTCGCGGTCAAAGTCAAAAATATAGCTTTCGATCTGGCCGACCTGCAATTCGAACATCGGGCGGATGCCGATATTGGTGGCCGCCGGCAGCCATGGAGAATCCTCGCCGTCATCAACGATCTGTACGTAGGACGCATACACGCCGTAAGACGGGTGCAGCGTATCGCCGAGCGGCACGTTGGCTGTGGGGTATCCGATGGTGCGGCCCCGCTGGTCGCCTTTGACCACCATACCCTGCATGTACCATTCCCACCCCAGCCGTTCATTCGCGTGGTCGATATCGCCGATCCGCAAGGCCTGACGGATGGCGGATGATGATACGTCATCGCCATCCTCATCGACGATTTTCTCGACGACGGTGACGGGCAGTCCTGAATCTTTCAATGTCTGGGTATTGCCCTTGCGCAGTTGCCCGAAATGGAAATCCTGCCCGACGATGATATGGGCCGGGGCCAGCCCGGTCTTCAGGACATCATCGATGAACTGTTGCGGGCTGAGGCTTGCAAAGTCCCAGTCAAAAGTCAGGTTGTAGAATATATCAACGTCCAGACGTGCAAGCTGGTGCAGCTTGACGGCTTCCGGCGTCAGGCGAAACGCCGGATCGTCCGGGCGGAAGAGGGCGCGCGGATGCGGTTCAAAGCTTAAAACGCCCACAGGCGCACGCAGGGCGCGCGCTTTCTCCTGCGCCAGCGCCATCAGGGTGCGGTGGCCGCGATGCACGCCGTCGAAGTTGCCGATCACGATAACCGCCCCCCGGGCGGTCTGCGGAAGACCCTGAAAAGTCTTGAAAAGCTGCATACAGACCCTATGCTTGTTATAATAAGCGATGTGCCAACCATCTACGCCCGAGTGTGACTGAATGCAAGGTCCTCCTCAAGTTTTAAAGATCGCCGGGTTTGAGTGCCTGGCTTTGGCGCCGGATACGGACCGCCCGGCCAAAATCATCCTTCTTCTGCATGGCTATGGCCGCGATGCTTCGCTGATGCAAAAACTGGCCGATGAAATCGCGGGGAAATCGCCGCAGGCGCTGATCGTCATGCCGCACGCCCCGGAGGCGTTCGAGGCCCCCGACAGCGATCACGGAAACTTGTTGCGCGTTCCGGAACAGTTGCGCGCCGCCCCCCCGGATGATCAACCCCCGGGCGCGCGCCGCCAGTGGTTTTCAATCCGGGCGGCCAGCCTGAACGATCTGGCCGCGGGACTGGCACGGGCCAGCGAGGGGATCAACCGTCTGATCACGGAATTATGCGGGCAATATCAGCTGACGGATCGCGATGTCGCGGTGATGGGATTTTCGCAGGGCGGCGGCGTGGCGTTGTTCAGTGCCTATATGCGCGAACAGAATCTGGCCTGCGCCGTCGGGCACAGCACGATCTTCATTCAATCTCCTGCCTATAAAAGTGCGCCGCCGACATTATATCTGTACGGTGAGGAAGACGAGGAATTCGACGATCGCCATTACGGCCCCGGGTCTGCCGCCGTGAAAGCCTATGCGCGCGATGCGACGATTATTTCGCTGCCCGGGCTTCGCCATACCACCAGCGCGGAGTCGCGCACGATCGTCGCCGATTTTATCATCCGCCATTTGATATAAAAAACCCCGCCGGAAGCGGGGCGCTATGCGATAAGCGATCTTCCCGCTATTATGGTCTTATTATTATCGTTGCTAATCAAGGATTAGAGCATGAGGATATTGTTAATTTTATTGTTTATTTTTTGCCCGTTATTATCCCTCCCCTCTCCTTCGGAAGTTCATGCTGGAACCTCATGTGCAGGGCTTTCGGCTAAAGAAAAAATCCAGTTTGCTCCTGTAATTTTTAAAGGCGCAAAAGAGGAATCAGATTTTCACATCATTACCGTTTACAAAGGTCAGATCGAAAAAGGGGGCGTGGTCTCGGTCAAAGAAAGTGCCAACCTGCCTGCTGGCCGCGAATACATTGTTTTTGCTGGAAAGAATTTAGCTGGTGAGTTGAGTTTAGACGAATGTGAGATAAGTTTTGAAAGATCATCCGTATCTGAAAATGCTAATAATGCAGAGATATTGGCAGAACTGGAAATTTTCAAAGCACAGGTAGAGGCTCTAGAAGATGTAGAAGAGATCTTCCCTCAAGCTAAAAGCGGCACAAGATCATGGGCAATGGAAATGGGCGGTCTATTGCAAGAGTATGGCGACGACGAAAGAGCACTTGAAGTTTATAGGCAAGAAATAGCAAGCCGCTATAACCTCTTATATAACCGCAAAACGGAAACAATGGAGAAAAGAGAGCCTTTTGTGGATCCGTTTGCATGGCATGAAAAAACTAGAGGTCGTAGAGGGCCACCGGAAAGGTATGATGCAATCAGGGAAGAGTTGAAGGAATACAGTATTGTTTTAACCAAGCTAGGACGATATGAAGAAGCACTGGTTCCATTAGAAATGGCTATACTTTCTGGCGTGGATGCAGATGTCCACCAGCTTTATTTTGAATCTGCCCTCAAAAGTAAAGGGAAAGAGTATTTTAATGGAAGAAAAATTCGTCTGGATCAGGTGAGGGACCGGCCTAACTATGAAGTTAACGGGGTCGATCTGTCAGATATAAAAATCACTTTTAGCTATACTGCAGACACTACATTTAATGGCGTTGATTTTTCAGGCTCTGACCTTTCCGGCTCAAAGTTTAATTCTTCCGTTGTATTCAAATCCACAAATTTCACAGGTGCAAAACTTGAGAACGTTGAATTTAAGCAAACAAAATATGACGGAGATACAATTTGGCCTGAAACCTTCAATCCTGGTGACCATGGCCTAGTGCTATATTCTGAAGAAATGAAGGAGCAATAAAAATGAATCATATTAAATTTTTCTTTGTCCTTCTGATTGCTGTCTTCTCATTTTCATCGAATACGTATGCCTGCTCTTGTATACAGGAGGGGGATGCAATAGAACGCTACGACATTGTGTTTAAAGGTACTGTTACACGGTCCGGCAAGGATGCCAGCGGTACAATTTTGGGTGCTTTTTCCGACAGGCGAGCTCTAAGTCACTACAGTGTTTTTAAAATCTCCGAAGTTTATAAGGGGGCTCTGGGAGATGATGTCCAGATTTACTACATCAGAGGCGATGGTAGCTCTTGTGCCTTTGGAGGGCATGAATTAGGAGCTGAATACATAATTTACGCTAGCAAGGATAACAATGGTTATTATTCAGTAAGCCTTTGCTCCCCAAAAATGAAAGTCAGAAGTTTAAAGGAATACATCAATCCCCACGCGGCCCCCGGTTTGGCAAGATTAAGTAAAATTTCAGAAAGCATAAAAGCCATCGATGCCCTCATTAAAGAGAATCCAAAGGTGTTGGAATTCTACTTTAAGAAAGCTGAGATTTTGAAAGGTATACAAGATTTCCAACGTCTTGAACTTATTTATGAAGATGCTTTAAAAGTCGCTACGCCCGAGAAGATTGGCGCCGTTTATGAGGGATACGGAGAGGCGCTTTATAACCTTGGCAAATATAAAGAGGCTCTCGACCCCCTCCAGAAAGCAGGTACCGAGAGATCCAAGATTTTATATCAGGCCTCTCTGGTGTACACGGGCCGGAAGAGGGAACTTGATGGGCAGAAAATCAATTTTTCTGGTTTGGATTTAGAGGATATAGATTTTTCGGGTATGAGTCTCTCTGATGCCGATTTTTCAGGTGCAAAATTAACCAAAGCGATTTTTAAAAATAGCAAGCTAACAGGAGCAAATTTCAGTGATGCTCAATTGCGGGTTGATGTCTCCAGCAGTGATTTTCAGGGCGCGAATTTTTCAAACGCGAAAATTCGTGGGGCTTTTTTAGACAGTAATTTTGAGAAAGCTGATTTTACCAAGGCTGAACTAGATTTAAAAGAATCGAGTCGCAACAATTTTAAAGAAGCGAATTTTACTGACGCCAAACTTCATATTATGGAAGGGGGCGCAGAAATTGCGGGGGCGGAGGGGAGTGATTACAGTAATGCACGCTTTATCCGAAGTAATATAGGGGGAATAGGGAAATCGGAGACATCCGGTGCCGATTTTACAGGAGCTAGTTTTTATTCTGGACGATCCACCTCCTCACGCAACATGGGACTTGATCTATCAGGTCAGAAACTGGATGACAGTAAACTCGATAGCAGCGATTTTTCTGGTGGATCGTTTAAGGATGCAAGTTTAAGGAATGCCAGTTTTACGGGTTCAAATCTCAATGGAGTGGATTTTACTGATGCAAACCTGACTGGTGCAGATTTCACAGTTTCAAGATATAGCGGGCCAACTAAAATACAGGGTGCAAACTTTGCCGGGGCAATACTGAAGAATGTTAAGTGGGAAGGGGCAATATTTGATTGCCAAACGAAATTTCCGGAAGGGTTTGATACGTTCTCCGCGCGACTTGAAGCGGCTGATGATACATGTGTAAAACAGCCTCCGTTAGGGTATATTCCATACAGCAAAGAGCGCCTCTATAAAGGTAACATAAATGTTTGCAATGGCGATTACCATGCGGCCTGTATTTATGGATTTATTATTAGCTTTGCTGTTATCCAAGAAACCGGGAGTTATACGGCGCGACGTATTCAGACATTTCTTGAAATTTCACGCAGCCTGCTGGACGCCGGCGAAATAGATTTAGCCAAAATGCTTCTTTATCGTGCCTATGCAGAGCACCGTGGAATTTTTCTATATGATCGTCCGATTGGTGCCGAGTTTTATTCTCTTCTGGATCGGGCAGGAATAAAATATGCGAGTTTTGATACGGAGAATGTTTCTCATACAAGGAGGCCTATGAGCGAGAGAAAGAGTCCTCAAAGAGATGAGGCGCTCGCTTTCCTCAATGAGGGAGACAAAGAGAAGGCCCGCCAAGCTGCTATTGCCGGACTTGAAAAGATATCTAGTTATCCTCAAACAGATTCAAAAATGGATATGCTGTTAATTTATGCAGATATATTTGCCCGTATTGATGGAAAACTTAAGCCTGAATTGGTCAAGGAGCTGGAAAAGGAAATTAGGTTCACTCCCTACACGCATTTTGAGAAACAAGATAGAGGCACGACTGAACCTAAAGACTACGTAGTTGAAGGCGAACGGTTATTATCTGCTAATTAAGCCTAATTTCATGAAGTGTTTTTATCTATATTCAGGCCAGTAAAAAACAACCGCTACCAATTACGGGAGCGGTTGTTTTTTTATCTTTAAATAGTGTGGTCTAAAATCGGAACTGTACTGCCTATCTCTATACCCCCGCCGGAAGCGGGGTTTTTATGATCCGTGAAGCAAGAACGCTAGCGCTTGGCCGGTTTGCACTTCGCATAGTTGGATGTGCTGACGGGTGTCCATGTCTGGCTTTTGCCGAAGAGCGGCATGCCGACATAACCGCGCACCAGCATCTTGCCGCTGGGCAGCATCTGCAATGTCGCGTTGTAGAGATCGCCCTCGTCGGCTTTGTATATTTTGCCGTCGATCCAGTTTTTGGCGTCCTGTTGCTTGAATCCCCACAGGATCTTCAGGCCGCACATCGGCGTGTTGCGCAGGGCCGGGTCTTCATTTTGTTCGTCGAACTGCATGCCGCCGTCGATGATCCA